>Ga0116226_10004847_pt1 | contig 11958 bp, 12 predicted proteins | sample S1TSphfallax_FD_89692 | JGI IMG/M metagenome (GOLD analysis project Ga0116226, IMG submission 89692) | Host-associated microbial communities from peat moss isolated from Minnesota, USA - S1T2_Fa - Sphagnum fallax MG | ecosystem: Host-associated > Plants > Peat moss > Unclassified | place: USA... | reverse complement strand
ATCGGTATGGGCGTGGACTCCAATGTGCTGATCTTCGAGCGCATCCGCGAGGAGCTGCGCGGCGGCAAGACGGCGGCGATGGCGGTGCAGGAGGGGTTCAAGCATGCGTGGATCACGATTGTGGACACGCACGTGACGACGATCGTCTCGGCGGCGATCCTGTTTGTGTTTGGGACGGGACCGGTGAAGGGGTTCGCGATTACGCTGACGTTCGGATTGCTGGCGAATATCTTTACGGCGGTTCTGGTGAGCCGGGTGATCTTCGACGCGGAGCTGAAGAATAAGTCGAGGGATGCGGTGCTGTCGATTTGAGTTTGTACGTCCCACCCACGACGATGAAGCCGTCATGAGTGGGGCACCCGAGCGGTTGAGGTGATTCATCCCACGTCTCAGAAGCGAGAGATGGGGCACCCGGAATTTTGAAGAGGTTTGAGACTGTGGAACTGTTTCGCAATGCAAATATCGATTGGCTGGGCAAGAAGTGGTACTTCCTGGGCTTCAGCCTGATTTTCTCTGTTGCCGGTGTGCTAAGCATGTTGTTCTGGCACGGGATTCCCAAGGGCGTGGACTTCAAGGGCGGCACGCTGGTTTACGTGAAGTTCGATGCGGCGCCGAACGAGGACCACATCCGGCAGGCGATGGAGTCGGCGGGGATCAAGGGGCCGCGGATCACGCGGATCAGCGACGTCTTCGGGAAGTCGGCGAATGAAGAGGTGATCGGTCTGCCGGAGTCCGCCACGGCGGACGCGAACCACGACGCTGGACGGGCGCAGGTGCTGGCGGCCCTCGGAGCCAACTATCACGATTCGGGATTCACAGTCCAGCAGGTGGAGATCGTCGGGCCGACGGCCGGAAAGCAGCTCCAGATGGAGGCCTGGTACGCGACCGCCTACTCGCTGCTGGGAATGCTGGTCTACCTCTGGTTCCGGTTCGAGCTGATCTATGGCGTTGCGGCCGTGGCGGCGGTGTTTCACGACACGCTGATTACGGTGGGCGCGTTCAGCCTGGTGAACCAGGAGATTACGCTGACGGTGATTGCGGCGATCCTGACGCTGATCGGGTACTCGATGAACGACACGATTGTGGTCTTCGACCGGATCCGAGAGAACCTGGCGACGAGCCGCCGGGAGTCGCTTGCAGACGTTGTGAACAAGAGCATCAACCAGACGCTGTCACGGACTGTGATCTCCTCGGGGCTGACGTTTCTGACGGTCATGTCGCTCTACCTCTTTGGCGGCGAGGTGCTGCATGGCTTCTCCTTCGCGCTGGTGGTGGGGATTTTGATCGGGACGTACTCCTCCATTGCCGTCGCCGCGCCGATGCTGGTGGCGTACCAGGACTGGCGGCAGAAGCAGGGGAAGGCGGCGACTCTGCCGGCGAGACGGTTGAAGGTGTAGCGAACCTGATGTCCGGGATCGTTAAGGGCACGGCTTGAGCGGTGCCGCACGCGAACCGAGATCCGCGCGGCTTTAGCCGCTTCGAGCAGATCTCGTCTTGAATCGCACAATCCACCGTTCTTCCGCAATATCGTCAAACGGCAAAAGGCGCGGCTTCGGTCGCGCCTTTCCGCGTCTGGGGAGAGGCCGACCTGACCCGGCCGGGGGATTTGCAAGTTTTCCACAGTTTCGTCGAGTTTCCCACTGCGGGAACAAACGCTACACTCACGGTGTCCAAATAAAAGTAGACCCAGATCTCCCCACACCGGAAGAGGTAGGCCATGTTCGAAGATTCGCTGCTGGAGTCGGGCGGTAAGATTAAGTCGAAGTCGAGCCGGTGGATGATCGCGACGTTTGCCTTCTATACGGTTCTTGTAGCCATCATTATTCTGATTCCGCTGCTGTATCCTGAGGCGCTGCCGAAGTCGTCGATGACAGCCATGTTGACGGCCCCGCCGCCGCCTCCACCGCCGCCCCCGCCTCCACCGCCAGCGGCGATTGTAAAGCCGATGAAGGTGACGCCGACGATCGACAGCGGCTTCCACGCGCCGACCAAGATTCCCAAGGACATCGCCAAGGTGGTTGAAGAGGCCCCGCCTCCGCCCAGCGGTGGCGTGGCCGGCATGTCCGGCATGATGGGCGGCACCGGCGTCGCCGGCGGCGTGATGGGCGGCATGGGGACAGCGCCTACGCCGGTCGTCAAGGTCGCCCCTCCCAAGGGGCCGCAGCGCGTCTCCTCCGGCGTGATGACCGGGATGATTCTGAACAAGACACAGCCGATTTATCCGCCCATTGCGAAGGCGGCGCATGTATCGGGTTCGGTGGTGCTGCACGCGATGATCTCGAAGACCGGCACGATCGACGGACTCACGGTAATCAGCGGGCCGGAGATGCTGCGCGCCGCGGCCCTCGATGCAGTGCGCCAGTGGAGGTACAAGCCGTATCTGCTGAATGGTGAACCGACTGAGGTGGACACGCAGATCACGGTGAACTTCAACTTCGGCGGCGGCTAGGTTCGAGTTTCTCTCAAAGAGGTAGACCCGAGCCCACTCGCGGGCATGGCAGGGCGGGTACGCATTTTGTAGGGCTTCCTGCAGTAATCGAGGTGGGGAGTATGCACTGAACTATTCCCCGGAGCAGCAGGCTCCGGGGCGACAAGCTCCAGTTCGACAAGAAAAATCAGGAGGAATGATTCCAGTGATTCTCGCTCATCTCGCAAACTTCGCCCACGTATCAGCACCGCTCGCCATGTACTTCCAGGAGCCGGAACCGGCCAACTTCAGCCTCGTCGGCATGGTTCAGCACATGAAGTGGGACGCGCTGACCATCGTCATCATCCTGTTCATTATGTCCATCTACTCGCTCGCCGTGATGATTGACCGCTACCTGTACTACGTCGCTGCGCGGAAGCAGTCGCGTGAATTTGCCCCGAAGGTTGCGGGTGCACTGAAGGACGGTCGCCTGGACGAGGCGATCAAGGTCGCCGACCGCAGCAAGAAGTCGCACCTGGCCGAGGTTGTCACGGCCGGCCTACAGGAGTTCCGCAGCTTCGGTTCGGGCGGCAGCATCTCGGCCGAACAGATTGAGAGCTCGAAGCGGGCGCTGGAGCGCTCGGAGGCCATCGTTCATGCGAAGTTGAAGCGCGGCCTGGGCGGCCTGGCGACCATCGGATCGACGGCACCGTTCGTCGGCCTTCTGGGCACGGTGCTTGGTATTCTTCAGGCTTTCCAGTCGATCGCGAGCTCGAAAACTTCGGGTATCGGACAGGTCGCCGGCGGTATCTCAGAGGCTCTGGTCACCACGGCGTTCGGTCTGGTCGTCGCGATCCCCGCCGTTATGGCCTTCAACTACTTTACCAACAAGGTTGAAGCCTTTGACGTCGAGATGGACAACAGCTCGAGCGAACTGGTCGACTACTTCATCAAGCAGAGCAGCCGGTAGTACTTGTGAACGCGGGGCTTTGTGGTCTCCCAGGTCTCAAATGCGAGACCTGGGGCATCCGGTTCGACTGGTCCCGGGTCTCGGATTCGAGACCCGGGGAACTAAGCGATGGAAACATGATGCTTGTGAACGCCGACGACGGAGTGTTCGATGGGAATCTCGAAGCGAGATGAAGGCAAGAAAGTAAACTCGAATATCAACGTCACGCCGATGGTGGATGTGATGCTGGTGCTGCTGATCATCTTCATGGTCATCACCCCGATGCTGAACAACAAGGTGAATGTAAACCTTCCGGTGGCCACCGCAGCGGTGGTGATGCAGGACGCCGACAAGGAAGATTCGACGGTGGTCGCGGTGACACGTGACGGACGTACCTTCCTGGGCGGCGACATAGTGAATCTGGACGATCTTGGGTCGAAGATCACTGCGCACATGGAGGCAAACAAGACCGCCAGCAAGACGGTCTTCCTGCGCGCCGACTCCCGCGCCAACTACGGCAAGGTGATGGATACGATCGACGCGATCCGGTCCGCTGGCGTCAACGATCTCGCTATGCTTACCGAGAAGAAAGATCAGCCGTAAGGCAGCGCCGGGCTGCGTGTCTCGTAGGACGGAATTGCAAGCTCGAACGTACGAAGGAGATTTCTTATGGGAATGGGCGGTGGTGGTGGTGGCGGCGCGGTATCTGAGATCAACGTGACCCCTCTGATTGACGTTCTTCTGGTGTTGCTGATCATCTTCATGGTCATCGTGCCGGTCACGCCGAAGGGCCTCGACACGCTGATTCCTCAGCCGCCGAAGGAGAAGACGAACGACCTGCCGGATCCGAATACGATTGTGGTTTCGATCCTGGCAAATCAGGGCGGAGAGCCCTCGTACAAGATCAACGAGACGGCATTCAACAAGTCTGATCTTGAGCCGAAGCTGCTGGAGATCTTCTCAACGCGTCAGAACAAGGTGATGTTTGTGAAGGGTGATCCCGATCTCGACTTCAGCAAGGTCGCCGAGGTGATCGACTTCGGCCACCAGGCGGGCGTCGACAGCATTGGCCTGATCACGCCTCGCGTCGCAGCAGGTCAGTGAAGTCATGCAAGCGAGGCGGTTCTTCGAGGGCGGCGCGGCCAGCACGGTGCGCCGCCCTTTCGATTCTCTGCGTCGGACTCTCGACGGCCGGGCTAGGGGCTTTGATCGATGGCATCTCGGACGGTGTCGATTCATCGCGATGGATGGCTCTCCGATACAAGTGCGCGAAATTGCAGTTCATTAGCTGAAATGCTCAGATGTCCTTGCGCTGAATGCGAGTTAGGTTGTAACGTATGCGAGTCGCTTTGAACAAGACATGCAGGAAGTCAAAATGGCCACTCGCGGAATTCTGCACCGAACCTTGAACAATCACTTGAAAACCCTTGCTGATTGCACTCGATATGCTGGTCATCCGGTGGCATCTGCCAGTACAATCGAACAACGCAGCAAACCACTTCAGCAGATCAAGCGTCACACCGAAATTATTGCGCCCCCCAAGGAGAACCCCCGTCCGATGAAATTGACTGCACGAATTCCGGTTACGGCCGCTTTAGTGGCGACTCTGCTCTGCGCTGCCACGGGTTGCAACCAGCTTAAGTCGCGAGACCAGCTCAACAAGGGTGTGCAGGCGTTCAAGAACCAGAAGTACGAGGAGGCGGTCGATCACTTTCAGACCGCCATCAACCTCGACCCCAAGTCGGAGGACGCGAAGCTGTATCTTGCCACGGCCTATGCAAACCAGGTGGTACCGAACCTGGAGACGAAGGACAACATCGACCTCGCGAACAAGGCGCTCGATGCGTTTCAGGTGGTGCTTGCGAAGGACCCCAACGACCTGACGGCGTTGAAGCAGATCGCCTCAATCAGCCGCAACATCAAGAAGATGGACCAGGCCAAGGAGTACGAGCGCAAAGTGATCGCGATCGATCCGAACGACGCCGAGGCGTACTACACCATCGGCGTGGTGGACTGGATGCAGGCTTATAAGAGCGCTGTAGCTATCCTCGCCGCGGACGGCCTTACCGACGATGGCTTCGGCAACGTGAAGAAGAGCAAAGGCGCCTGCCAGAAGCTAGTAGAAGCGAACACGGCACCGGTGACCGAGGGTCTTGAGGTGCTGCAGAAGGCGGTGGATATCAACCCGAACTATGAAGAGGCGATGACCTACCTGAACCTTATGAACCGGCGCAAGGCCGATCTCGAATGCGGCAACGACGCCGCGCGCAAGGCCGATCTCGCAGTGGCTGACGAATGGACGCAGAAGAGCATGGGCGCGCGCAAGGCGAATGAACTGAAGAAGGAACAAAAGGCGGGCGGCGGCGTGACGATGTAAGCGGCTGCGTGGTGCTTTATTGCTTCGGCATCAGGGCCTCCCTCAGCGGGAGGCCCTTATGCGTTGTGAGCGGCAGGCTGTCCGCGCACGTCAGCTGGCTGCGGAATGATGCCGCAAAATTTCGCGGTGTGCGAGGCGCTTTGGCGCTACAATCCTGTCAATCCGCAATCAGAGGTGATCCAATGTCCGAACTTGCCGTGGCTGCGTCAGAAGCCCCTGTCCTGAGTCCTGTAGAGCGGGTGGTCAATACCTTTGCCGCGCCTGCGAAGACGTTTCAGGATGTCAAGCGAAGCTCTGGATGGTGGGTTCCGTTTCTGATTGCGGTTGCGATCGGAGTGCTCTACGGGTATGTGATGCTGCATAAGGTGGGTCTGACGACGCTGACAGACGGTGTGATCCGCCAGTCGAAGATGATGCAGGACCAGATCGCGTCCGCGACTCCGGAGCAGGCGGCAACGATACGCGCTGCCATCGGGACGCGCATGAAGTACGTGTTTTATTCCGCGCCGGTGGTGAATCTCCTTCTCGGCATGATCGTGGCGGGCGTGTTGCTGGCGACGGCGAATTTCGGCGCGGGGGGCAGGTCGACGTTCGGTCAAATGATGGGTGTGTGGTACTACGGGACGCTGCCGATGGTGTTCTTCTATGTGCTGGTGATGGGTGCGGCCTACGGCGGTGTGCTGGCCGACCAGTTCGACATCAATAACCCGATCGGGACGAACGTCGGCTTCTACCTGACCGGCGGAGAGGTGCCGAAGGCGCTGCTGCCGTTGCTGACGTCGCTTGACCTGTTTGCGATATGGGCGGCATGGCTGCTGACGGTTGGTGTTTCGACGGTTGCGGGCATCAAGCGCGGCGCGGCGGCGGCGGTGGTGTTCGGATGGTGGGTTTTGATTGTTCTGCTTAAGACGGCGGGAGCGGCGTTCGCGGGCTGAGTTAGGCCGCGGCGCATGGTCGGCCTGTATCTTCAAGCAAACGGCCTCTTCGCCGAATTCTTCGGGGGGGCCGCTAGGCGGAGGCCGAGGCAGGTCATCTGCCATCAAGTGTGGTTATTTGGACACACTTGCAACGGTTGTATCCGGAATAAAATGAAGTAGGCAGTCAAGGATTCCCCGCGCGTGGCGACAGAAGCTCACCTAGAGCACACAATCCGGTCGGAGATCGACTTCCAGGGTGTCGGTCTGCACAGCGGCGCAGCCGTATCGATGCGGCTTATCCCGGCACCGGCGGGCTCAGGCATTGTCTTCCGCCGCACGGATCTTGACAACTTTGAGATCCCCGCGACGGGCCGCAACGTCGCCAAGGTGAGCTACGCGACCAGTCTGATGCGGCAGAGTGTGCTGATATCGACGACGGAGCATCTGCTCTCCGCGCTTATCGGTTTCGGAGTAGATAATGTCATTGTGCAGATCGACAACCTCGAGGTGCCGATCCTGGATGGCAGTGCGCTGCCATACATTCTGGCATTCCGGCGGACAGGGCTGAAGCAGCAGCGGCGGAGGCGGGAGTACATCCGCATCTTGAAGGACGTCGAGGTCCAGGACGGGAGCAAGTTTATCGGGGTCTACCCTGGCTCGGGCTACAGCATCGACTACCGCGTCGACTTCCCCGAACCCATCGGATTTGGCACCTTCTCGGGCGATCTGGAGAGCGGGGTCTACGCGGAGCTGATCGCCCCCGCGCGGACCTTCGGCTGGAAGGAGGACGAGCCGATGCTGCGGAATATGGGGCTGATCCGCGGAGCATCGGAGGCATGCGCGATCATTCTGACACGGCAGGGCATCGTGAACGGACCGCTGCGCTTCGCGGATGAGTTCGTCCGGCACAAGGTGCTGGACCTGATCGGCGATCTGGCGCTGGCAGGTAAGCGGATTCAAGGCCGGGTTGTAGCGGAGCGCGCCGGCCACGCCATGCACACCGCGCTGGTGAAGAAGCTGATGCAGGACCGCTCCGCGTGGGAGCTGGCGTATGGGTACCCCGAGTCGGCGGCCGCGAAGATCCACGCGTCGCAAGGGCTGGTCTCGGCGACGGCGTGACGTTCCCGGCGACTGCTGCGGTTGCGCTTGGTTCCAACCTCGACTCTTCCGCCGGAGACCGCGCCGCGAACCTCCGCCTCGCGATTGAGCATCTGAAGGCGCTTGGGCGCGTCACCGCCGTATCCAGCTTCTACGATACCGCGCCCGTCGGCTATCTCGACCAGCCGCGATTCCTGAACGCCGCCGCGCTTATCGAGACCGCGCTATCCCCGCTGGAACTTCTCGCGGGTCTGCTGGATATCGAACGGCGGATGGGCCGGGACCGATCGGTGACCGTTGCGAAGGGGCCTCGGATCATCGACCTCGACCTGATCCTCTTTGGCAGTGCCGTCATCGGATCGGAGTCGCTCACGCTGCCGCATCCCGCGATGCGCGAGCGGCGCTTCGTGCTGGAACCGCTGGCGGAGATTGCGCCGGAGATGGTGGACCCTGTAACCGGGCATACCATCTCGCAGTTGGTGGCCGCGCTGGCCACGTAGAGTTCACCTCGGTTGCGGATATCTCGATAGAAATTCAATCGTGCGTGCGTCGGCATCGGAGAGTGCGTACCCAGCGAATCCGTGACCCTGATCGGCATAGATATGGCTCTCACAGACCAGATGTTTCATCGCGCAGAGCTTCAACAATTGCGTGGCATTCCCCACAGGGATGTTGTTGTCTTGCTGGCCGTGCAGCACCAGCAGCGGCGGCATGCCCTTGAAGGCATAAAAGAAGTCGTCGGGCAGACTTCCGTACCACTCGGCGATGGCATCCACCGGAACGCCCTGCGAGCCGGCAGCGAGGGCGACCGATGCGCCGAGCGAATATCCGACCAGAAAGACACGTCGTGTCCCGGTCGTGGAGGCCGCCCGCATCTGCTTCACCATGGCATCGACGAGTCGCACCCACGCCCGGTAGTTCTCCGGCGTCGGTTGCGATGACTTCGTTGCGTCGAAGTAGTGGGGCTCGACCGTCGTAAAGCCGTGGTCGGCGAAGAACTCCGCCTGCTCACCGTAGACTGGCAGCGATGGCCCGCTGGCACCGTGCAACAGCAGAATGACGGGAGCGTCCCCGCCGGGGTCGGAGGTGTCGTATGCGACAGTCTTTCCCTCGAACGCGAACGATTCCTTGTGGAACTTCGGCTTCTCGTGTGGCGCAACGAAGCAGTTGAGGGGTGCTCCAGCCTGGAGAACGAGGAGCGTTGCGAGCGAAATAATTGCGAGACCTCTGCAGTTCACGGAACCCTCCGCGGGAGGCGAAGAGGGACATCAAGCGTCTTCGCGTTCCGGACACCAACAAATGTAGCCGCGGGAGGCCGTCGGCGGCGGGAGGCTGCGCGGCTGGTCACGAGAGGCGTTTGAGCTCCTTCCGCGCGTCTTCGAGCGAAGGGTCCTGCTGCACAGCGGTCTGGAGCTCTCGCGCGGCGTCGGCGCGACGGCCCTCTTTTTCGAGGACCAGCCCGAGCCGCCAGTGGGCGTCGGCGGCGTGGGGCTCGCGGCCCTCCGCGGGTTGGGAGAGGTAGTCGCGCAGCATCTGCTCGGCGCGCGGAAGCTGCGACGGCGCGGCGCTGGTGAGGATTGCGACCGCTGCGGTGAACTCCGGGGCACGGTCGTCGGGGACGCTGGCATGCGCCTGATTCAGCAGCGCGTCCAATTCGCTCCAGCGCGAATTTCTCGAGCAGACGGCCGCCAGAACGCGGTACGCGTCGATTCGCGAGGCGTCGAGCGCGAGGGCACGTTTCGCCTCGGCTTCGGCTGCGGCAAGGTGGCTCGCGCCGGATGCGCCATCAAGCGTAGCCTCATCCAGAAGGGCCGCCGCCAGGGCCGCGCGACCGTCGTAGCTCTCCGGCCGCGCCGCCACTGCCTCTCGCCAGATCGCCTCGATAGCAGCGGCGCGCCGGATGGCATCGCTCTCGTCGCTGGCGATGTCGGCCCGCGCAATCGCTCCGCGGTCAGGAGCGATCTGGAAGAGCCGATCGGCGGTCTGGCGCGCCTTCTGCTTGTCGCCGCCGACCATGCTGGGGGCATGCCAGTAGAACCGCGCCAGGTCCTGCAGCGCGTCGAGGTCGTTGGGGTCGAGTTCCAGGGTGCGGTCGATCTCCTTGCGGAAGCGGTGCGCCAGCGAGATCTTCGCGAAGGTGCCCACTCTCGGGTCGGCGTCGCTGGCAAGCAGCTTGCCACCCAGAGCGTCGGCGAGCTTGGAGTGTGCCTCCACGCTGTTGCCCGCGACCGCGACAGCCTTCTCGGCGTTGACGAGTGCGGCGTCCCAGCGGCCGAAGGCCCTGTCAACGACGGAGAGATCGCTGAGCGCGTGAGCGTCGTTCGGCGAATGCTGCAGCGCCTGGCGGATCTCCTGCTCGGCGCGCAGGTAGTGCTTGTCGGCGAGGAGTTTGTCTGCGCCAGACTGGCAGGCGGCCGCAGTCGTCCCCGCCACCGAGGGAAGCACCGCGACAAGCGCGAGCAGGACTCCCCGCGGGGACGAGTTCCATCGCGGTTTTGAGCTCATCATCTCTTGCATGCAAGTCTTACTCCAACAATATCTGTAGCCTGGCCTGCTTAATGCGCTGCCGGGGTTGGCGCGGCCTAGACTGTGCTGAAAGAGAACTATTCAGCAAGCAGTCTCTGATCCACGGCGAGTACGCGACCGCTTCCGATGGTTTGCGCGAAGAGGATCAGGTGGCGTTTCTGCGGGCCGTGAAATGAAGGAGGGACGGGTATCGTCGCGGTCTGTTCGGCCCCGGTTGTTACCGGGGACATGCGGGTGAGAGATCGTGCGACTGCCACATGTGAGAGGGTCTTGCCGGAGTTTTCGCCGCGAAGGACGTTCGATTGGTCCATGTCGTCGGCGAGGACGGCGAAGAGGTCGGCGCGGGCGGCGCTCGAAAGATCGCCTGAGACTGGGAACCTGACGGTGAGTGAAGATCCGGCCGGAGTTGCGGAGGCGATCTGAATCGCTACGTCGGAGGCCTGGCTTTGCTCCGCGCGAAGGGCCTGGAGGAGCGCAGGGCGATCGCTGCCAAGGAACTGGTGCGCGCCGTTGAGCACCATCTGGGGCGTGTAGACGCCGTCGAGATGGAACCGCGCGCCGTAGGCGCTCTGCCGGTCGGTGTAGAGGGTGGATGAGAAGGGGTCCGACGAGCCGAGCGAGTTCCAGTAGGTGACGTGCTCGCTGATGCCGACAATCGACTGGCCGGATGCGCTCTGCGTTCCGTTGATCTGGCGCAACAGGGCATCGGCGGGTGGACAACTGGAGCAGCCTTCGGAGGTGAACAGCTCCACCAACACGGCGGGAGGGGAAGACTGAGCGGCGGCGTGGGATACAGGCAGCGTGGCGGCGCTGAGCGAGATGAAGAGAGCGGCGGTGATGCGGCAGGTCGGCATGAGGGTCTGGCTCCTGACGGCGTGATGCCGGATGCTCCTTGATTCGGACAGAAGTTTGACTCCCGCGATGGCCCGAAGTTGCGTCTTCGATTCAAGGCATCGACGTGGGTGGAGGGAGTACCGGCGCGAAGCCAGACCGGACGGGCAGTCCAGGCGACGCAGACATTTGGCCGGGACAAAGTAAGCGTCCCAATCGGAGGCAGCCGCATTGAGAGCCATTAGCGGTCTCCGGATTGATATCAATGCACGAGCGGCATCAGTTGGGACTGATCCGTTGAGGGTGAGCCAGCCCTTCGAGTAATATCGGCAAACCGAATCGACAGATGAAAACCGCAAGACGACCTGCACAATGCAGTTTTACGCGCATCAGCTTACGAAGTCATCTCGCCAAAATCGGGGATTTCCCGTCTATCGGAAGTCGGTCAGGTCGAAAGACCCTTGCGGACCCACGGACCGGAATGTCGGATCTTTTTCCTTTTCCTAGAAGCTAAGTCATTGAAAGTAAATGGTCGGGACGACTAGATTCGAACTAGCGACCTCACCCACCCCAATCCTCGAATGCATGTATTTTGAACAACTTAGCTGCACATTACAAAGCACTAAAGAGCGGCAAACAATCCGTCGAAATGCTTGTTGGACCCTTATTGGACCCACGGATGGACCCACGCTGGAGCGCGACAAACGCGGCACGAACGGCAACCAGCGAGGCGAGCAGGCCGAGATCCAGCGGCTCCAACGATGCATCGGACGTTATAAACGAGCAACAGAGCAACAATTCTGACGGAGAGACTCGACCCAGGGGCCGCGTTGGCATGACCGGACTGTGTTCT
>Ga0116226_10004846_pt1 | contig 11960 bp, 7 predicted proteins | sample S1TSphfallax_FD_89692 | JGI IMG/M metagenome (GOLD analysis project Ga0116226, IMG submission 89692) | Host-associated microbial communities from peat moss isolated from Minnesota, USA - S1T2_Fa - Sphagnum fallax MG | ecosystem: Host-associated > Plants > Peat moss > Unclassified | place: USA... | reverse complement strand
TTGCGGCTAATGAGACGGATTCGTTGGGGGATACTTCGACGTTGGCTGATCCGGGGGTGGTGACGGAGTTGGTGGATAATCGGGCGGCTTAGGGAAGTAAGTAAGAAGCGCTTTTTGAAAAAAGCGCGCAAAAACTTTTGCGAATTGGACCGCGGTCGCGGAGCCGCCTGGGGCCAAATTAAGCAAAAGTATTTTGCGCGCTTTTTTTCAAAAAAGCGCTGCTTGCTTGTCGGACTTCCCATTTTCCCGCCTTTGTTATAGATTTTCCGGAACGGCGGGGAAAAACCTCATGTTCGATACTTTTCGACTAACCAATAACCCGGTCAGCTATCTCTCCGGGCGCAGAGCGGTTTTGAACGTGGTGACGCCGCCCAATAATACCCAGGCGCGGCCGGGGCAGGTTATTCTGGGCGCTAACGGGCTGCCGATGCGCCAGCCTTATGCTTCCGTCATCCCGTCGCGCATGAGCAGCCCGCTGTATGATTTGTTCGTCGCCGGCGCCGCCGCCGGCACTTACCGGTTTCCGAACGGCGTTAGTTTCGAGGCGCGGATGTCGAATGACGGCCATCAGCTCGACCTTTCCATGGCGGCCGTCGGCACCACGACCGCGGTGCGGTTTTTGCCGTGGGGGGAGAACGCCACAACCTATATGCAGCTTGACGACGCGGCGACCATCTGGTTCACCGGCCCGCTTTCCGGCTGCAACGTGTATTCGGCGGGCGATGGCAAAAATATCTGGGTCATCCATGCCAATTCCAACGCGAATGCCGGCAACGTGCAAGCCAATAACAATGCCAAGCGCACCACCGCGCTGAATTTCGCCGCCACGCTGGGCGCCGCGCACCCGCTATGGGGCCATCTGGAGCGGGGGCAGAACGGCTATGCCGGGCTGGGCTTTGCGTTTGGGTGGCGAAAGGGGAATGTGTGGCGGAATTATTATAATGATGGGGCGGGTAATTTGTTGCTGTTGAGGTAAAGAAAGAAAGCAGCGCTTTTTTTGAAAAAAAGCGCGCAAAAAACTTCTGTTACGCGCGGTGTTCAAGGGTGTTACTGTGTCTGCTCCAGGCCCGGGAGGGTTAGAGGGTCTACGGTTCTTCATCGAGACCAATCGCTCACAGTAATACCAGACCGCGAAAATGCCGACTCATTGCGCCCAGATTTACCGCCCGAAAGGCGTGGATGGCCGGGTAAAGCCCGGCCATGACGTGGAGGGGGTGGTGGGTCATGATTTAGGCGGAATGGTATAACGTCTTGCTCCCGGTCATTACACCGTGAGTTTGTAGCTTTGGATCGTTCCGCCATTGATCTGAGCGCCCGTCGCGCTGTCCGGAGGGATGGCATTGTTGATGTTGAACGGTCCGCCGGCGCGATAGACACCGACCGCGACGCCATTGCCCGCGAAATCGCAATGCGCGACATAGCCGCCATTCTTGGCGACGACCGAGTCGGACTTTATCGTTACGCCTTCTGACACGACGATCTGGATGTCGATGGATTGGTGGGATTTTTCTACCCATGTCTTGAGCCGTTTTGGAACGCCTTGGTTGAGGGTATAATGCTCGCCGCAGATTTCCAGGCCAAAATTCACGCCGCCGGCCTGAAAAAAAGGCTCATTGTCCTTGAACTTATATTGGAGGTCGCGATCATTTCTCCTGGTGAATCCATCATCCATCTGCTTGTAGGATTTCAGCAGAAAATCACCATTCTGCAAAACCGGGCACACATTCAGGGCCTGGGAGGGACTAGTGAGTTTGAATTTGCGGTAGAAAATCGAGCCCGCGACAATAACGAGATCGCCGGCCTGCCTGGAAATGGTTTGCAGCGATTTGTAGATGCCATGTTTTGCACTCCTGGACATGGTCAATGGGCCTTCTAACTTATGTTCGCTCTGGCCGATGTCGTCGTGAACCGACCAAAAATATTCGGGCGCGACGAAGACGCGCACGCCGTTGTCATTGTTGGCCAGTAGCGTGAGTGCAGATTTCGCCTGCTGCACGGCTATCGCAAATTCCTGCGCGCGGTTGTTCGCCTCTCTCCCGAAGGCGCCTTTGCTGACTTTCAAAAGGGCGAGATAGACATGGGTCATGCGATGGCACTCTCTTAATTTTTGTTCCACACGCTTTTATTGCGCGATGCGTTAATCAATCACGCCGTTGGGGTTTGGGCCAGAAGATTTTTCGCGACAGCGTGATAAACCCGCCAAAGGAATGTCTTAACTGGACCGGATGGATCGATGGATCGCTCCGCGGCGCTTGCCGCGGCGTGTAGGGCCGCTACGTCAGGCTTGGGCAGTTCGGATCGCGTCCCAAACCCTCTCCGGCGTCGCTGGCATATCGATGGTTTGGACGCCGGCGGGGCGGAGAGCGTCGACGATGGCGTTGATGACGGCGGGGGGGCTGCCTACGGCGCCGGCTTCGCCGGCGCCTTTTACGGCTAAGGGGTTTGTGGTGCAGGGGATTTCTATGAAGTCGACCTCGATGTCGGGCAGGTCGTCGGCTCTGGGGAGGGCGTAGTCCATGAAGCTGCCTGAGCTGAGCTGGCCGCTTTCGGAATCATAGACGGTGCGTTCCAGGACGGCTTGGCCGAAACCTTGGGCGACGCCGCCGTGGACTTGGCCGCGGACGATCATGGGGTTGACCGCGAAGCCGACGTCGTCGACGACGATGTAGCGCAGGATTGTGGTGACGCCGGTTTCGGGGTCCACCTCGACTTCGGCGATGTGGCAGCCGTTGGGGTAGGTGCCGGCTTCTAGTTTGGCGATTTCGGCGGTGTCGAGTTTGCCGGGATTCTGCTCCGCCAGCGTAGTGAGTTCGACGGAACGGTCGGTGCCGGTGATGGTGAACTGGCCTTCGGCGAACACGATGTCAGTGGCGGCGGCTTCCAGAAACTCGCCGGCTAGAGCTTTGCCTTTTTCGATGACGCCGGCGGCGGTGGCGAGGATGGCGGCACCTTCGGAGACCAGGCTGCGGGCGCCGCCGGTGCCGCCGCCGGTTGGGATGGTGTCCGTGTCGCCCTGGTGGATGCGGATTTTTGAGCCGTCGACGCCGAGTTGGTTGGCGGTGACTTGGACGTAAGCGGTTTCGTGGCCCTGGCCGGTGGATTGGGTGCCGACATAGACGTCCACGAAACCGTCGGGTGCGAATTTGATTTCGGCGCGTTCGGTGCCAGCACCGGCGGTGGCTTCGAGGTAGTAGGCGAGGCCGATGCCGCGGCGTTTGCCGGCGGCGGCGGAGGCGGCGCGGCGGGATTCGAAGTTTTGCCAGTCGGCTTTTTCGGCGGCGGCGTGCAGGAGAATTTTGAAGTCTCCGGAATCATAGGTTTTGCCCATCGGGGTGGTGTAGGGCATGGCTTCGGGCGGGACCATGTTGCGGGCGCGGATTTCGACGCGGTCTATACCCAGTTCCACGGCCGCCTGGTCGATCAGGCGTTCGACCAGATAATTGCTCTCGGGGCGGCCGGCGCCGCGGTAGGCGTCGACCGGGACGGTGTTGGTGAAGACGCCGATGACGTTGACGTAGATTTGCTGGAAACCGTAAACGCTGGCGAGCACGCCGGTGCCGGCGAGGGTGGGGATGAAGGGGGCGAAATTGGAGAGATAGGCGCCCATGCCGGCAAGCAGTTTGACGCGCATGGCGAGGAATTTGCCGTCCTGGTCGAGGGCGAGTTCGCCGGTCGTGATGTTGTCGCGGCCGTGGGAGTCGGAGACGAAAGCCTCCGACCTGTCGGAGGTCCAGCGCACGGGCTGGCCGAGTTTGCGGGCGGCGTAGCAGACCAGGGCTTGTTCCGCGTAGAGAAAGAGTTTCATGCCGAAGCCGCCGCCGACATCGGGGGTGATGACGCGGATGGTGGCGGGATCGACGTTGAAAATCGACTTGGCCAGCAGGTTGCGAATGTGCCAGCCGCCCTGGGTGTTGGTGGTGAGGGTGAAGCGGCCGTCCTGGTAGTTAGCCGTGGCGGCGCGGGGTTCCATGGAATTGACGATGATGCGGTTGTTGATGACCGTGAGTGTGGTGATGTGGGCGGCGGTGGTGAACAGATCGTCCACCAGCTGTTTGTCGCCGGCCTCCCAGTCGAAGGCGATGTTGTTTTTGACGCCGGGCCAGACTTCTGGGGCGCCTGGGTTCATGGCGGTGGCGAGGTCGGTGATGGAGGGCTGGGCGTCGTAGTCGATGGCGATGAGTTCGGCGGCGTCGCGGGCGGCCTGGAGGGTTTCGGCGACGATGAAGGCGACGGGGTCGCCAACATGACGGACGAGGTCATGGGCGAGGATGGGGTGGGGGACGCTGGCGCGGGAGGTGCCGTCCCGGTTTTGCAGGGGGACGGGGCAGGGGTTGGTGCCGATGTTGTCGGCTTCGAGGTCCGCGCCGGTGTAGATGGCGATGATGCCGGGGGCGGTTTTGGCGGCGGTGGTGTCGATGGACAGGATTTTGGCGGCGGCGTAGCCGCTGCGCAGGACGTATCCGTAGAGGGCGCCTGCGGTGGCGATGTCGTCGGTGTAGCGGCCATGGCCGAGCAGGAGGCGTGGGTCTTCGACGCGGCGGACGGGTTGGGCCATGCCGAATTTTGTCATGTGTGGCTCCTTGGATTTGGTCTGGAGATAGTGCGGTGCAGCAATATGATAAGGCGGGAGTGGTCGTTATGCCAAACGCGCGGCGCGAAAGTCGTGGATGCCAGCATGCGCTGGCATGACGTGGTGAGGGCGGTGGGTCAGGGCGGTGGGTCAGGGTCGCGCAGAGGCGATTTGGGTGAGGGACAAGGGCGGCGGGTGAATTTTTCGCGCCAGGTCTGGAAGATGGCGTAGAGGAGGGGGATGATGAAGATGCCGATGGCAGAGGCGAAGATCATGCCGGCGAAGACGGGGGTGCCCAAAGAGCGGCGGCTGATCTGGGCGGCGCCGGTGGCTATTACCAATGGAATAAGGCCGAAGACGAAGGCGATGGAGGTCATCATCACCGCCCGGAACCGCATGGTGGCGCCGGCGGCCGCGGCTTCCAGAATGGGCATGCCCTCCTCGCGGCGGTCTTTGGCGAATTCGACGATGAGGATGCCGTTTTTGGCGGCGAGGGCGATGAGGGTGACCATGCCGATCTGGGCGTAGAGGTTGACGTTGAGGCCGGCCAATGCCGTGCCGAACAGGGCGCCGAAAATGCCGATGGTGACGGAGAGCAGGACGGGCACGGGGATGACCCAGCTTTCGTACAGCGCCACCAGGAACAAATAGGCGAAGAGGACGGAGAGGAAGAGGATGGGGCCGGTCTGGCCGGCGGCGGAGATTTCCTGGTAGGCGGTGCCGGTCCATTCGAAGGCGAAGCCGGGCGGCAGGGTTCTGGCGGAGATTTGCGACATGGCGGCGAGCGACGTGCCGGAGGACACGCCCGGCGCCGGCAGGCCGATGATGGGGATGGCCTCGGTGTCGTTGTAGCGGGAGATGATCTGCGGCTCCAGGATTGTGCTTTCCGTCGCCAGGGAGCGGATCGGGATCATGGCGCCGGTGTTGCTGCGGACGTAGCTTTGCCAGATGGCGTCCGGTGTGTCGCGGTTGCTGGGAATGCCTTCGATGTTGACCTGCCAGATGCGGCCGAAGAGGTTGAACTGGTTGACGTAGTAGCCCCCCAACGTCGCCTGCAGGGTGGTGAAAATGTCGCTGACGTTGACGCCTAGTGTTTCGGCCTTGGTGCGGTCGATGTTGAGATAGACTGACGGGTTGTTGGCGTTGTAGGTCGAGAAGACGTGGGCGAGCCGGGAGTCCTGGTTGGCGGCGACGATGAGGCCGTTGAGGACACTCTGCATCTGGGATTGCGAGGCGCCCTGGGTATTTTCGAGCTCGTACTGAAAGCCGCCATTGGTGGACAGGCCGATGATCGGCGGCAGGTTGAAGGCGACCAGCTGCGCGTCCGGTAGCTGGCTGCCGATTTTAAAGACTTTTTTGATGGCGGCGTCCACGCCGTTGGCGGCGCCTGGCCGGTCGGCGAAGGGTTTTAGGCGTACCACGAGAAAAGCCGAATTGGCTTCGGTGGCCTGGTCGAGGAGGGAGAAGCCGATGATGGAAATGACCTGCGCGACCTGCGGCATTTGGCGGACTTCGTCGGTCAGCGTGGCGGCGGCTTGTTCGGAACGGTTGACGGAGGCGCCGGGGGGCAGGGTGATTTGCGCGAAAAACGCGCCCTGGTCCTCGGTGGGCAAAAAGCCGCCGGGCGTCAGGACCGCGGTGATGCCGGCCAGGAGCGCGAAGCCGCCGACCACCGCCAGGCCGAGCCAGGCTTTTTGCAGCAGGCGCTTGACGATGCGGGCATAGCGGTCGCGCGTTTCGTCGATGCCGTTGAGGACGCGGCCGAGAATGCCGCGGCGGTGGTGGGTGGGGCGGATGAGCAGGGCGCACAGAGCTGGGGAGAGGGTGAGGGCGTTGAGCGCGGAAATCAGCATGGCCATGCTGACGGTGAAGGCGAATTGCTGGAACAACAGGCCGGACAGGCCGGGGATGAAGGCGATGGGGACGAAGACTGAGAGCAGCACGAGAGAAATCGCGATGATGGGGGCGGTGATTTGCGTCATCGCCAGTTTGGCGGCGTCCCGCGGCGGCATGTCTGGGTGTTCGGCCATGACGCGCTCGACATTTTCGACCACCACGATGGCGTCGTCCACCACGATTCCGGTGGCGACCACCAGTGCCAGCAGCGTGACGGTGTTGGCGGAAAAGCCGAAGGCGAGCAGGAACGCGAAGGCGCCGATCAGCGCGATGGGGACCACCACCATCGGCACGATGGTCGGCCGCCAGTCCCCCAGGAACAGGAACACCACCAGCACCACCAGCACGAACGCCTCCACCAGCGTGCGCTCCACTTCGCCGATGGTGGCTTGCACGAAGCTGGAGGTGTCGTAGACGGTGGTGGCGGATAGCGTTGGGGGAAACTGGGTCTGTAGGACGGCCAGCTCTTTTTGCACGGCGGCGGAGGTTTCCACCGCGTTCGCGCCGGGGGCGAGGTAAATGCCCATCGCCAGGCCGGCATTGTTGTTGATCTTGTTCAGCCGGGTCTGCGACTGCGCGCCGAGCTCGATGCTGGCGATATCCTTAAGCCGCAGCAATGAGCCACCGGGATTTGAGCGGATGACGATGTTGCCGAATTCCTCCGGCGAGGAGAGCCTGCCCTCGGTCTCCACCGTCATCTGCAGCTGCTGGTCGCCGGCGTCTGGCGGCATGCCGATCGCGCCGACCGGCGCTTGCACGTTCTGGGCGTTCAACGCCGCGATGATGTCCCCCGGCGTCAGTCCCAGCTGCGTCAGCCGGTTCGCATCGTAGTTGATGCGCATCGAATAATTTTCCGGCCCGAACAAGAACGCCTGGCCCACGCCATTGACGCGCGAAATCGGGTCCAACACATTGATGGTGACGTAATTGGAAATCTGCAGCGGTGTGAGTTTGTTGCCGGGGCTGGCGAAAAACAAAAACGCCAGCACCGCCGCCGAGCGTTTGCGAACCGTTATGCCTTCGGCCTGCACCTGCTGCGGTAGTTGCGAGGTCGCCTGTTGCACCGCGTTTGTGACGTTAACCGTATCAATGTCCGGGTTCGAGCCGACCCGGAAACTCACCGTCAGCACGTAACTCCCATCATTCGCGCAGGTCGACGACATGTAGATCTCGTCGTTGATGCCGTTCACCGCCTCCTCGATCGGCTCGGCCACGGTGTTCTCGACAACCTTCGCCGACGCGCCCGGATAATTCACCACCACCTGAACCTGCGGCGGCACAATGGAGGGAAACTGCGCCACCGGTATCCGCGCCATCGCAATCACACCCGCCAGCGTGATCACCAGCGCAATCACAATCGCAAACCGCGGCCTATCTATGAAAAACGCCGAGAACATTAGGGTTTCGGGCTTTTGGGTTGGGAAAGGAAGCAAGGCCAGGGGGGCTTCGCCCCCCTGGACCCCCCACTAAGGCCGACGGCCTTAGAACCCCTTTGTTTGGTCTCGTGGGTGGGTGGGTTTTTGCCCTTTAAGTCCGCACGCCGTGCATGCACGGCGTGCGGACTTAAAGGACAAAAACCCACCCACCCACGAGACCAAACAAAACGGGTCCTAGGGCCGTCGGCCCTAGCGGGGGTCAAGGGGGCGGAGCCCCTTGGCCTTACTTCCTTTCCAACCCCAAACACCGCAGCCCTCATGTGCCCGGCGTGTTTTGGGGGTTGACGGTGAGGCCGGGGTGGATGCGGTTGATGCCGGTGACGATGATGCGGTCGCCTGGGGTGAGGCCGGCGGTGATTTGGACGGTGGTGTTGGTTTGGGGGCCCATGGTGATGGGCTGGCGGGTGGCGACGTTGTTGTTGGACAGCTTCAGGACGTAGTCGCCGAGCTGGTCGGTGATGACGGCCTGGCGGGGGATGGAGATGGCCTGGGTGGGGGTATGGTTGCGGAGGATGACGGTGACGAATTCGCCGGTGGTGAGTTCGCGGGTGTTGGGGGCGATTGCGGGGTTGGCGATGGTGCCGCGCCAGGTGAGCGTGTCGGTATTTTCTGAGATTTGATTGTTGATGAAGTCGACATGGCCGGTTTGGGTATAGGTGCGGCCGTCGGGGAGTTGGATGAGGAGGTCGAGGCTGGAGATGCCACCACTGGTTTGTGTGTTGGCGCGGAAGGTGAGGGCGTCCACCACTGGGAGGGCGAAGGTGACGTACATCGGGTCTTGTTGGACGATGGTGGCGAGGGGGCCGCTGGTGGGGCTGACGACGTTGCCGGTGGTGATGTTGGTGGCGCCGATTTGGCCGGTGAGGGGCGAGCGGATGGTGGTGTAGCCGAGGTTGATTTGCGCGACTTCGAGCTGGGCGCGGGCGGAGTCGATGGCGGCGGAGCCGCTGACGGCGGCGGCGGTGGAGGTGTCGACATTGGCCTGCAGGCCGGCGGGGGTGGCGAGGAGGGCCTGGTCGCGGGCGAGGGTTTTGTCGGCGTTGCGGGATTGGGCGAGGGCTTGTTCGAGGGCGGCTTTGGCCTGGGTGACGGCGGCCTGGTAGGGCGGCTGTTCGATGACGTAGAGGAGTTGGCCTTTGGTGACCTGATCGCCGTCGTGAAAATTCTGTTGTTCCAGGTAGCCGGTGACGCGGGGGGTGAGTTGGACGATGTCTGGGGATTCGATGCGACCGACATAGGATTGTTCGTTATAGACGGGCTGTTCGGTGACGGTGACGATGCCGACGACCGGCGGGGCGCTGGTGGTTTGGGCGGCGGCCGGCAGGGCGATCAGTGCGGCCAGGCCGAGCAGAACCGGCGGCCGGAGACGAAGACTCATGCGGACTTTGCCCTTTTGCGTGGCCACTTCGAGTTGACTTTTCAGATATGGGGGCGGTTCCGTTTGGTCAATAGTGCTGTCGTTGCATGGGTTCCGGCTAAACGAGGCGCTGACATTCATTAAGAAATGCGTTACAAACGAAAACGGAGTTCAAACCCGTGAGAAGGGATGCCTCCTGGAGCGTGTCATGTCACTTTTATCGGTTGTTGCTGACAGTGTTGTAAATGTATTCTGGTGAGGGCTGGCGCCGTACGCGGCGGCATCTCAAAAAATTTGCTGGGACATCATCGAAGAGGACTTTGCGGACAACAAAATCGAGATAAGTGAGGCCAATGCAGCCCTATCGGCTTTTTACCGCGGTCGCCGGCGCGTTTTTATCGGCCGCCTCGTTCTGGATGTCTTTGCCGCTGATTGCGGTGACCCTGCGTGCGGGCGGGCTGAACAATGCCTGGGTGGGGCTGATGTGCGGCCTGCCGTGGCTTGGGCTGCTGGTGATGTCGCCGGCGATTCCGAAGATTATTCCGCATCTTGGTCTGCAGCGGACGGTTTTGACGGGGATTTTGAGTTCGATAGTGGTGTTTACCGGGTTTGCGCTGACGCGCTCGGTGGCGATGTGGAGCGTTTTGTTGTTTCTGCAGGGCGGGACGCTGGCGCTGCGGTGGGCGGCGATGGATAGCTGGATTGCGGGGGCGGTGCCGGACCGCTCGCATGGCAGGGTTGTGGCGCTGTATGAGATGGTGGCCAGCCTTTCGATGGCGGCGGGGCCGGCTTTTCTGGCGGTTGCCGGCTTGTCGGCGCGCGGGTTTTCCGCCTGCGCGGCGATGGCCGCGCTGGCGGCGATTTTGATACTGGCGGCGGGGCGGGAGCCGCCCATTCCGGCCTCGGCGCGCGAACATATGCGGCCGTGGCGGATGATGCTGCTGGAAAGGGGGGCGTTTATCGCGATTTTCGTGGTGGGGTTCACTGAATCGTCGAACATGACGCTGCTGCCGGTGTTTGCGCTGCGGCTGGGGGTGGCGCCGCGGGCTGCGGCGGTGCTGGTGGCGGTGGTGCAGGCGGGTGTGGCGGGCGGGGCGGCGGTGTTCGCGGTGCTGGGGGACTGGTTTGGGCGGCTGACTTTGTTGTTTGGGCTGGGGATGGCGGCGGCGCTGGCGCCGCTGGTTTTGCCGATGTTTTTGGGCCGGATTGGCTGCTGGCCGGTGTTGTTGTGCTGGGGGCTGGCGCAGGGGAGCTTGTTTACGTTGGGGATGGTGTTATTGGGGGCGCGGTTTCGGGGGCCGGCTTTTGCGCCGGCGGTGGCGGTGGCGATGGCGGTTTATACCGCTGGCGGGATTTTTGGACCGCCTTGTATTGGTGGTCTGCTGGCGGCGGCGGGGCCGTATGGCCTGACTTACGGGCTGGCTGGGCTATCATTTATTGCTTTGAGCGTCGCTTCTTGCTTTGAAGTTTTCCGTCCGCATGTTGTATTGCTACAGAGAGACACAACCGGACGACCAGCTTGATGGATTTTCAGCGATGATGGATGGCAGCACGGATGCGCGGCGGATAACTATTCATAAACCGGCCGATTTTGCGCCGATGCGCAAGGCTGGGCGGCTGGCGGCCGAAACGCTGGACATGATCGGCCCGCATGTGGTGCCGGGGGTGACCACCGAGACGCTGAACACGCTGTGCCACGATTTTATTACGGCGCATGGGGCGGTGCCGGCGCCGCTGAACTATCGCGGCTTTCCGAAGTCCACCTGCATCTCCATCAACCATGTCGTCTGCCACGGCATTCCGGGCGACAAGAAGCTGCAGGACGGGGATATCCTCAACATCGACATCACCGTCATTCTCGACGGCTGGTATGGCGATTCCAGCCGGATGTATGCGGCGGGCACGCCCAGCACGCGCGCGAAGCGGCTGATGGAGGTGACGTATGAGTCGCTGATGCGCGGGATTGAGGTGGTGAAACCCGGGAATACGTTTGGCGATGTGGGGCATGTGATCCAGAATTTCGTCGAGGCGCAGCGCTTTACGGTGGTGCGGGATTTTTGCGGGCATGGGATTGGCCAGCGGTTTCATGAGCCGCCGAATGTGCTGCATTTCGGGCGGCCGGGTGAGGGGCCGCGGTTTGTGCCGGGGATGTTTTTTACGATCGAGCCGATGGTGAATGCCGGGCGGCCGGAGGTGAAGATTCTCGAGGATGGGTGGACCGCGGTGACGCGCGACCGCTCGCTTTCCGCGCAGTTCGAGCATATGCTGGGCGTGACGGAGACGGGGTGCGAGATTTTCACGCTCTCGCCGATGGGGTACACGGCGCCGCCTTACGTGTAGGTTTTGCGGCTGGGGAGGGGTAGGAAAAATGATTGGCTACGCGACCGTCGGCACAAGTGACCTGACGAAACATGCTGAATTTTACGACGCGATCGCCGCCGAGCTGGGTGCCGCGCGGGTGATGGCGGCGGAGAATTTCATCATGTGGAGCGCGCCCGCGGAGGGTGCGGCGGGGCTGTGCCTGATCAAGCCGTATGACGGCAACGCCGCCACGGTGGGCAACGGCGTGATGGTGGCGCTGAAGGCGGCGGACCAGGCGCAGGTGAACCGGCTGCACGCGCTGGCGCTGGCGCTGGGCGGCGCGGATGAGGGCGCGCCCGGTTTCCGGGGCGAGGGGTTTTATGCGGCGTATTTTCGCGAT
>Ga0116226_10004845_pt1 | contig 11961 bp, 15 predicted proteins | sample S1TSphfallax_FD_89692 | JGI IMG/M metagenome (GOLD analysis project Ga0116226, IMG submission 89692) | Host-associated microbial communities from peat moss isolated from Minnesota, USA - S1T2_Fa - Sphagnum fallax MG | ecosystem: Host-associated > Plants > Peat moss > Unclassified | place: USA... | reverse complement strand
TTGGCGCCGCGAGAATGCACTCGCGATGAGCATAGTGGCCCCCGCCGCGATGACCGTTCTACGCTGCACAGCCTACGCCCGTCGCCCCAAGAACAAGATCACGACGGCACTGATCACGACCCCCGCGGCGGCCCACTCCCACACAGAAACCCTCTCCCCACCCAGGGTGACGCCGAGCAACAGAGCGACCACCGGATTCACCAATGAATAGCTGGCGGCCAGAGTTGCGGACGTGCGCTTCAGCAGCACCATGTAAGCATTGAATCCGATCAATGTGCCAAATAACACGAGATAGGCCCACGCGATCCCGCTGCCGACATACACAGGCCAGTGCCAGCGCTCGCCGGCGAGTGAGGACATGATGAGCAGCGCCACGCCGCCGCAGAGCATCTGGGATGCATACCCGGTCGCTCCCGGCGCCAGGGTGAGACCCCGCTGGCTCCACACGCTGCCGAGCGCCCAGCCCATCGTGCCGACGGCGATCGCGATGAGCCCGGCGGGTGAGCCGCGTAGACCGGGCCCTCGCGTCAGCATCAGCACGCCGGCGAGACCGACGCATACGGCCAACACCTCGGCGCGACGCGGGAAGACGCGAAACGTTAGATTGACGACGATGAGCAATATCGGCATCACGGCAATGAAAACCACCACCAAGCCGGACGCGATGGTCTGTTCCGCGTAGGCGACGCCGCCCATGCCGCCGCCCAGCATCAGCGTGCCGATGATCGCAGCGTTGCGCCACTCACGGGGCCGGGGCGGCGTTGCGCCACGCACGAGTTGCCAAGCCATCAACACGCCGCCGGCAGCCAGAAAACGCGTGGCCATCAAAAAGAACGGTGCAAAGTCCGTCAGAACGACACGGACGACTAGGTATGTCGATCCCCAAATGAGCCAGGTCGCCGCCAGGCATCCGACGATCAGCGGTGATAGTCTGCTCGGCACGGGTGTCGCCGTCTGCGTTGCAGTGGCCGCGGTGGTCATCGCCGAGGCTCGAGTGCGGCGTCGCGCAGCATGCTGCGCCAGGCCTCGAGAAACTCCTCCGTGGGTGGCCCCGTGAGCAAGATCTCGATGCGACTGTCGCGCCGATACCCACTATCTTCACCGGCTATGCCGCGACCATGGCTTTGCACCAACCACGAAGGTCCAGGGCCGGTGCGAAACACAGCCTTGAACCGCCGCAACGCTCCTTGATAGGCCTCATGCAGCCAGGTGAGCCGCGGCTCGATCACGACGCGCGCGAAGGTCAGTTCACGCGGTAGGTGCCAGCTCACGGCCCAGAGTCCGAGACGACTGGCGCGGGTTTCGCTCCCCATCAATCCGCCCACGGGAAAAGCCACGCTCACGGGCGGTGTAGCGACGTCGGTTTCGCGCAGCAGCGACAAGCGCGGCGTACGGATGTAGGCCTGCATGGCCGCCGCCGGTAGCTCGCCGTTCTGACAGACGCCGACATGGTCTTTGGCGGGATATTGGGCCGCGGCGATGTCATCGAACGCCTGTCGCTCCACCACGCCGGCAAGGTCGGCCTTCGACATCAGCAGTACATCGGCCGATTGGATCTGCGACCATTCGTTGGCCTCGCGAGATCGCAGTATTCGAGCGCAATCGAGCGCATCGACCAAGCACACCACGCTGTCCAGAGTCAGCGCCCCCTGTACCTCATAAGTCGCCAACTCATCGACGATGTCGGCCGCGTGACCTGCACCGCTCGGCTCGATCAGCAATCTGACGGGCTTCAAATGCCGGAGAATGTCGCGCAATTGCTTGCCGAACTCCAACTCGCCGACGCAGCAAAGACATCCGCCGGCAACCTGGCGTACGTCGTAGCTGCCGCGCGCGGACTCGGCCACGCTGAGCGCATCGAGCCCAGCATCGGTAAATTCGTTGAGAATCACGACCCACAACTCGCCTTCCGACTTTTGCGACATCAGCCTGCGGATGGCGGTGGTTTTGCCGGCGCCGAAGCTGCCGGTGATGACATGAACATGGGTCATGGAGAGTGCCGTCCCGATCCCTCCCCCTAATAGGTTTTATAAGGCAGGAATTTCCCCGACATCACGATCTTGACGCGGTCACCCTTGGGGTCTGATTCGCGCGTCATGTCCATCTTGAAATCGATGGCGCTCATGATGCCGTCCCCGAATTCCTCGTGAATTAGTTCCTTGAACGTGGTCCCATAGACGTTGACTAATTCATAGAATCGATAGATCAACGGGTCCGTGGGCACGGCGGTTGGCAGAGAGCCTTTGTACGGCACGACCGTCAGCCATTTTTGCTCTTCCGCCGACAAATCGAAAATCTTGCCGATGACCGCGGCTTGAGCGGTGTCCAACGTCATCTGGCCCAGACAGGCGGCGGTCACCCATTCCTTGCTCAAGCCCACCTCCGCGGCGACTTCAGACCACTTCAAGCCTTTGGTGACCTTTGTGGTCACGATCTTTTCGGTCACAGCTATACGGCTCATTGCTTGCTCCAAAAACGGTTAGAGTACCCTGCGAACATTTCCGTGAGAACTGCGGCTCCCGGGCGGTTCGAGCTTTTAACGATCGAGGTCTTCCAATGGCGCTCGGCGCTACGCTCTATAACTTCAACATCGATCTCGCGGATGCCGATCGCGGTGTGTACGAGCCGTTGGAATTACGCGTCGCACGCCATCCCTCTGAGGGAGAAGAGTATTTCTTGACCCGGGTGCTCGCATACTGTCTTGAGTATACTGCGGGCATCGCGTTCTCGAACGGATTGTTCGAACCCGATGAACCCACGATTGCAGTGCGGGATCTTACCGGGTTGCTCAAAGTCTGGATCGACGTGGGTGCGCCCGAGGCACCGCGGTTGCATCGTGCCGCCAAAGCCGCGCCCCGCGTCGTCGTCTACACCCACAAGGATCCGGCGCCGTGGATTGCGCGGCTCACGGGCGAACGCATTCATCGCGCAGACTCTTTGGAGCTGTATGCCTTGGATCGCGAGTGGCTCGCGACGCTGGTCCAGAGACTCGTGCGCCGCATGAGTTTCTCGCTGACGGTCAGCGAACAAACCGTGTACCTGTCGATGGGCGAGGAGACGCTGTCGTCGGTGGTGCAGAGGATCGGTATACCGGGTTGAGGGGCACGAGCATGGCGACAAGGCCGTTGGAAATTCGCCGAGATGACCTATCGAGCGGTGCGACGCTTGATCTCGTCCGTCTGCACCTCGAAGGGATGCATGCGCACTCTCCCGCGGGCAGCGTTTTCGCGCTGGATTTGACCGGACTCACCGCTCCCAGCGTGACGGTATGGACGGTTTGGCGCGGCGATTCGATCGCTGGCATGGGCGCGCTCAAGGATCTCGGGGGCGGAGCCGGCGAGTTGAAGTCCATGCGCACGCATCCGGATTTCCTGCGCCAAGGCGTGGCGTCCGCGTTGCTGGAGCACATCATCGGGGAGGCGCGCTCGCGCGCCATGTCGCGGCTCAGCCTGGAGACCGGCAGCGGCCCTTACTTTGAGGCCGCATTGAACCTATACCGAAAGCGCGGATTCGTCGATGGAGCGCCGTTTGCGGATTATGAGCGAAGCCCGTTCAATCAGTTCCTGCATTTGGAGCTGTAACTACGCCAACGCACGGACCCGTGAGCAGACCGTCAAACGTTCACAGCGTCTCAGCCGGCGCAAAAAACACCAATACCTGCAAATCTTCCGTGATGTCGTAGAAGCGGTGCTGCACCTTCGCCGCGACGAAGATCAGACTGCCTGCGGCCACCGCTCTGTCATCCTCAGCTGCTCGAAACCTGGCCTTACCCCTGATCACATAGTAGAGCTCATCCTCCAAATGGGGCGATTGCGTATCCTCATCGCCGGCCGCCAAAGCGTAGACGCCCGCGCTCATCGAGGCGACCCGCAGAAATTCCAAGTAGCTCTTGCCGCTGGCTAGACGTACCCGCTCCACGTCGTCCATATCGGTGATGTTCGTGATCACTCGCACTTACCTCCTGTCAAATTGCTCAAAATAGAATGGCGCAGAGTTTGCGTGACGTTGATACGACGGTTATCATACACATACGGAGGTGTATACATGCGTACGAATATCGTACTTGACGACCGCCTCGTCAAAGAAGTCATGCGAATGTCGAAAGTTCGAACCAAGCGCGAGGCGGTGGACCTCGCATTGCGGGAGTTCGTTTCGCGCGGCAAACAAAGAGATGTTCTCGCGCTGATTGGCGCGGGAACTATCGCTGCGGATTACGACGTGCGCGCGATCCGTGCTCAAATGACTCGTGATCCTGGTTGACTCGACCGTTTGGATAGATCTGCTGCGCAACGGCGATACCGTGCCGGTGAGTAGACTGCGGAAGCTTCTGGACGCCGGCGAAGCGACCGTCGCGCCGGTCATCGTGCAAGAGTTACTGCAGGGTGCAGCCGACGCGGCTGGGTTAGCCAAGCTTCACAGATACTTCACGGCCATACCAATATCGGGTGCCGGAGACTCCTTGGAATTGCATGTCGCCGCTGGGCGCCTATACGCTCGCGCTCGCTGGCAAGGCATCACACCACGCAGCCCGCACGACTGCTTGATCGCCGCGACGGCCATCCAAGAGCGCATTCCTCTCTTGCACGATGATCGGGATTTCGAGAACCTCGCGCTGGTGGAACCAAAACTGAACCTGATACCCCGGTACTGAAGGATACCTCTCCCAATTCCGTGCTCGATATATCGGCCGCCCACCGTTTACCGCGGGGCGGGTTCGACAGCGATGCGCAAGAACGTGGTCAACAATCGCACCGATGCACGCAGCGTGCCCAGCCAATGGCCGGATACTTTGGAGGCGCCCGCCACGCGCCGCCGATAGGGCATGGGCAATTCGAGTATCCGCAGGCCGGCGCGGGCTGCCCGCATCTGCATTTCAAGATTCCAGCCGTAGGTCATTTCGCGCATTCCGAGCTTCAGGAGTTGCTCGTGACGGATCGCGCGAAACGCACACATGTCCGTATAGCGCACGCCATAGCGCATTTTAATCAAACGGCCGATGACGAGACCGATCCAGATCTGATGCCAGCCCATGCTACCCGGCTCGCGCTCACCACGAACCCGGGATGCGATGACGAAGTCATGGGTACCCGTCATGATCGGTTCGATCAGTCGTGGGATGAGATCCGCGCGATCGCTGCCATCACCGTCCATGAACACCAAGATTGCACCGGGACCGGCCACGACGGCCCCCATCCAGCATGCCCGCCCATAACCCTTGCCGGCATCGATGACTTGCGCGCCGGCCGCGCGCGCTTCGGTCCGGGTCGAGTCGGTACTGCCCCCGTCAGCCACGATGATGGTGTCGACGATGGCGCGAGGCACGGCACCGAGCGCCGCGCCGATCGCACCGGCCTCGTTACGGGTCGGCACGATGAGCACGACCGGGGTCGCCCCCCCGTTTGCTGGCCGCTCAGGGCTCAAGCCGTCTCCACGTGGGTCAGCGCAAAATCGTGTGCACACTCACCGATCAGCATCCCCAACTGCGCGGCGCGACCGCGATCGATGCCCGCCGACAATCTAAGGAAGGCGTGATCCTCGTCGTAACTCGACCACGCAGCGCTGATGCGCGGCACGCGAAACCCGAAACTCACACCGGTCGTCAACGGCATATTTTTCAGCACGGCTTGCCGCATCAAGGCATCGATGAACGCCTCGAGGGGCTTGCGTCGATTGAGCCTCGCATTCGTGAACTTGAACATGAGCACGCCGCCCAGATGGGCATATGCACTGGACTCGCTGTAATCCGCATGATCCGGCAACCGCGGGTGCACCGCTCGAATGTGCGTACGGCCACCGCGCTCGCCATACCCATCGACCGACTTCGCGACGGCCAGCGCGCATGCCGTTTGCGCGCACAGATAATCGAGATAAGCCTCTCGCGAGGCGCGGGGCAACACCAATGCCTCGGACGCGATCGCGCCAATGCCACGCCGTAACTCCAAGAATCGCTCGGCGAGAACGCCGTCGACGACGACGACACCCGCTGGACCCAAATCCATGCCGAATTGCAGGTATTTGCAGCCACTCTCATAGTAGAGCACGCGCACGTTGTGTCGATCGTGTGCGGTGAACGGGTCGAAGCCACCCGACAGCAGCGTGCCGTCGATCACGAACCAGGTGTCGGGCTCGCAGAGGCGATCCGCGTCGTCGAGCAGTCGCAGCATGTCGATCGCACGATAGTCCATGGAATTCGTCAGCGGATCGACAAAGACCACCTTCGGCCGAATCTCCGCGATGGCTTCGATCATGTCGGCGCGGCTGCCGCCGCGGGCCGTGTGCACGTCCAAAAACGCCAGCGACTGCAATTGCTGCCGGGTTTCAAAATAGATGCCAGGATGCAGCAGTAGGCGGTCGTGTGGCGACAGCACGTCGCGCAGCAAAAAATTCTCGATCAGCGACAACGCGGCCATGCCCGACGAGGTCAACACCAAGCGGGTTTTCCCCGGGTCGAACCCGAGCATCGACGCATAGGCGAGTTCCTGTGCGGAGATCTCGGGACATCCGTAACGGGCATAGGCAACGACGTCGCGCGATGCGGCGACAGGGAATGAATTGAGCGCGCTGCTCTCCTGAGTGGCCGGCGCCGTCCACGCGGCGAGGCTGCCCAGCACTCCCGTCAGACGATAAGTCGAGCGCAGTGCCGATTCGCATTCAGCCCCGCGTCCAGCAGCCAGCGGGCCGCGCAGCAAACTGCGCCCATGCTCCGCCAAACTGTGGCCCAGCACCCAGGTGGGATGGGTCTCGCCCCAGAGTCGGCACTCATCCCGGCGCAAGAATCGCTCCATGAGATTGATGGCGCGACGCAGGCGTCCGCCGGCATCCGCCAGGAGTTCACGATCATAGCGAGCAACACCCGAGTCGCGATCCTCGGCTACCGGAACGGCAATCTCGTCGCGACAGTCCGGAACGGTGTCCATGAGTCCTACAGACTCCAGCGCAAGCCACAGCCGGCGCACGCCGCCGGCGGCGAGTCGCTGAGCAGCGCCTCGCGAAATTGCCGGTAGCCGGCACCGTTCCAGATTTCGCGCAACGTCTGCTGCGATGCGTCCCCGAGCGTGAAGCTCTGATAACCGCGCATGGAGAACGGGGCAATGCAACAGGGAATTGCCCGACCGTGGGCCGTGAAGTACATGAGCGTCCATGGCCGCCGGCACAGCGACCACGGCTGGTCGCCGGCGCCTCGTTTCAGGCTCGCTTCGGGCTCAGCGGCACCCGATGCGTCGAAAGACACGTTGAGTTCCAAGGCAATACGCCGCGCCTCCTCCAGGAAATGCGACTCGTCTTGGTTGAGACGCTCGAACAAGGATGAGTTCGGCCGTGCCAATCCCTGGCCCTCGGGAAAATGCACTAGTCGTTGCAGATGCACTTCCGGCACGCCGACATCCGCAGCCAGGCGGATGAAGTCCGGGAGTTGCTCCAGAGTTTCGCGCAAGCCCGTGAGCCACAGCGACACGCGCGGATTCACCGCACCGGTTTTTGCCTTGAGTTCGACGAACTCCCGGACATTGCGCACGATTCGATCGAACCAGTCGCGACCTCGGACCAGTTTGAATGCCTTCGACTCGGCGGCATCCAGCGAAATCCGCAGCTCATCGAGCCCCGCATCGATCAACTCGCGCCCCTTCTTCGGGCGCAGCAGCGTGCCGTTCGTATTGAACAACACGTAGGTGCCTCGATCGTGCAGGTAGCGGACCATGCGCGGCAGCTCTTTGACCATCATCGGTTCGCCGATGCCGTGCAGCACCACGCGGGAGATGGACGGGTATTGATCCACGATCTGGGTAAACAGCTCCCAACTCATGTCCGCAGGCGGCTCCAGCTCTTCGTAGGTACGCGGACACGTCGTGCACAGCAGATTGCAGCGGTTCGTCGTCTCCAGGTACAGGCACACGGGCGGTTTTTCGGCGAGCGCCGAGCGCGAATCGCCCACCTCGTCAAAATATCGGCGCGGATCGCGCGGTTTGCCCTCAGGCGCGGGAGGGATGGTGAGCGCGGTGGGCATCGATGTTCTCCAGTGGGGTCAGTCGGCGTGGGAAAAGGTGCTGCAACACCAGCAACAGTAAAAATGGCACATACAACAGCGCCTGAGTGCGCAAGCCCGTGGGGTCGGGCAACACGTACATCGTTACGCACCCCGCTGTGAGCCAAAGATGGGCGAGTGACGGCCGAAAACACAGAAACGGCACGATCCACGTGAAGTACCACGGGTCATGCGGCGACACGAGCAAGGTAAATGCGCCCGCCATCAGCAAAGCGCCCGCCATCGGTCGACGCGGGCGCGATTGCAGCCAGATGGCAACCGCGGCCATGCCGACCACAACGAGCGGCGCATAGTAGCGCAGCGCATTCGCCGGTAAATGCAGCGGTGTCTGCAGCAGCGACCAGAGGAAAATGCCGCTGCCGTCGCGAAGCCCCTCCTCGGCCGTATAACCCGACAGAAACCCGAGCACCCCTCGGCCGACCCCGAGATACGGGGCGTACAGCAGCGCCACGACGGCTGCAAACGCCGCGGGCATGCGCCAGTCCCAGCGCTTATAAAGCACCGGCGCCATGACCACCGGATAATATTTCACCAACGTTGCGGCCGCGAGCGCGGCGCCGGTCCACAGTGGAGCGCCGCGTCGCGCCGCCAATAACGCGAGGCAAACGAGCGCAATGGCGACCGCATCGACGTGTCCAGTGCCGGCGAACTCCCACACCGGCAGCGGATGCCATGCATACAGCAGCACTCGGGTCGCTGGCAGTCCGTACGCACGCAACAGCGCCACCAAACAGGCGATGGTCAGTGTGTCGAAGGCCAACATGCCGATTTTCATGCCGAGGATGCTGTCGCTGATGCGCGTGATGCCCCAAAAGGCGATCTGCGCCGTGGGCGGATAGATCGTGTGGGCATAGGCCGCACGGTTGATGTTGGGGAAAATCTTTGCGTCACGCAGCGGCGCAAGCGCCGGATCGACGGGCAAATAGCGATAAGGATTGATCCCCGCTGCTTGCACCCGCCCATCCCAGACATAGCGAAAGGCATCCGTCGACAGGGCCTCCGGGGCGAATAAGGCGATGACCCGCACGAGCGCCGCCACCCCCAAGATCGCCGCCAGCGCCGCGCCCTGCCGCGAACCCGGGCTCAGACGACCGCTCAGCAAACACGCCGCTGCGAACCCATAAGCGCAGATTTCGACGAAAAACATGAGTACGAACAGCTCCAGACGCCACTGCCGCAGACAGATGAGCCCGACCAGCGAAGCAACGAGCAACGTGAGAGCACTGCACCAAAACCGGCCACCAAGCCCCAGCCACGCGAGCCGCGTCATGACGCCATCACGAGTCGCAGCGCCGCGCGCGTGTGGTGAGCTCCATCGGCGCGCGCCTCGAGTTCGGCATGCAACCGCTCGAGCATGGCCGCGTCATCGACGTCATACCAAGAAGGCAACCAGCTGATTTCCAATCCGAGTTGTGCCGCGCGCTCACAGGTCTGCCGGCACACGCTCGCCGTGCTCCAATCGATGTCGCGGAACAATCCGTGGTGCGCTCGTTTCATGCCGAGCAGGTAGTAGCCGCCGTCCTCCGAAGGGCCGAGGACGATGCGCTCTCCCGGGGCTGCCAGCGCTGCCGCCGCATCGAGCAGATAGCGGGTCGGCAGCGTCGGACTGTCGGCATTGAGCACGCACGCGGAATCGTGTCCCGCATCGAGCAGTGCGCACACCGCCCGCAACAGGCAGTCACCGAAATTCGGTAGACAACATTCCACCAACCGGACTTCCTCGGGCAGGTGGTCGCGAAAGAACTGCTCGCTGCCCGCGGGCCCATAGGCCACGTACGAAGCGACCGCCGCCGTTCGCCCCGCATCGAGGACATTGGCCACCGCATCCTGTAAGAACGCCGTGTTCAAGCTGGCCGCTTGCTCGGGGGTCAGCGGTGGTACCAGGCGAGTCTTGGCGCGGCCCGGGGCTGACGCCTTGCCCATGACGGCGATGGCGCAATCCGCGCGAGCTGATGAATTCCAACGTGCGTTCAGCTCGATCAAATCCGGCTCCACCTCGATGACCAGCGGGGGCTCCAAACAATGCAAGCGCGCTTCCGACGTAGACCGTGCCAGCATACGAAGTATTTCGCGGCATGGCGCAATATTTTTTGTATTCGCCGTTTTGCAGCGTGACATGCTGGGCACGATGCAATAATGGTCGTGCCAGTCCGGTCCTATGGTCGGGCCTGCCGCAATAGGATCGCTTCACGATGTTCGGCATATGGATTTGACACGGCATAGGGACTTGAAGATCGCCGCGATCGTTGCCATGGTCGCGTCGCTAGTATCCGGCGAGAGTGCATGGGCGCAGCAAGCCGCCCCTCCGGGTGCTGACCTGGCGCAGTTTGCTGCGCGGCGCCACCCCCAGCCGGTGCGCGTCGGGGATCTCCTACATCGGCGTGTGCTGCAGCCGCTCGAGAGCCGACCGGTGCTCGGTCGCGTCATCGAGGTCGTACGACTTGACGACGGATCGAAAAGGATCATCATCCGCTACGGCTCATGGCTGGGGTTCGGCGGACGTCCCATCGCCGTGCCCGTCGATGCCATGGCGTTGCTCGGCGACGAATTGGAAGTCCTCGATTTGACGCCTGAACAGCTCAACGGATTGCCGACGTATCGGGGCGCCGGCGGCACCGTGTTGCCTGAAGATGACGTCATTCGTATGGGTCTGGCACACCCTTCTCACTGATGGACACGGAGGTGGCCCGCATGGAGCACACGGAAATCATTCCCTTAAATGGCACCCCGGCCGGCGGTGCGCGCGCGCAGCGGCGACTGCATCCGGTCGCGGTACGGCTCATGCACTGGATCAACGCTGCGGCGATGTTCATCATGATCACGTCCGGCTGGGGAATTTATGACGATTACGTGATCATCCCCGGACTGCATTTCGCGCAAGCCGTGCGCCTCGGAAGTTGGGCGGTACCCAGCCTGCTCTGGCACTTCGCCGGAATGTGGCTGTTGGCGGTCAACGGCTTGGCCTATCTGCTGTACGGCATGATCACCGGTCGATTGCGTGAGCGGTTGCTCCCCATACGCCTGCGCGATGTGCTGCAGACCGTGCGCGACACGCTACACTTGCATATCGAGCACGACGATCTTACCGTCTACAACGCGGTGCAAAAACTCCTGTACATCGTGGTGATCGTGGCCGGTATTTCGCAAGTCGTCACGGGTCTGCTCATCTGGAAGCCGGTACAATTTTCCTCAGGCGTCGCCGTGCTCGGCGGCTTTCAAGCCGTCCGCTTCGAGCATTTTCTCGGCATGACGGTCATCGTGGGCTTCGTCGTCGTGCATGTGGCCCTGTCGATTCTCGTGCCACGCACCCTGTGGGCCATGCTGAGCGGCGGTCCGCGCCTACCCGATCCGACGCTACGCTCACCGGACGGACGCACATGAAGTCACCGTTCCGCCCGACGAAACTGCCCGATCCCAGGATTTTGGATGACCATCGACCTTTGATTCGGTCGCTCGAGCGTCGCGGCCTGATCCGCGGCGGCCTGTCACTCGGTGCATTGACCATGCTGACCGGCTGCGACGTGGATTCATCCGCCTCCATCGACAAGGGCTTGCGCTTGATCTCCGCCTGGAACGACCGGGTGCAGGGGGCCCTCTTCGATCCGAACAAGCTCGCGCCGACTTATCCGGCGTCGATGGTTCTGAAGCCGCCTAAGTTCAACGCTTATTATGACATCACGGAACTCAAGCCCGTCGATGGGCAGAATTGGCGTTTGGAATTGGCCGGGCGCATCAACGACAAACGGCCCTGGACCGCCGAGCGCCTGGCCACGCTGCCGCAGGTGGACATGGTGATACGTCATATCTGCGTCGAGGGTTGGGACTACATCGGCGAATGGTCCGGCCCGACGCTGCGCTCCTTCCTGGAGCGGGTCGGCGCCGACCTCAAGGCGAAGTACGTCGCCTTTAAAACCGCCGAC
>Ga0116226_10004844_pt1 | contig 11962 bp, 9 predicted proteins | sample S1TSphfallax_FD_89692 | JGI IMG/M metagenome (GOLD analysis project Ga0116226, IMG submission 89692) | Host-associated microbial communities from peat moss isolated from Minnesota, USA - S1T2_Fa - Sphagnum fallax MG | ecosystem: Host-associated > Plants > Peat moss > Unclassified | place: USA... | reverse complement strand
TTTTTCGCGTAAACCCACCCGCCAAATCGCCGCGTCGATCCATTGCTTGCTGACATCCAAGCCGGCACTGATTACCATCTCAGCCATCTTCTGATCCCTTCCTTGCAACCCGGTCTTCTTATGACCATGCAACCGTACGGGGTGATGAAGAGGCGGAAAGAGCGCCTTGCTCCCCAGCGGGCTCAAAACCCAAGGTGACAAATCGGGCTTCCTTCCGCAGGGCCGGCGCGGCGCAAACCGCGCCGGCCCCGCTCACAATATCGCACAAATCAAACGTACAAGGGTGGCGCGTAAGCGACGGGTGGGGTGGGGCCGCAGCCGCCTTTGGGTCAGATCCAGTCCGGCGGCTCAAACCCTCGTGGCAACATCGCCCACCCGTCGCTTGCGCGCCACCCTTCCCCATCAAGGGGGGAGAGAAGACGTTCATACGCTGAGCCAGAATTGCCTCATTTGGCACGCATCTTGCCGATCTCCCACGCAAATTAAGAAAATCATTGTGAGAACAGGGGTCCGACATGACAAGACGCCAAACCGTTCGCGGGCTTCCGAGCCTGCTGGGCGCCACATCGATGCTGGCCATCGCTGCCACGATGCCGGCCGCGGCACAGCAGGCGCCGGCACCCGCCCCGTCCGGGCTCGAAGAAATCACGGTGGTTGGGCAGAAGCAGGAAGTGACGCTGCAAAAGGCACCGGAAGCAATCACGGCGATCAATTCGGATGCGCTGGATCAATCCAATGTCGTCGATCCGATTGATCTGAACGGACTGGTGCCAGGGCTGGTGATCACCGCCAGCGAGGGCTTCAACAAGAGTGTCGCGATCCGCGGCATCGGCTTCAATGTGCCGCAAAATGATGCGGCGCAGCCGTCGGTGTCCTATCACCTTGATGGCGTTTATGTTGCCAACCCCGTGGCGCTCGATTCAGGCTTTCTCGATGTCGACCATATCGAGGTGCTGCGCGGACCGCAGGGCACTGTATTCGGTCAAAACTCGGTCGGCGGCACGATCAATGTGATCGATAAGCTGCCGACCTTCGATGGCTATACCGGCTCGGCCGATCTGGCGCTGGGCTCGTTCGATCTGGTGCATTTCCGGGCGGCGCTCAACATCCCGATCGATGACCAATTTGCGGTGCGGGTGGCGCTCGATCAGAACCGCCAGGACGGCTATGTCAATGCGACGCAGGTGCCGAACACCAACGGGCATTACGATCTCAATAATAACGACGAGGTCCATGCCCGGGTCGAGCTGCTGTGGAAGCCGACCAGCGATTTCCAGGCGCTGTTTCGCGCGGAATATGCCGATGCCGATAATCACGAAAGTGAAGGCAAGAATCTGAACGACCCGAACCCCGACCCGTGGTCGGAAACCTCGGACTGGCCGGGCAAATTCTTGTACCGGCAGGAGCTTTACAGCGCGACCTTCACCTATAATTTCGACTGGGCGACCCTGAAATCACTGTCCTCCTGGCAGTCGGTCAATCAAGGCGGCTCGGTGAATGAGGATGGTCTCGACACGGCGCTGACCACGCCGAACCATGACGTCGAATGGTTCCTACATAAATCGAACGCCATCACCTCGGAAGTCGATCTCAATTCGGCGCCGGGCGGTCCGCTCGACTGGATCGTCGGTGCCTTCTTCCTGAATGTGAAGGAAAAGGTCGGGTATGACCAGTATCTGTTGGCCAACAACGACCTGTTCGATGAAAACCTGCTGCATTCTGCACCGCTGAATTATGTGCCCTCCAATCTATATTTCCAGTCGGACTCGGCACTGACGCGGCAGAGCTGGTCGGTCTATGGCCAAGGCACTTATCACATCACGGATTTCCTGCGATTCACCGGTGGCGTCCGCTACACGCATGACGAAAATACCACCAATATCAGCGACTATTTCAATCTGTATGGACCACCCGTGTTCGTCCAATCGAGCGCCAACGCCGTTACCGGCAAGGCGGAAATCGATGTCGATCTCACCCCGGATAATCTGATCTATGCCAGCTTCTCAACCGGGTTCAAACCGGGCGGTGGCAATATTTCGCTGGCGCCCGCAGTGGTCCCATTCGAGTTCAAGCCGGAAACCATTACCGCCTATGAAATCGGCAGCAAGAACGCGTTTTTGGACAATAAGGTGCATTTCAACACAGCGGCCTTCTACTACGAATATGACAATATGCAGTATGAAGCCGAGGATCTGATCCCGTTTGAGGGTGGTGTCGATAATATCCCGACGGTCGATGTATATGGTGCCGAAGGTGAGCTGTCGGCGCTGTTACCCTATAATTTGCGGTTCGACACCAACCTCACCGTCGAACGCGGTCAGGTAACCTCGCATTTCCTGGCACTCGACAATGTCGCGGCAAATGCCGCGGATGCCCAGGCCGCCGCGGAAGGTTATCCGCTATTCTCGCCCCAGGATATTGCGCTGCGCGCCAAGGCCTATCGCGATGTCTATGGCAATTCCCCGCCGTTCCTGCCGGAAGTGACGGCGGCGGCGAACCTCACGCATATTCTGACCTTCAGTGACGGGTCGGATCTGCTGTCGCGGGTCGAGGTGCAATATCGCGATCATTTCGCTAATGCGATTTTCGGCAACAGTTCAATCTACACCGCGCCCTCCTATGTGCTGACCAATCTCTATTTCGACTACACGCTGAAGGACAGTGCCTGGGACGTGTCGCTTAATCTCACCAATTTGTTCGACAAGGCCGCCGTTGTGTCGCAATTTACCAATCAGTTCGGCGGCGAGACCACGCGCCTCTATGGTCCGCCGCGGCAGTTTATCGGGCGGGTTGCGTATAAGTTCTGACGCGGATCGTGGATATGCCGCAGTACAGGATAGCACGGCGCCGGCTCATCGCCGGTGCAGCCGGGATCGCGGCGCTGGGACCGGTTCGGGTGCGGGCCGAGCCGGTTCTGAAGGTCGGCGTCGCGCTGGTCGCGCCGGTGACGGCGGTCGGCTGGACCAAACAGCACAGCCTTGCCGCCGAAGCGATCAAAACCGCGATGGGCGACGCGGTCGAGGTCAGTGTGGTGGATAATGTGTTCCAGCCACAAGATGCCGAACGCATCTTCCGGGGCTTTGCCGCGTCGGGCCATAAGCTGGTGATCGGTACCAGCTTCTCCCATGGCGCCCCCATGGCCAAGGTGGCGCCATCCTTTCCCGGCACAGTGTTCGACAATTGCGCCGGCGTCAGGCTCTTGCCCAACCTTGGTTCGTTCGAGGCGAAATATTTTGAGGGCGCCTATATCGCCGGGGTCGCGGCCGGCAAGATGTCGAAAACCGGCAAGATCGGCTTTATCGGCGGTTTTGCCGTGCCGGATATCGTGGGGCCGGCCAATGCCCTGCTGCTCGGCGCGCAAAGCGTCAATCCGGCGATGGTCTGCACCGTGATCTTCCTCAATTCCTGGGAAGATCCGGGCAAGGAGAAAGAGGCGGCACTGGCCTTGGCGGCCCAAGGCTGCGACGTGCTGTGCGGCATGACCGATAGTCCGGTCGCAGTACAGGTCGCCGAAGAAGCCGGCCTCTGGTCGATCGGCTATGCCAGCGATATGCGGATCTATGGCCCGACCCGGCAATTGACGGCCTATACGATGGATTGGAGCAGCATCTACGTGGATGCGGCGCGGGAGGTCGCTTCCGGCACGTGGAAATCGGCCGCGTTATGGCAAGGCCTGAAAGAAGGCGTCGTGCGCCTGGCGCCCTATGCGAGTGCCATCCCGCCCGATGTGACCGCGCTCCTCGCCGATAAGGAAGCCGCGATCAAGAACGGCACGCTGCATCCTTATGCGGGTGAATTGAAGGATCAGGACGGCACCGTGCGCGTCCCTGCCGGCTCGGTCATGAGCGACGCGGATATCCGCAGCATGGATTTTCTGGTCGCCGGGATGATCGGCCGGCTAAAGGCCTGATTGGCCCCGTGCGCGATAGACACTTTCTGGAAAATCCTCCCCTGCGAAGCGGGGGAGGGGGACCATGCGCAGCATGGTGGAGGGGGCAGGCACCTGCTTTGTGCCCATCGTTCGACTATGACCGGCTACATATTCCTCGAAATGTGGTTATAGCAGGACCGTACATGCCCCCTCCACCACGCTTCGCGCGGTCCCCCTCCCCCGCTTCGCAGGGGAGGATATTAAATTCATCCCGCTCTAAAAGTCTGGTCGGCCCGTGCCTGTCCCGCGCTTAGCCCTTCGCGACATCACCAAATCCTATAGTGGTGTCACGGCAAACGAGGCTATATCAATGGAGGTCGCGCCCGGTGAGATCCATGCGGTGCTGGGCGAAAACGGCGCCGGCAAAAGCACGCTAATGAAGATCGTTGCCGGTGTCGTTCAGGCCGATGCGGGCACGATCCTCTGGAATGGCGCGCCGGTTCAGATCCCGACCCCCGCGGCCGCACGGCGGCTCGGGATCGGCATGGTGCATCAGCATTTCTCGTTGTTTGAGTCGATCAGTGTCACCGAAAATATCGCCGTGGCGCTCGACGGGAAATTCGATCTCGCTCGCACGCGCAGGCAAATCATCGAGACTGCATCCCGCTATGGCTTGCCGGTCGATCCTGATCGGCTGCTGCATCATCTCTCCGTTGGGGAGCGGCAGCGTGTCGAGATCCTGCGGGCGCTGTTGCAGACACCGCAATTGCTGATTCTGGACGAGCCGACCTCGGTGCTGACGCCGCAGGCGGTCGAGAGTCTGTTCGCGGTCTTGCGCCGAGTGGCGGATGAGGGCTGCGCGATCCTCTATATCAGCCACAAGCTGGACGAGATCCGCACGCTCTGCCACCGAGCGACGGTGCTGCGCGGCGGGCGGGTCGTGGGCACCGTCGATCCCACGGAACAGAGCGCGGCCGAACTCGCCCACATGATGGTTGGCACCGCCGTCCCACCGATCTGCCATGACCCGCCGGTTGGGGCGGGTGATCGCACACCGATCCTTGAACTCGCGGGTTTATCGGCCCGCGCCGATGACCCGTTCGGCACGGACCTAGAAGATGTCGCGCTCAGCCTGCATGAAGGCGAAATTCTGGGCATTGCCGGCATATCGGGCAACGGCCAGAGTGAGTTGCTGTCGATCCTGAGCGGCGAGCGCGTGCTGACCGACGCCGATATGATTCGGCTCGACGGCAAGCCCATCGCCGATCTCGGTGCGGCGGCCCGACGCCGGTTGGGGCTGGGGTACATCCCGGAAGAACGCTTAGGCCGTGGCGCGGTGCCTACGATGAGTCTGGCGGAGAATTATCTGCTGACCCAGGACGACAGCGTCAAACATGGCCTGATCGATCGCTCGATTTTGCGCGACCAAACCAGCGCGATCATTGAGCGCTTCGATGTAAAATGCAGCGGGCCGGGAGCCACCGCGCGCAGCCTGTCGGGCGGCAATCTTCAGAAATTCATCGTCGGACGGGAAATCTCGTTGGCGCCCAAACTGCTGATCGTGGCGCAGCCGAGCTGGGGCGTCGATATTGCGGCGGCGCGCTTCATCCGCCAAACCTTGATCGATCTCAGCCGCGCGGGCACCGCGGTTCTGGTGATTTCCGAAGAGCTGGACGAGCTGTTCGAAATCGCCGATCGGTTGATGGTGCTCTATCAAGGCCGACTGTCACCGGTGCGCGAGCGCAGCCAGATCGGCCTGATGATGGCCGGCGCATGATCCACCTGTCGATCGAGAAGCGGCCGGCGCCGTCGCCGCTGATGCGGATCGGCGCGCCGCTGATCGCGGTGGGCGTGACGTTACTGGTCGGGATCGTTCTCGCCCTTGTTCTGGGACTCGATCCGCTCATTTTGCTGCGCGTGTTGTTCGTCGATCCGCTGAGCTCGGCCAATGGTATTTCCGAGTGGCTGCTGAAGGCGTCGCCGCTGATCCTGATCGCGCTTGGACTCACCATCGGATTTCGCGCCAATATCTGGAATATCGGCGCGGAAGGCATGTTCACGATCGGCGCGATTGCGGCGGCTCTGGTCGCGCTGCGGTTTGGCGAAGGTGCTGCGATCTGGGTGCTGCCGGCGATGGCGCTCGCCGGCATGCTGGGCGGCATGGCCTGGGCCGCGATCCCGGCTTTTCTCAAGACAAAGGCCAATACCAGCGAGATCCTGGTGACGCTGATGCTGAATTACGTCGCCGCCTTGCTGTTATCCTATCTGATCAATGGGCCAATGCGCGACCCGAACGGGTTCAATTACCCCCAGACCGCAAATTTCGGCCCTGCGGCGTTGCTGCCCTCGCTGGTCGACGGGCTGCGCGTCAATATCTCGATCCTGTTCACGCTGGCGCTCGCCGGCCTGACCTGGGTGTTTCTAACAAAGAGCTTCCTCGGCTTCAAAATGCGCGTCGGCGGCATCGCGCCGGCCGCCGCAGGCTATGCCGGATTCAGCGAAAGCCAATCCGTCTGGCTGGGGTTGCTGGCCGGTGGCGCTGCATCCGGGCTGGCAGGGATGATGGAGGCGGCAGGACCGCTCGGGCAACTCATTCCTGTGCTGTCGCCCGGCTATGGGTTCGCCGCGATCATCGTCGCCTTCATCGGCCGTTTGACCGTGCCGGGAATCGTGTTGGGCGGGTTGTTGCTTGCCCTGCTCTATCTTGGTGGCGAGCAGGCCCAGATGACGCTCAATCTGCCGGCATCGCTGACGCGCAGTATCGAAGGCGCGCTGCTGTTCTTTCTGTTGGCGGCGGACGGGCTGACGCAGTTTCGAGTGAGGCTGCGCCGGTCATGACATTAGCTCCGGTCATCGGCAATTCCCTTTCCCTCGCCCTTGTGGGGAGGGAGAGAGAAAGCTCTGAGGCTTAATGGATAACCTCATCATCCCGATCATCACCGGCACGATCGTCGCGGCGACGCCGCTCCTCTATGCCGCGTTGGGCGAGCTGGTCGCGGAGCGGGCCGGCGTGCTCAATCTCGGGGTCGAGGGGATGATGCTGCTCGGCGCCGTCGCTGCCTTTGCCGCTGCCGTTGCCGGCTGGCCGGCCCCGCTCGCCTGCCTCGTGGCGATGGCGGCCGGCGTCGCGGGGTCGCTCCTCTTCGCGATCGTCTCGCTCAGCCTGTCGGCCAACCAATATGCCGCCGGTCTCGCCCTCACAATCTTAGGTTCAGGCCTGTCCGCATCGATCGGGCATGGGTTCGGCGCGACGTCTTTGCAATCGATTGCGAAGCTTGATCTGCCGATTCTCTCCAACCTGCCGGTGGTGGGGCCGCTGCTGTTTCGGTATGACCCGATGGTCTATCTGGCGCTGGCGCTGACTTGTGTGGTCTCGTGGGTGCTGGGACGGACCAAGGCCGGCTTAATCCTGCGAATCACCGGTGAATCACCATCTGCTGCCCATGCGATCGGCTACGATGTGATCGCGATCCGCTATGCCGCGACCACGTTCGGCGGCGCGCTGGCCGGGCTTGCCGGGGCCTATCTGGCGCTCGCCTACACACCGCTCTGGGTCGAGAACATGACGGCAGGTCGCGGCTGGATCGCGCTGGCACTGGTCGTGTTCGCCGGCTGGCGACCGGGCCGGGTTCTGCTCGGCGCCTTGCTGTTCGGCGGGGTCACCGTGTTGCAGCTCTTCGCGCAAAGCCGTGGGGTCAAGCTCCCGTCCGAAGCGCTCTCCGCCCTGCCCTACCTGGCGACCATCATCGTGCTCGTCGCCCTGTCGCGGAAACCCGAAACCCTGCGCCGCTACGCCCCGCGCTCGCTGGGTCAACCTTACCGGCCGGAGGCGTGATGCAGGGTTTTATCGGCGATATTCTACAAACGCCGACCCCGTCGCAGGTCGAATTCCTGACGGATCAGGTGATCCTGGTCGCAGAGGATGGCGAGATTGTCGGCATCGCGCCGGAGGCTTCGGCGCAGGGCCAACGTCTCATGGAAGCGGCCGACAGCTTGACCCGGTTCGAACCGGGCCAGATCCTGCTGCCGGGACTGATCGACCTGCATGTCCACGCGCCGCAATTCCCGCAGATCGCGCAATGTCTCGATTTGCCGCTCGATCAATGGCTTGCGACCTACACCTTCCCGCTCGAAGCGCGCTACGCAGATCTCGATTTTGCGCGGACGACCTATCGCTCCCTCGTCACCACCTTGCTGGCCAACGGCACCACCACCGCAGCCTACTTCGCGACGATCCATGGCCCGGCCAGCCTGGCCTTGGCCGAGATTTGTATCGATCTCGGACAGCGGGCGCTGGTCGGGCGGGTCGCGATGGATGACCCGGACCAATGCCCATCGTTCTACCGCGATCCGTCTCCCGAGGCGGGGATCGAGGCGACGCGCCGCTTCATCGCTCAGGTCCGCACGCTTCCCGGCAATGAAGCCGGCCGCGTCGAGCCGATCGTGACGCCGCGCTTCATCCCGGCCTGCAGTGACGCGCTGCTGCACGGGCTGGGCGCACTGGCCGCGGAAACTGGCTGCGCAATCCAGACCCATTGTTCAGAAAGCGCCTGGGAGCATCATTTCGTGCTCGACCGCTGCGGCGTGAGCGACACCGCAGCGCTTCAGCAATTCGGGCTGCTGACCCGCCGCACGATCCTGGCGCATAGCGTGTGGATTGGGGAGGACGATCAGACCCTGATCCATGAAGCCGGTGCCGGCATCGCGCATTGCCCGATCTCCAACGCCTATTTCGCCAACGCGATCTTCCCGTTGCGGCGCGTGCTGGAGCGCCGCCTTCATGTCGGGCTCGGCACCGATATCGCGGGCGGCCATAGCCCCTCGATCCTGGAGAATGCCCGTCAGGCGGTGATCGCCTCGCGCCTGCTGGATGGCGGCACGACACCGATCGGCGCGACCGAGGCATTCTATTGCGCAACCGCGGGCGGCGGGATCGCGCTCGATCTGCCGATCGGGCTGCTGCGCGAGACCTATCGCTTTGATGCGCTACTGATCGACGGGTCCGGCGCGTCCAACCTGACGCTGACCGAGGGCGATACGCCGGACATGATGCTGGCCAAAATCCTGTATCTGTCGAGCCGCAGCGATATTAGGAGCGTCTGGGTCGATGGACGGCGGGTTTGAAAAGGGGCGGTACCGGGTCATTGCATCCTCCCCCGCGTTGCGGAGGAGGAATTTCCCTACACCAAGGCCGCGCCTGCATCGAAGATCCCCGGCATCGCCACAAAGTTCGCCATGCGTTTCACCCGATCCGTCCAGCGCCGGATCGCCGGGTAGGCAAGCCGCGAGATTCCGCCTTCCTCCGACAGCATCACGAACGGAAAACAGGCGATATCGGCCACAGTTGGGAGAGTCCGGCTGGCCAGGAACTTGTCTCCCGCCGCTTCGGCGAACCAAATATGCTCGTCCAGCACGCGGAACAATCGATGCGCCTCGTGGCGCAGCGCGTTGATATCGCCCGGATAGAACATCGCCTCATGCAGCCGCGCCTGCCCAACGGTCGCATTCAGCCGCTCGGCAAAGCCCAGCCATTGTAGGATGCGGGCGCGCAGTGCCGGATCGCCGGCGGGCCACCATTGCGCAGAGGCATCATATTTTTCGGCGAGATAGACCAGGATCGCCTGGGATCCGCTTAAGATCAGCCCGTCAACATCGAGCACCGGCAATTCGCCCAACGGATTGATGCGCAGGAACGCGTCGCTCTTGTGTTCGCGCGCCGGATAAAGTTCGATCGGATGGCGGTCATAGCCGAGACCCAGCGCCGAAAGCAGCAGCCGGACCTTATAGCAATTGCCGGAGAGCGCATCGTCATAGAGCCGGATCATGAAGCACCCGCCTCGGCTTCGAGCCGATCACGCAGCGCCGTCAACGCCGCATTATGCCGACGCAGCAGCGAAAGCCCATCGCCCGGCAGAAGATCCGACGCAACCAGCGCATGGATCAAACACGCGGCATCGCTCATTGGCTGGAGCAGGAAGAGGACGAAACCCGGTTCCTGACCGGTCATTTCCGCGCGCAGAGTAAATTCATCGATTACCGAAACCGTTGCGGCATCTGGATAACCAGAGTCCAACGCCGCGGCGACCGACCTTACCGCGACATTCACCGCGATGCTGCGCAGCGTGATCGACTGCCAACGGCTTGGAATGTCGATCGACGGCAAGGTCAGCGGATTGCCCAGGCTCGCCCAAACATACCCGTCCCGCTCAATCAGCCGATAGACATGGGCGCGAAACGCCTCGGCCGGGACCAGATCGGGATGGGCCGGGATGAAGCTGCACTGGCCGCTACCGCTGGCAAAGCGCCAGCCATGATACTGGCAGCGGAGATGGAGTCCGTCATTAATCCCGATCGACAGCCGCACACCGCGATGCGGGCAGCGATTTTCCCAGCCATTGGCGCGCCCGGCATCGTCACGCCAGAGCGCGATTTCCTGGCCGAGCAGCCGCGCCTGCGCGACATGACGCGGCACCAGCTCCTCACTGCGCATCAGCGGAAACCAGCGATCCTGCGATACCGACGCTTCGCTCACGGCACGGTCCCGTAGCGCACACCCTGAGCGCGGAGCCAGCGCCGATACATCGACGATGTCGCATCAACCCGTGCCGGGATTTCGGCGCGCGGATCGAGCGGCAGGCGCGTCGGCACCTGATTTTCCAGGATCGGCTTATCCTGGCCGAAGATGAATTGCTGAAACGCCCGGATCGCCTTGTCTGAGCTCTGATCATCGAGCACGCTAACCATCATGTGGGCGATACTGCGATCCTGATCGACCGGCTGCACCAGGATCGCGATAACGTCGCTGCGCGCCGCATCGATCGCGCTCGATTTATAGAGAATCGCGCAATAAGGATGCGGCACCCGGTAGGTATATTCGACTTCGAAGCCCGCGGTCGCGACCAGCGAAGCTTGCGGCTGATAGACCCGGCAGTTTCGCGCCAGCACCTCGCCATCCGCTTCGGTAATCTGGATGTCATAGGGTTTGATTTCGGCTTTCTGCTCGATCCCTAAGTAATTTACATGGACGATCGGCAGGTGGCCGAGATCGAGGAAATTCTCGACGGTGCGTGGTGCCGAGGCCCGCACGCCGATCGAGCCGGCGGCAAGATTGCGCCGATCCGGTTCGTCAAATTCGGGGATCTGGAACAGGTCGCGCGTCGGATTGCCGAGGCTGGTCCAGATATAGCCAAAACGACGGATGACCGGCAATTCGCCGCTGCGTTCCAGCGCCCGAATGGCAATATTGCCACCCCGGCTTCGGGTAATCTGCAATTCCGTCTCAAGCAGAACGGTACGGCGTGCGGCCGGTGACGGCAATTCGCTGTCGGCCCATACCGGGTACCACGCATCCAACGCGACCGGATCGATCGAAGCGCTAAAGCTGCCGGCCAAACCCATCCATTGCTACCCCAGTCAGGCCCATCGAACGCGGCCCGCTTTACCGCCCGGCATCGGCCGTCATCGTTACTTTCTGTAGGTCAAGCGTCCCGTCACGATGGACATAGGCCATAAACAGGTTGCGTTGACCATGGTCAGTATACAGCATCAAATCCGTATAGTCGCATTTGGAAGAATGGGAAAACCCACGGATTCGGGCGGTCTGGCCCGGCGGCGCCGAGATGCACAGCTAACACCTCAGTGATTACCTTCGTCGATCCTAAAGCTTCGTCGTGCTCGGGTCACGATGTCCTACGACCTTCTTCACATCCTTGAGCTACGCACCATTCTCCTCGGGGCTCTGGGCGAGCTGATCGAGGCTTGTCGGGGCGATGGGCGCGATCGGCGGCGGGGCGCGGGTAGCTTGAAACAGAATGAGCAATTCTGTTTCAAGCTGTCCCCGAACCACCCCGGCAAGCCGCGACGGCGCGGGCGAATTCCGGCCATGTTCCTCAGGGGAATCGGGTGAGTTAATCACCTGGCAATGACGCTTGCGAGGAATTCGTCGTCCCATGCTGCGACTTTTCGCTTTAAGCGCATTGAGTCTTTGCCTGGCGCTCTTCGGATGAGGTTGAGGGCCATGTGTTTGATGGTGGTGAAGTTGGCGGGCGCGTGATCGGTTCGGACGCGGCATTCGTCGTCGCGGAAGACCAT
>Ga0116226_10004843_pt1 | contig 11963 bp, 14 predicted proteins | sample S1TSphfallax_FD_89692 | JGI IMG/M metagenome (GOLD analysis project Ga0116226, IMG submission 89692) | Host-associated microbial communities from peat moss isolated from Minnesota, USA - S1T2_Fa - Sphagnum fallax MG | ecosystem: Host-associated > Plants > Peat moss > Unclassified | place: USA... | reverse complement strand
GGCGACGCGCAGATTGTTGGCGCGCTCGTCATAGACGCGCTGGGCGATCGCCTCGGTCTTGATCATGCCGGCGGCGCGCTGCTGCTCGATCCTGGCGAAATCGGCATTGGTCCTGGCCGAGGCTAGATTGGCCTCGGCGCGCGCCACCGCCGCCTCATAGGGGCGCGGATCGATCACCAGCAGGATGTCGCCCTGCTTGACATACTGGCCGTCATGAAAGCGCACTTCGGTGATGCGGCCATTGACCTCGGGGCGGATCTCGGCCTGGTCGACGGCATGCAGGCGGCCGGAGAATTCCGACCAGACCTGCACCTTCTGCGGCGTCAGGGTCTGCACGGTGACCTCGATCGCCGGCACCGGCGCGGGGGCCGCGGCGGCGGAGGGACGGCTATGCCCGACGGCATAGAGCCCGCCGCCGGCAACCAGCGCGCCCAGGGCGGCGGTCAGCAAGGGGCGCTTCGAAATGATCTGCAAAGTGCTCATTTGGTGGTCTCTTCCATCTTAGGCGGCACGCCGCTCGGTCACGGCCGGGGCGTCCTGACTGCGGGATATGGGAGTACCTTTCCGAACAACAAGTACCCACATAAAGGTAAGTGATAAAATTGCTCCGCCCACCACATCGGCATAGGGCAGCGTGACGGCGCGCCAGGCAATCAGCGCCAGCGAGCGCAGGCTGCGCCACAGCAGGCCGAGATCGGCGCCCTGGGCGGCTGCACAACAATCGATTTTCATGCGCCCCTCCTGCCTTTTAAGGGCGCCGAAGCGTTCGGTGGGAAACACCGTTGAGTACACTGCGCTCTGGTCATCTCAGTCGTGACTTTCAATCACGCAAGAGGCAGGCCGGCTGCGAATCCTGCTGACGGAACGCAAGCGGTATGCTCTCTATTCATGAAGCGGTTGCGCTTGCCTGTTCGGCAGCACGATGACCCAAAGATGGATCTTGCTTTCCGAACGACAAGTACCTACCTAAAAGTAAGTAAAAAAATTTGCGGCCGTGGGGGACATGTCGGTGAAGGATTAGGAAAATGGGTGTGAAAGAGTATGAGTGCGGCCTCGCAGCCGCGCTGGATGTGATCGGCGGCAAATGGAAAGTGCTGATCATGTGGCCGCTGAAGAACGGCGCGTCCCGCTTCGGCGAGCTGAAACGCGAAGTCCCCGGCATCAGCGAGAAGATGCTGATCCAGAGCCTGAAGGAAATGGAGCTGGACGGCATCGTGCTCCGTCAGGATTTCAAGGAGGTCCCGCCCCGGGTCGAATATTCGCTGACCGAGTTCGGCCGATCGCTGTGCGACGCGCTCTCCCCCCTGTGCGACTGGGGTACCCAGCACATGCAGCGAATCGAGGCTTGCAAGGCGAGCTGCGAGAGTCAGCGCAAGGCGAAGGAAGAGGCGCAGGCTGCTTCAGCGCCGATCAGCGCCACGCGGTAATTCCCGCCTGCTCCGCCCCGCATTGAAACCCTTGTTTCGATGCGGGGCGGAGCGGAACAACCGCGTCCCGAGTCAGACCGACCCGCACGCTTCCACGTAAATCCTGGCGATCGCCTCGATGCCGGCCTGATCATCTTCATCGAAACGCGCCACGATCGGGCTGTCGAGATCGAGCACGCCCAGCACATGCCCCTCCCTGATCAGGGGGACCACCAGTTCCGACCGCGACGCCGAATCGCAGGCGATATGGCCGGGAAACGCATCGACATCCTTGACCAGGATCGACTGCTTGCGTTCCACAGCCGTGCCGCACACCCCTTTGCCCACCTTGATCCGCACGCAGGCCGGCTTGCCCTGGAACGGTCCGACCACCAGCTCGTCGGGGCTGCGCAGGAAATAGAAGCCGGCCCAATTGAGGTCGGGCATCTGCTCGAACAGCAGCGCCGACAGATTGGCGGCATTGGCGATCTGATCCGGCTCGCCCTGCACCAGTGACGCCGCCTGTTCGGCCAGCTCGCGGTAGAAATCGACCTTGTTGGCACTGTCGATGATATGCGTATCGAACATCGGGTTTTCCTTACATGAAATGGCGCAGCAGGCCGGTCGCCACCACGCTGATGATCACCGTCGGCAGCAGCGGCAGCCGCCAGGCGGCCAGCAGGGTAATGGCCAGGGCCAACAGCTCGGCCGGCTTATCGGAGACGAAGCGCGGCGCGATCACCGAAATCAGCACGCAGCCCGGCACCGCTTCGAGCACCGCCAGGGTGCGCGGACTGAGCGTGCGGTTGCGAAGAAGTAGGAAGCCGCCGATGCGGGTGCAATAGGTCACCACCGCCATCGAGGCGATGGTCAGGATTGCGAGGAGGTCCGGGCTCATCTCTCCTCCGCGAGGAAAAAGGCCGCGACCAGGCCGGAGACCGCTCCCGTCGCCACATACCAGGCGCCCGGCAGGATCAGGTAGGTCGGCGCCGCCACGGCCAGACTGACGAACCAGGGGCGTACGGCACGAAAACTGGTCCAGGCGCCGCGCAGCAGCACCAGGAAGACGGCGGTGAAGGCCATATCGAAACCGAAGGCGGCCAGATCGCCGATCAGCGGCCCGAGCTTTGCCCCGGCATAGGTAAACAGCACCCAGGTCACCCACATGCCGATCGAGGTGCCGAGATAATAGGGCAGGCTGAACAGGCCGCGCTTTCTGGCGTCGGCCAGACCCATGGCCCAACTTTCGTCGCACATCACGAACAAGGCGGGGAAGATCTTGCGGCCCGGCAGATGGCGCGCCAGCGGCGCCAGCGCGGCCCCCATCAGCAGATGACGGGAATTGACCAGCAGCGTCATCGCCGCGATCAGCACCAAATCCGGCGGCACGGCCCACAGCCCGACCGCGACGAATTCCGACCCGCCGGCGAAATTGGCGCCGCACATCAGCGGCACCTGCCACGCCGTGAAACCTTTGGCCGTCGCCTGGGCGCCCAGCACCAGCGCGATCGGCAGGAAGCCGATCAGCACCGGCAGCGACTCCTTGATGCCGCGCCGGAATTCAGCGCCGGATGACCGCTGCGAAGCGAGGGAATCGGATGAGGAATTGAAGGTCGACATGGCAGCGCGAGTATAAGGAGCTTTGGGCTGCCGCCAACCCTTCCGTTAATTATACATATTAAATGTGTTATTTATAATATTTGACTATAAGGTTAGCTGTATTTTAGCATAATTTAACATTTCAATCCCGTTTTGATGGAAACGCCGCATGTTGAGACCGATGTCCCTCTTCTGCTGTCTGGCCCTGTTGTTGCTCGCGCAAGCAGGCTCCCGCGCCGAGGAAAAGGTCAGAATCGGCTATCAGAAATACGGCACCATGCTGCTGCTCAAGGAATCCGGGGCGCTCGACGCTACGCTGAAAGCGCAGGGCATCGCCGTGGAATGGCGCGAATTTCCCGCCGGCCCCCAATTGCTCGAAGCACTCAATGTCGGCGCCATCGATTTCGGCACCACGGGCGAAGCGCCGCCGATCTTCGCCCAGGCCGCCGGCGCACCGCTGGTCTATGTATCGGTCGAGCCACCGGCGCCGCATGGCGAGGCCATCCTGGTTCCCAAGGACAGTCCGATCCAGTCAGTCGCCGACCTCAAGGGCCGCAAGGTCGCCCTCAATAAGGGCGCCAATGTCCATTATCTCCTGGTCCGCGCGCTGGAAGAGGCCGGCCTGACCTACAGCGACATCCAGCCCGCTTATCTGGCGCCGGCCGACGCCCGTGCCGCTTTCGAGCAGGGCGCGGTCGACGCCTGGGCCATCTGGGACCCCTATTTTGCCGCGGCCGCCGCCTCGACCGGCGCGCGCATCCTGGTCGACGGCGTCAAGCCCGACGGCACGCTGCTGGCGGCAAACCACGAGTTCCAGCTGGCCGAGCGGAAATTCTATACCGCCCATACCGCTGTGGTGCGCACGATCATCGCCGCCCTCAAGGAAGCGGAAACGCGTCTGCACGATAATCCGGCCGAGTCGGCGCGGCTGCTCAGCCCGCGCACCGGTATCCCGGTGCCGATCCTGGAGACCGCCTTTTCCCGCATGGGCTACGGCGTCGAGCCGATCAGCCCCGAGATCGCCGCCGACCAGCAGAAGATCGCCGACACCTTCCTGCGCCTGGGGCTGATTCCCAAGCATATCTCCATCGCAGACGCCTTACCCGGATCAGGATCATGACACTGCAGCCCCAGCCCGTTTCCGAAGCCAACATCCTCTGGTTCATCCCCACCCATGGCGATGGCCGTCATCTCGGAACGACCCAGGGCGCCAGGGCCGTCAGTTTCGATTATCTGAAACAGATCGCCCAGGCCGCCGACAGTCTCGGCTATTACGGGGTGCTGCTGCCGACCGGGCGCAGTTGCGAGGATTCCTGGGTGATCGCTTCGGCGCTGGCGCCGCTGACCGAACGGCTGCGTTACCTGGTCGCCGTGCGTCCCGGCCTGCAATCCCCCACCGTCGCCGCCCGTATGGCCGCCAGCTTGGACCGCGTCTCCAATGGACGCCTGCTGATCAATGTGGTCACGGGGGGCGACCCGGCCGAGAATGCCGGCGACGGGCTGTTCCTGTCGCATGCCGAGCGCTATGAGGTGACGCGGGAATTTCTCGCTGTATGGACCCGGCTGCTGGCCGGCGAGACGGTCAATTACCAGGGCAAGCATATCCGCATCGAGGACGGCCAGGTCTTCTTCCCCGCGAAGCAGCAGCCCCATCCGCCGCTCTATTTCGGTGGTTCCTCGCCCGATGCCATCGACGTCGCCGCGTCGAGCGTCGAGAAATATCTGACCTGGGGCGAGCCGCCGGCGCAGGTCGCCGAGAAGGTCGCCACCGTGCGCGCCGCAGCAGCAGCAAAGGGCCGCACGGTCAGCTTCGGCATCCGGCTGCATGTCATCGTGCGCGAGACCGCCGCAGAGGCCTGGCGGGCCGCCGACGATCTGATCCGCCATGTCGACGATGCCACCATCGCCAAGGCTCAGGCCGTCTTCGCCCAGATGGACAGTGTCGGTCAGGCCCGCATGAGCGCCCTGCATGGCGGACGACGCGACAAGCTGGAGGTGAGCCCCAATCTGTGGGCCGGCGTCGGGCTGGTGCGCGGCGGCGCCGGCACCGCCCTGGTCGGCGATCCCGAGACCGTGGCCCAGCGCATGAAGGAGTATATGGCGGTCGGTATCGACAGCTTCATCCTGTCGGGCTATCCGCATCTCGAAGAGGCCTATCGCTTCGCCGAGCTAGTCTTCCCGCTGCTGCCGCTGGCGGCCGGGACCGGGCGCGACCATGGCCCGGCCAGCAATCGCGGCCCGTTCGGCGAAAGCATCGGAAATGGCGCCGGGCCGAGCCATCCGCAGCGCCAGGCGGCCGCCTCATGAAGCGGGGATTGATGTCCTGGCTTCTGCCGCTGCTGCTGATCGCGAGCTGGGAGTCGGCCGTGCGCCTCGGCTGGCTGTCGGCCCGAATACTGCCCGCCCCCAGCGATGTCGCGATCGCCTTCTGGGGCGCCGTGCGCGACGGCACGCTGCAACACCATGTCGCGATCAGCACCGGGCGGGCCCTGGCCGGCCTGGCCATCGGCGGGACGATTGGATTCCTGCTCGGGCTGGTCAATGGCGCCCTGCCGCTTGCCGAGGATCTGCTGGACAGTACGCTGCAGATGCTGCGCAACATCCCCCATCTCGCCATCATTCCAATGGTGATCCTGTGGTTCGGCATCGGCGAGGAGGCCAAGATCTTCCTGGTCGCCGTCGGGGTGCTGTTCCCGGTCTATCTGCATACTTTTCATGGCATTCGCTCTGTCGATCGCGGCCTGGTCGAAATGGGCCGGGTCTATGGGCTGGGACCTCTGGCGCTCTATGGGCGGGTGATCCTGCCGGGCGCCCTGCCCTCGATCCTGATCGGGCTGCGCTACGCGCTCGGCATCATGTGGCTGACCCTGATCGTCGCCGAGACCATCTCGGCCTCGTCGGGCATCGGCTACATGACCATGAATGCGCGGGAATTCCTGCAGACCGACATGGTGCTGCTCGGCATCCTGATCTATGCGCTGCTCGGCAAGCTGGCCGATCTCGCCGCGCGCTGGCTCGAACGGCGCGCGCTGGCCTGGGATCCGCATCTCGGCACCGGGTTGGAGGCGGCGTGATGGGCGTCTCTCTCGGCAAGCCGGCGCTCGTGCCGCCTCTCTCCCCGCCCGTCGCGGCCGACCGAGGCGAACTGGTTCTGCGGGGCGTGGCCAAAGGCTTTGGCGGCAAGCCGGTGCTGGCCGATCTCGACCTGCAGATCCCGGCCGGCCAGTTCGTCGCCGTGGTCGGGCGCTCGGGCGGCGGCAAGACCACCCTGCTGCGTCTGATCGCCGGGCTGGAAACGCCGGATGCCGGCACCATCGCCCTGGACGGCACCCCGCGGCACGGCCTGCAGCGCGACGTGCGCCTGATGTTCCAGGATGCTAGGCTGCTGCCCTGGCAGCGCCTGCTCGGCAATGTCGGCATCGCCCGCGGCCCGGACTGGCGCCAGCGCGCCGAAAACCTGCTGGCCGAGGTCGGGCTGGCCGGGCGGGAAAATGATTGGCCCTATACCTTGTCGGGCGGCCAGCGCCAACGCGTCGCCCTGGCCCGCGCCCTGGTCACCGAGCCCGGCATCCTGCTGCTCGACGAGCCGTTCGGCGCGCTGGACGCGCTGACCCGGATCGAGATGCACCGGCTGCTGATCCGGGTCTGGAGCCAGCATAGATTTACCGCCTTGCTGATCACCCACGACGTCGCCGAGGCCGTCGCCCTGGCCGATCGCGTGCTGGTGCTGCGCGACGGCGCCGTGGCCCAGGACATGCTGATTGAAGCGCCGCGCGCCGAACGCTCCTTGCGCGCCGCCGAACTCGAACGCCGCATTCTGGCGGCCGTCTGACCGGAAAGGACCGACCATGACCGCCCGCTCCCCTAACGCCGGCCCCAGCCGGCGCGCCGTTCTGGCCGCAGGCCTTGCCGCCCTGGCCGTGCGGCCCGCCCGGCTGTTGGCCAAGACCAGCGAGTTGCATATCGATTTCGCCACCTACAATCCGGTCGGGCTGCTGCTCCGCGACAAGGGCTGGCTGGAGGAGGATCTGCGCGCCGACGGCGTCTCGGTGCGCTGGGTACAGTCCCAGGGCTCGAACAAGGCGCTGGAATTCCTCAATTCCGGCAGCCTCGATTTTGGCTCGACCGCCAGCGCCGCCTCGCTGCTGGGGCGGGTCGGCGGCAATCCGATCCGCGCGGTCTATGCCTATTCCCGCCCGGAATGGACCGCGCTGGTGGTGCCGGCCGGCAGCCCGATCCGCAGTCTGGCCGAGCTCAAGGGCAAGCGCATCGCAGTCACGCGCGGCACCGACCCGCACATCTTTCTGGTCCGTGCGCTGGCCACCGCAGGCCTCGGCCAGGACGACGTCAAGCTGGTGCTGCTTCAGCATGCCGATGGCAAACAGGCTCTGCTGCGCGGCGATGTCGACGCTTGGGCCGGACTCGATCCGATGATGGCGGCGGCCGAGATCGAAGCGGGTTCCACGCTGCTTTATCGCAACCAGGCTTTCAACAGCTGGGGCGCGGTGAATGTGCGCGAGGAATTCGCCGCGGAGAACCCCGCCCTGGTCAGGCGCGTGCTGGCCGCTTACGAGAAGGCACGGCAGTTCGCGCTGGCCCATCCCGAGGCGCTGGCTGCGGCGCTGGCGGCTCAGACAAAACTGGCCGACGCGGTGGTCACCCGCCAATTGCAACGCACGGATCTCAGCCGCGGTCTGCTCCAGCCGGCCGATGCGCAGAGCGTGGTCGCATCAGGTCTCGCCATGCAACAGGTTGGGCTGATCGACCCCTCGGTCGATGTCGCCAAGGCCTCCGCCGCGCTGGTCGATCCCGGCTTTTCGGGCTGAGTCGTGCCGCTCCGCCTAACCTCGCGCTCGGCGCTCGGCCTGATCCTGCCGCTGCTGCTGGCGCTCGCCTGGGAGATCGCCGTGCGCAGCGGCCACGCCGCAGGCCGACTTCTGCCGCCCCCCACCCGCATCTGGACCACGCTGTCGGCCCTCGCGCGCTCGGGCGACCTATGGCCGCATGTCGCGGCGACTGCGGGCCGTGTCGGGCTCGGCTTCGGTTTCGGCGCCGGGGCCGGCCTGGTGACCGGATTGGCCGCCAGCTGGTCGCCGCTGCTGCGCCGGCTGATCGACCCGACCCTGCAGGGGTTGCGCGCCGTCCCCTCGCTGGCCTGGGTGCCGCTGTTCCTGCTGTGGCTCGGTATCTTCGAGACCGCCAAGATCGCGCTGATCGCGGTCGGCGTCTTCTTTCCAGTCTATCTCGGCGTGATCGGCGCGGTGCTCGGCATTGACCGCAAGATCATCGAGGTCGGTCGGATCTATCGCCTGACGCCGCTTCGGCTGGCCCGGCGCATCCTGCTGCCTGCCATCTTGCCCTCGCTGCTGGTGGCGCTGCGGACCGGCCTGGGGCTCGGTTGGATGTTCGTCGTGGCGGCGGAATATATGGGCGCGTCCGAGGGGATCGGTTATCTTCTGGTCGACGGGCAGCAGCTCGGCAAGCCCGATCAGATCATCGCCGCCATCCTGGTATTCGCGCTGCTGGGCAAGCTCGCCGACGGGCTGCTGGTCGCCCTGTTCAAGCCATTCCTGCGCTGGCAGGATTCCTATCGCGGAGGATGAGGATGCTGCCCTCGCTGCTTTTGCGCGGCGTTACCAAGACCTATGACCCGGCCTTTCCGCTGGTGCTGGGCGGCATCGATCTGGCCGTGCGGCAGGGCGAAATGCTGGCGATCGTTGGCGGGTCAGGTTGCGGAAAGAGCACCTTGCTGCGCCTGATCGCCGGTCTGGACAGCCCGAGTTCGGGCGAGGTTCTGGTCGAAGGCGAGTGTGTGCGCGGGCCGCATCCCGCGATTGGCTTAGTGTTCCAGGAACCCCGCCTGCTGCCTTGGTTGAGCGTGGCGCAAAACGTCGAATTCGGTCTTCAGGACCTGCCGCGCGATGAGAGCGAGCGGCGCGGCGCCGAAGCGCTCGACCGGGTCGGGCTGACGGCGCAGGCCGCTGCCTGGCCGCATCAGCTGTCGGGCGGTCAGGCCCAGCGCGCCGCCCTGGCGCGTGCCCTGGTGACACGCCCCAAGGTGTTGCTGCTCGATGAACCCTTCTCGGCACTCGACGCCCTGACACGGGCCGATCTGCAGGATCATCTGCTGGATCTGTGGGGCTTCGACCGCCCGACCCTGGTGCTGGTCACCCACGATATCGAGGAAGCGCTGGTCCTGGCCGACCGGGTCGTCACGCTGCGGGCGCATCCCGGTCGTATCGAGACCGAGCAGGAGGTTACGCTGCCCCGGCCGCGCGACCGCGACCATCCGGCCTTCGAGGTCGCCAAACGCCGACTCAGGGCTAGCCTCAACGGCGCGCTGACGCCCCCTCAAGCCGCGCGGAGCCTGGCTTCTTGACCGAGCGCGTGGTTATTGTCGGCGGCGGCTTCTGCGGCGCTATCGTCGCTCTGCATCTGGCCCGCGCGGCCGGCAAAAAGGTCGAGATCGACATCGTCGAGCCCCGCCCGCTGCTGGGCGGCGGCGTTGCCTATTCCACGCCCGACACCGCCCATCGCATCAATGTGCCGGCAGCACGCATGAGCGCCTACTCGGAGGATCTGGGCCATTTCGACCGCTGGCTGCGCCAGACGGACATAGTGGCGCGCGATCCCGACGCGGCGGTCGAGGGCGGCTATCTGTTCCCCGGGCGGCTGGAATTCGGGCGCTATCTCGACGGTCTGGTGCGGACTGAAGCGGCCGCCCAGGCCGGCCGCCTGGCACATTGGCAGACACGGGCGGCGGCGATCGAGGCCGATGAGGCGCGGATCGCGGTTCGGCTGGAGTCGGGTGAAACGGTGCAGGCGGACCGGGTGGTGATCGCGCTCAGCCATCCCCCGCCCAGCCTGCCGCCTCGCCTGCGGGTCCTGAAGGACGATGCGCGGCTGATCGAAAATCCCTGGCGGGCCGGCGCGCTCGACGCGATCCCGCGCGACGGAGCGGTGCTGATCGTCGGCACCGGCCTGACCATGGCCGACATCGTCGCCAGTCTGGCCAAGGCCGGACATCGCGGCCCGGTCACCGCCTTTTCGCGCCGGGGATTGCTGCCACGCGGCCATGCGCTCGACGCGACCGAGCTGATCGGCGATTTCGCCAGCGACCCGTCCCACTCGGCGCTCGATCTGCTGATGCGGATCCGCGCCGAGGTGGCGGAAGCGGTGTCGCGCGGGCATGCCTGGCAGGCCGTGCTCGACGCGGTCCGCCGCGACGGGGGCAAGGTATGGGGCGCCTTACCTCTCGGCGAGAGGCGGCGCCTGCTGCGCCATCTTCGTCCGTTCTGGGACGTGCATCGCTATCGGATCGCGCCACAGCCGCAGCGGGTCATCAAGGATTGGCAGACGGATGGCAGGCTTGACGTGCTTGCGGCTTCGCTGTCTGACGTCCATGCCAGCCAAGATGCGATTCGGGTCGCCCTGCGTCGGCGAAAAGATGGATCGATCGTGGACTTGGCGGTATCGGCGATCATTCTCGCCACCGGCCCAGCGCACGACAAACTGATCGCGCTGACGCCGACCCTGGACAGCCTGGCGGGGGCGGGACGGCTGGAAGCCGACCCGCTTGGTCTTGGTATCGCGGTCGATCCGCAGAGTCGGATATTGAACCAGGCCGGCCATCCCGATGACCGGCTCTGGGTAGCGGGGCCGCTGGCGCGGGAAAAATTCGGCGAGCTGATGGGCCTGCCGCAGGTGTTGATCCACGCGGAAAACGTCGCTCGCTCATTGGCCGAGCGGATCGGCTGATCAGGCGGCCAGCTTTTCCAGCGCGCGCTCCAGATCGGCGGCGATGGCGGTGTAGCGGTCGAGCTCGGCCTGCAGGGCTTCCTGCTCGTTGTGATTGCCGCTTTCGGCCTGGCGCTCGGTCAGGTCATAGCGGATCGCGTCGATGATCTCGCGCTGGCTGGCGACGGTCTGGACGACGGTGCCGAGACGGAATTCAGAGACTTTCGACATGATCTTCGGGCCCCTTCGAGTGAGTAATTCAACGCCGGAGATATAGCCTAAACCGGTTTATTTCGCAGGTGCGAAATGCGCATGGCTGCCAGCGACTCAGGTCATGGAGGCGGGCCTCTGCTCTTCTCCCAGCGCCGCCCGCAAGGCGGCAATCTTGATGAGGCCGGCACGCAGATCCGGCAAGGTCGGCGTGCCGAGGCACAACCGGATACCGCTCTCCCTGTCGCCCCGGTTGGCGGCTATGGCGCGCGGCGCGGTCACGGCGACACCGACGGCGGCGCAGGCCGCCGCCAGCTTGTCGGCCTCGGGCCGGCCCAGCGGCATGAAAGCGTGGAACCCGACGATCTCGGCAGGGCGCAACGCCTCGCCCAGGATCGAGCGCGCCAGAGCGGTACGGCGGTCAGCCTCCATGCGGACGGCGCCGCGCAGGGTTTCGGCCGTGCCGTCGATCATCCAGCGCTCCATCACCGCGCAGGACAAGGGCGGCACATTGACCAGGGTCGCGCTCAAGGCGGCGATGGCGCGCTCCAACTGTCCCGGTGGCACCACCAATGAGCCGATACGCAAGCCCGGGCTGACCGTCTTGGACAGGCTGTTGACATAAAAGGTCCGCTCGGGCGCCAGGGTGGCAATGGTCGGCCGGTCGGGCAGCGGCGACAGCGAATAGACGTCATCCTCGACGATCGGCACCTTGTGTGTCTGACACACCGTCGCGATCTCCTGGCGCCGGGCCGCGCTCATGGTCGCGGTGGTGGGGTTCTGCATGGTCGGCATGAGATAGACCAGGGCCGAGCGCATCCCGCCGGATCGCGCCGCCAAAGCCTCGTCGAGCGCCGCCGGGACCATTCCCTCCCCGTCCATCGCGACGCCGAACAGCTTGTAGCGGGAAAAGCGGGCCAGGGTGATGACCCCGGGATAGGTCAGCGCGTCGCAATAGATCGTCCCACCCGGCCGCAGCGCGGTGGCAAAGGCCACCGCCAGCGCCTGCTG
>Ga0116226_10004842_pt1 | contig 11964 bp, 4 predicted proteins | sample S1TSphfallax_FD_89692 | JGI IMG/M metagenome (GOLD analysis project Ga0116226, IMG submission 89692) | Host-associated microbial communities from peat moss isolated from Minnesota, USA - S1T2_Fa - Sphagnum fallax MG | ecosystem: Host-associated > Plants > Peat moss > Unclassified | place: USA... | reverse complement strand
TTGTATTTCGAATGGATACGTTATGAATAGTTTTCGTAATGAATTGATATTGTTCTTTTTGAAAATCTTATATTTTTTATTAAAATATAAATTATGAAACTAATTTTCTATTAAATTAGAAAAATTTGCATGATATTTGACACAAATTTAAACATTGTTTTTCATTCAGAATTAACTCTTCATTTTGATTAATTTATTACAGATTTTAACTCTCCGGCGCTTTTTGTGGATGGAGCCGGATCCACAAAAATCCATTTTTCGCTTTCTGACACGTTAATACTTTTCTTTTTCCGAACGAACTTTTCTTTGATCGCTAGCACTAACGTCTAGAAGAGAGATCGTTCGGAGAAGGAAAACCATTAACATAACAGGAAACGAAAAACAACTTTTTATAGATTCAGCGAGACCTAGAAAAAGCTTCTGAAGGCTGACTGTACCAAAAGAGAGTCACCTGTCTGATTGTTGGAATCGGTTACGTAATAGAAAATCGTTTAAATTCTTCAATATACTTGTGTCAAGAATAATTAACCATAGTTTATTTTATTCATTTTCTGTCCATATTAATAAACATTTCGTTGTTGAATGTCGGAATAATCTTCTCGAAGATTTTTTTCTTACAAATGGTCTCATAATTGCCATTAAAATCAACAAGGCAAGCCTTCATTTTACTATTCTACATGAAAAAAAATTGACATAGTCGTTTCTTTCATTATATATTGTTTTTGCATTAATATAAGCGGTGAATAAACATAAGAGGAAGAAAAAACGACCTGTGAATGGTTTTACAAAAAAAAACTTAAGTTTCATCAGTGGCGACAACAAGAAAAAAGAACGTCATCGTTACTTTTTTTTCTCTTTTTCTTCTTCTTGTACTTTAAAGAAAAAGTCAGAAGAAGCAAATGGAATCGTAGAAAAAAAAAAAGAATTGATTTTTCTTTTTCTTTTCAACCGATATTATCGAAAATAAACAAATATTTTTTTTACTTGATCGTGTATGTATGTGTAAGCGTTGATAAGCGGACAGAACATGAAAGTGGGAATTATTATTGGTTTAAGTATAATTTTCTTTCAACAACAATTTATTGTCAAGGTTATCTATTTTAAATATGAATTCATTTTTTTATAAATATTTTTTTGATAGATTGAAGCGAGTGAAATATGTTCATATTATACGACGTATAATAATGTATCGACGACCACGTAAATCAATAAAAAATCTATTTTATTTAAATCTATATTTTTTTTTGTTACATAAAGTTGCGTGGATGATTGCTGTTCACAGCCAGCATTATCGATTCAAACAGCATGTTGTTCAAGTGTTTCATTGAGTACATTGTAAGTAAGATTGAATAATATTCTTTTGTTAATATCCGTTCTTTCTTTTTTTTTTCGTTTTTAGAGCAATTCCCTTTTTTATTATTGCTGGACTTTGTGTTCTTGGTATTTGTGTAGTCTACTGTCGACCATTATGGAAAATGTTTTTATGTGGATATAAATGTCCTTGTGGAAATCGAAGTCGAAGTATATTTAACTTTTTTTAATTTTAATTTAATTTAATCAAAAATATTTAGTTAATTCACCCAATCCTGTACGACCCAATAATAATCCTGTTTATGTTATGGATAATGATGATTTACCCGATTATGAAACGACAATAAAAGATTCATCAGCGAAAGATATAACACCACCACCTTACAATTTTGTTGCCACACATCCAAATGATTTTGGTATTGATGCACGTATTCCAAGTGCACCACCACAATATTATTCACGACGTAGTTCACTAGCTACAACACATCTTGATGTTCCTGTCAACTGATAATTGATATGTATCTTGTTAGAAATGATATTTTCTTTGCTTGATTAATAACTGTTTTCATACAATCTTAGTTTTTTGCTCATTTCAAATAACAAAATATTCTGTGATATCAATGAACAATATTTTGTTTTTGTATTAAACGAAAAAAAAAATTCTGTCATTTTTATTAATGCATCGGTACTTCTTATTATGTATGGAAAAGGAAAAGTTCGATAGCTTAAGGGTAGATAACAAGAACAAATCAAAGATCATAAAGGAGGAGAAGCAAATGAAATTAATACTCAATAGAGGAAATACATGATTTCTTTGATCGTTAAAAATCAGTTGATTTTTTTGACGAGAAAGAATGATGGTGACATACATGACCTGTTCTTTTTTTGTTTCTTCATCAAAAGTTCAGTTTAACAGTTAATGCACGCGTGCATATCACACCTGAAAGCCAGACTTTTTCTTTGATTACTTCTCTACTTAGCAATTAAGTATCATTTTTCTAATGCTTCTAGTAATAAAGTCAACACAGACGTTTTTCTTCTTTGAAGTCAACCGATGTATATTCCGGTTGAAGAAAGTACATTGAATACATATATATCAGTCGGCATGATAATACATCAATCAGTTAATTTTGAGTATTCAGTTGATAATTAAATGAAAAGAATTTTAGTTAAATTTGATGATTATAACTTTAATCTTTTTCATTGGAAAGAATCAGATTTCCATTATATTACTGAACGGAAATGAACTTCTATTGTATATTCCAGGTGTCATTTAGATACTTGAAGAAATGAAAAATATGATGTTGTCTGTTTATCCTTAGTTCCGATATGCTTGTAAACATATTATATACGTGCATATGGTGTAGCTTATTTCGTTTAGACTAAACGACGCCTCTGACATGCTGTTTATAACAAGAAAAACAAACAGATAATGATAATAAGAGGAGGAGGAGGAGTTCGTCATGATTTGTAGGCACTTGCAGTTGACGCCAATATCATGCCGATTGACGCCAAAATGCAATTAGATAAATTTATTTAAAGATAACTGATGTATTGATCAGATCGGCTAATGTTTTTTTTTACTTTTATTTGATCACTCTGATTTGAAATAGTAACATTTGTTTTATTAATATGAACAAATGAATAGACATGATTTCTCTTCTCTATTCTATTGTTCCCCAATGGATACAATGTCTCGTCATCATACATTCGGCGGCATCCTTTTGAACCAAAAAAGCAAGTAGAACGCGTGGCAGTTTGCAAACATTGACAGGTATATAAAATTAACGCGATAGAACATCAAATAAAAAAAAAAGTATAGTCAATTGAAACATTGGATTCTCTTCATTGAAGAAACAAAAGTACTCACAATTGATGAGCAAATTCATATGTCTGAATTGATCTCTTTCACAAGAGAACAATGACAAAATGATCTGTTGTTAGTACTTCTTTTGTTAACGATGTCTGTCCAGAAAAAAAAAGTGCAATACAGTTCAATGAATAGCTTATTGTTTTTCTCCGCACGATCTATTCACACTTATTCAAGCGTATGTGTATTGTATTGTTTTCATTGAGTAAACAAGACATAGCTTTTTAACACGAACAACAGAAAGAAAGTATTCAATAGAAAATTGAATGAAATCACAGATTGAGTTACTCCGCCTATTAACATGATCGATAGGTATTTCTCGTGTCTCGGACATCTGTGAAAATCAATTTGTAAAAGGTGTAAGATGAATCTTTTTGATTGGCAAGACACAAGTTAATAAAGCGTGATTCCTTTGATATATGAGATGGACATTATTTTTCTTTTAAACACAGCATGATAACTTGATGTATAAATATTTACAAGATCAAATATAATGAATGTTAGTTATTTTTGTCGAAAATACTATCTATCAATAAACTTTTGAGTAGAAATTTCATTTTAAACATATGCTCCTCTCTTGACACTATTAATCAATGAATCGATCTATCCTACTTAACACTCAATTATCTTTTATTCACTATTCTCGGTTAACATATATCTTACTAAATACTAAAGGGATTATTTCTTCATTGTATGCTAATATAGCTAAATCTAATATTCATTAATTCTTTTCTTCGCGATGTTCTCACAATTTAAATATTAAAGGTGATGAAAATCAATCATTATGTTCACACGTATTATACCTTATTTTCAGACAAAGATAATCATATCCACGATTGAAAGAAAGAATGATTGTGTATATGACAGATGAAACAAGAGAAAAGAATCTGATTTTAATCGCTATGAAAATATAGCAAAACTCTTGAATTTGGTCATAATTGTGGCATATTCCCATGACAACAGAAAATAAACGAGAACTATTCCTTTCAAAATCAATTAATCTTCAATTTTGCCCTTTCTTTATTGGCTCTATCCATTTGCAAATCCTTGATCACCCACTGTGAATAAGACGCACTCTCTAGGAAGAAAAATAAGAAAAGGCGCGACATTAGTCTAGAGAGAGAAAGCAAGTAGAGGTCAAGTAAGACGAAAAGAGGAGGAAACAAAAAAAAGGTAGTAGCCGTTCTGTTGCCAGACAACGCATGCGAAAAGTTGACCGTAAGGAAAGGACAAAGCGACGGGAACTCTCTCTTTCTCTTACTTCACATCCGATCACATACTCAAGAGAAGAGAACGATAGAAAAGGAAAGAGAATACAATTATAGATTGTTTCTCTCGTCATCGACAAACATATATTAGAGTGTAGTGACCCTCAATCATTCATTCTATCAAAAACACGATTGCCTATCAGTCGCTAGTGGTCACTTTTCTTTCCTCTTCCTGCTTATTGACGTATTGATATATCACACCATCTATACGTGTGAGGCCGCTATATAACAAGTTATTACAATGATATCTCCACCTTCTATTTTAACACATAAAACAATGATGTTTGTTAATATTAATCAAAAATCTTCATTATCATTTTCATATTTACCTGATATTGTTAATGATTGTGAAGAAAAACTTCAACGACAAGTTCATAATTCTATTAATGATGATACTATGAAAATAACTTGTAAACAAATTGCCCATTCACTTCGACTTGTCGCTGATCAAGTTGATAAAAAATATTGTCAAGTAAGTGTTAAATAATTTTTATTATTTTTTTTAAATTAATCATTTTTTGTTTTTGTTTATTTAGGATACTGATTTCAATCGAAATCTTCATTATTTATCCATACGTCTTGTATTTCAATCAATATTTTCTACATTATGGACACGATCATTGTTACCATATATTCTCCTTTTTTGCAAAGCAAAAGCATTCTTGTATTAAATCCTATATTACATTAAGCTTTTAGTCGTTTCCTTTTTTCTTGTGTGTGTGTGTTTTTAAATTCTTATGAGAAAAATGTTTATTTGTTCTATAAAGAACAGTGTGCTATCGATGTTTGTATTTGTTTAAAGTCAAAAATATATTGTCAGAAGTAATCAATAAAACTTTCGATATTGATAATCAAAAGAAATATTGTCTCTATTTTGTATATATTCAATGATAATAATGAAAAAAAAAAAAGAATAGGTTTAGTGAAACGACGATTAAATATTAGATTTGATGTATTACAAAAAACAAATAACTACAGAATCAAGAGCGAATAATGAATTCATGGGACAATGATTAGTATAATTATCGATTCAGATGGAGATATACGTGTTCAATTTTGTAGACTTTCAGTCAATGATTCATCATGTATATTCGGTGGTTGACTTTTGAAGTTATACTATTTTTTTTTGATAATTTTGTGTTTCTTTTTCATAGATAGTCAGGAGCGTTTTTTGATTTTAGTAGATTGAAAAAGAGAAATCAAACTGATCTACTTTCACTGTTCAGTTTTCTTCTGTACGAATACTGACTGCTGATTCTAGAGAAATATTCGCACTAGTAGTAATAACTATCCTCTCAAGCTCTCAAATCAACTCGATTCCGCCAACTCAAAACAGATGGCGCAGTATGATAATAAATTACATCAATTACTTTTCCATATCAATAATATTTATAAACTAAACTTCTTTTCTTTATAAAAATAAAAAAAAATATAATCATAATAATTTTTTCTTGATTTTATTAGTATTCAATACTGATTGGTCATTAGTAATACTTATATTTTTCGTTATTACTATTATGATAAAAAGAAAAGCTAAATAGGAAACATAATAGTCTCATTTGCTTATTTATAATGAATTCAAGCTAATTAATCTAACGGATATTCTCCTAAGTATATATGGAAAAACATTTTTTTTTTCAATAGATAATTCTGACATTTGTTTTTGAATAGAAAATCTAAATGTCTTCATCAACATCAATTGAACAACAACATCAAGAATTTAAACGACAAATTTCAGCTCATGATACCTATCCATGTTTTCTTCTTGATCAAACATTTCAACAACGTATATCAAGTCCAACATCGAATGTAATCCCATCATATTTATCAACACAAACATTTTCACCATTAGGTAAAAGTCCTATGACAACATTAACAACAAATACTAGTCGATTATCAACAAAACAACAATCAAATCAATATCGTTTATTTCCATCAAGTCCATCAAATAATTTAAATTTAAATCGAACAAATATACGTTCAACAACACAAATTGTTGATGTACCTATTGAAAAAACAATTGTTCCATTAAGAACAATGAGAGATTTATTTCCTTCGTTTTCTTATACTAATATGAAAATATCAAATAATAAAAAATCATCAAATTATTCAATCAATACAACTAATCGAATATCAACAAATACAATTGGTGTATCAATATTTGGTTTTCGGGAAGAAGACTTAGAATTTCTTATCCAACAATTTCAAGATATTGGTCAAATTGATAAAATTGAACGACCATTAGGTTGTGAAAATGGAAATTTTTTAAATATTTTTTATACAAATCATGTTTCATGTCAAAATGCTCTCAGTAGAGATGGAATTATTTTAAATGGATATATGATTGGTGTTGTACCATTAATTAATAAATAATATCAATAAAATTCAGTTTTTTTTCTTCTTCTTCTGTATGTTACTTATTCAGATGTCAATCAATAAAAATATATGAATACTTTAATTTATTAGAAAATTTTTAATAAAGATAATTCAGTTTTTTTTTATCTTCTAATAATTGAAATGATTGATAAGTTATTTTAACATATTCTATAAGACAGATGGTTTTTATCGATAAGCTCATTAGCACTCCGTCGACAATAACAAAGTTATGAAAGGAAGAATAACAGAAAATTATAGTCATCTAATGACATTCTGACGTTAATCCTTCCGTTTCAGTGGAATCTATTGAATATGTCAGACAGAATTTTAATCAAGAAATTGATTTGTAGGAAAAAATTCTCTTAGACAATCTATAATCAATATGTCAGTTTTAGTATATAATTAACATGAGATCGGAAGAAATTGAAGATTTTCCGTTTTATCTAGGTATGCATAAATGGAAAATTTATAGGATTGTCTCTTTTTATTAAATTAGCACCGAACTATTTTTAAATGTTTAATATTAATATTTATTTTTCATTTTCAGTTGAATCTTTAATATGAATTATAGTAGATGATAATAATAAATTTGATTCTTCTTTGAATGTAATAGAAGGAATTTGATCGAATGCTAAAGATGGTTCAATTAATGTTTGTTGTTCGAATTCATTTGTCTTTTTATTAATCATTTTTGAATTATTTGTTATTATTATTGAAGATGAACTACCTGATAGTTGCGGTAATTTTTGTAATAATAATTGATTAGGAGTTTTTTTATTAGATGTTTTTCGATGATTTGAAAAAATATGGATAATAAATGCAATTAATGTATGACGAAATTTTTGACCAAAAAAACAACAAAGTAAAAAATTTGTTGATGTATTAAATACAATAAATAAAACACCAATGGAATTTAATGTATGAAATTTTAAACTACCAGATGAACCATCAGGATCAATAGCATACCATGCATTTAATACAAGTAATGGTAATTGACTTAAAACAAAAGCAATTATAACTGTAACAAGCATTAATGTTATATGATAATCAGCAATTTTTTTCTTATTCATTTTTCCAAGTAAATTTTGTTTACGACGTTTTTTCGCAATTAAATATTGAATTATTGTAATATTAATACATGTTAATGTAACAAATGGAATTACATAAACAACGGGTATATAAATATATATTCGAATATATTTATGAATTTGAGCACCAATTTTTGTTAGAAGACATCGTTTTAATTCGGGTATATAACGTTGTTCTAACCAATATGGTATACAATAAATAATAGAGAATATATAAATTGATAAAATTGTTATTAATGTTGCACGTTGCGTTAATATACGTTTGGCTTTTAAAGGAAATTTTATTAATATAAGACGATCCGTTGATACAGCTATTGTTAAATATATAATTGATAAAAGTATGGTATTATAAACAGGAGTTGTTGGTAAACGTGTTAGAAGAATTTCAAAAGCAAATGGTGGTTGATTTGATATATATAGTTTATAACCTAATAAATATCTTATTGAATAGGACGGGATAAAAATAAGAAGAAAAAGTATATTGGAACACGATAACGCAGTTAAATACATATTTGTTGATGTTGTACGCATCGATGGGGATATAAGCACAAGTATAGTAATAATATTTCCAAAAATACCAAATATACTCAATATCATACCGGCATATCCCCAAACAATAAGACGAAAAAGAAGAATATAATGTAGACCATAAGCAATATGATCATCTGATGAATTATTCGACATCGTTGATATATTTTTAATAGACTTTTTTTTGATCACAATCTAAAAGAGAAAAAAAATACTAATCGATCTATTCTTTATATTCTACAAGAAAGAAACCCAAAGATTTGCATATGTTTTCTTTCAAAACAAAAAAAAATGGATAAGACAAACATGTTTATTGGGATAAGACTCGATCGGTCCTGTGAGAATAACGGATGTGTAATATCCGGCTTTTGATGAAAAGAAGTATCTATGTAAAACTATAATGAATTGACATTTTTGGTCTTCAAAATATGAACGATGAAGAGTAAAGACAAGAACTTCACGCATTTCTATTATTAATAATTACCGGGATTTTTCCAAAAGAAATTTATCGATAAAGTTTGTATTCAAAATAAATTATGTAAATAAACTCGGAAGTCTTCGAAAAACAATATTTGATTATTTTGTTTTTCTCAAAAATAAATCGACAAACTTCCGTCGTACCTATTGATAAAAGGCGTGTTTTTCTTCCTATGTGATAAAACGATAGAAACTATTTTTGTATTCTCTCTCTCTCGATGTGTTGAAATGATTAGCTAGTGAAATATAAACTAATACATGTTAATTTGATAAAGAAGATCGGGATGTTGACTGCCTTCCTGATAGAATAAAAGCCGAAAGAATCAATATGATCGCGATCAGCCATCTTTTTATTTTGTTCGTCATGATAATTCTATTTGTTTTTTTGTCGGCAAATCTTCTTACTTTTTTTTTTATTTTGTGTAAATGTTATATCCCTCTTTAGCAAGCGGAAAACGATGTCATGATGTGGATTTGACAAGATTTTCTTATGTGCTTGTCTTACTTTCTATAATCGGATTGAATAAGAAAATGTAAGAAGAGAAAAAAAGACGCATTGGTTAACGAACCTATCAAATAAACAGATCAGTAATGAAAGAAAAAAAAAAAAGATGCCCTGGTGATGTTAATTTTCTTTCATAGACACAATAAATGTAAATTGTATTCATATTCTTGAATCTAAAATAATCGACGATGATTACAATATCAAATATATATCATGAAAAGCCTACCTACTAAGAATACTCTGACCGGAAACATGGTTGTATGAACTTTTTTATTTATGATATGTTGAGTATTTAATCATAGGAAGAGAAAAGCGACGAGTGATGAATGAAAGTCATATTGAATGACAATAGGAGAATTTTATAAAGAAGAGACAAAAAAAAACCCAAAGAAGGTCGTATTTTCTATCATTCACATTCATTCATTCATTCATTCATTCATTCACATATAAGTAATAAACAAGATTTTTTTCTTTGTATTCAAGCTCGTCTTTTTCTTCTTGTTCTTATTCGTCTTTTCACCATTACTACGACATTACCAAGGACAGAAAGAATGGTAGAGTGGATCCATAATATAATGATAAAGCAAAAACAGAAATATTGAGAGAGATAGACAAAGATTTCCTTTTCAACTCAATTATTTTTTCAATAAACATAATAATCATATTGTCTTCATGGCGTATGTCTCCTACTTGAGTATGTTATATTTTTTCTTCGTTCAAAATTGTCAGTTAGCAAATAGTAACATAAAAACAATCAATTATTAGTATCCTATATTTTTAGTTTAGTTTACATATCATTATTCATGTTAGTGTATGGTAATAACGTTTAATTTTGCATAAATATACCATCAGGAATCATGCGATCAAAATGTTTTCATAGATATGCATCATTGACATAGAATATCTTCTGCTACCTAGGTTTTTTTTGCGAAGTGATTTATTAGTTAATCTTATTATTGATTGTAAACATATAAAGATATGATTCAATGAGGCATCAATCTTCAAAGAAATCTAATTGTTGTTTATGTCAATCAATATTTTCTCCTACGAATAGATTTATGACGATAGTCAACATAGGAAATAATATATAAGAAAAATCTTTTTCATTAAAGTTAAACGAAATGTCAATTTTTATTATTTGACAATAAAGAGACCGTGTCATCATGGTTAGTCATTTTCAAGTAGATAGAAATTTGAAAAAAAAAATTACCAGGGAAAATAAAATAAAAGAATAGAATTAATTTGATTATCACTACAATTCAAGTGTCGTTCATCAATGTCAAGCTCAAATTGGATACGATCGTTTTTTCGATATAGTATTGTTTGAAGATGAAATAGAAAAACAAAGAAAAGAAATGAAACTACCAATTATAAAGCTCCAAATAATCAGACCTTGTTATCTCTAGACAAGAGTTATGTTTTTTTTTTTGTAGAATTCAATGAAAATTCTCAACAAACTTTGAAAATATAGTCAGTATTTTCATGAATAAACTCTTTCATCATGCTAAAAAAATAATCAAATTGTCCAAGTTTATGTAAAATGTAAACCAGATGAAAAATAATAATAAAGGGTTAGTCATGCGTATATTATATCTATTATATTCCAATGCTTTTGATGCTATGTTAGAGCTTGATTGATTCATCTATTAGACATTGTAAACAAAAGATATAATAAAAAATATTCTAATTTCTTAGTCACTATTTTAAATATTATTTTTCCATGACATGATTTGGCAGGTTCAATTCTCATCATATGACCTTGTTTCAAAATAAATGAATAGGAAATCATGTCATAGACGCCTTCAGGATAAAAAGTCACGTCAATGTATGAAGCGCAATTTGTTCTATTGATTGAAATGGAAATTAAATTAGAAACAATATAAAATAACACATTAGCCGTCAAGGAAAAGAATTCTATTTTTTTTTATACTAATTTTAAAATCATACTGGCATAGTTTTATTCCAGTTGTAATTGAAAACGGATTTCTCGGATTTTCTTCGAACAAAAAAGAATCTTTAGGCTATTTCAATTATACTGAGTAGGAAGTATTCATAATACCTTGAGCAAATTACTTAGATTTTCTATCACATAATTTCTTTGGTTGTCTATTCCTTATTAATGATCATACTATCCATCATTTTGTCAAACAAATTTTTTTATCAAACTTTTTTGACAGCATGTTTCAATTCTTCTTTTAACGTATCGGTCGATATTGTGTTTTTCCGAATGATGTAAGAGGGACAATTACCCTGCATCATTTTTGTATAAATTAATGGATGTAAGATTTTGAACGGTTCTGTCGAATTGTCTAATCTTTTCTGAAGACTTCATTATCATATTTTAGCGCTATTGACAGAATGCGTTATTTAATCTCTTTTTCATTTTTTCTAGAATATCCAATCGTTCAAGTATTTGATGAAATTAAAAACTGAGATAAATTTATTTCATCGGGTATTATCTGAATACCTTAATACTTCTGATATGATCTAACTGCATATAATCGTAATTCATATATTTGTTGCTCATAACATTTCAAACGT
>Ga0116226_10004841_pt1 | contig 11964 bp, 8 predicted proteins | sample S1TSphfallax_FD_89692 | JGI IMG/M metagenome (GOLD analysis project Ga0116226, IMG submission 89692) | Host-associated microbial communities from peat moss isolated from Minnesota, USA - S1T2_Fa - Sphagnum fallax MG | ecosystem: Host-associated > Plants > Peat moss > Unclassified | place: USA... | reverse complement strand
TGGTCGATCATGCGGTCGCCCTCGATCGTATGGTCGGTCTTGCCGGCGGCGTACACCATGTGGCGCGCGTTGCCGCCGCCGGTCACACCCAGGTCCGTCATCAGCGCCTCGCCGGGGCCATTCACCACGCAGCCGATGATGCTGAGCGTTACCGGCGTTTCGATGTGCGCGAGACGCTCCTCCAGCGTCGCCACCGTCTGGATCACGTTGAAACCCTGGCGCGCGCAGGAGGGACAGGAAATGATTTTCACGCCGCGGTGGCGGATGCCGAGGGATTTGAGCAGTTCCCAGCCGACATGCACTTCTTCCTCCGGCTCGGCGGATAGCGATACGCGGACGGTGTCGCCGATGCCGGCCCATAGCAGGCTGCCGAGGCCGATGGCGCTCTTCACCGTGCCGGTGCGCTTGCCGCCCGCTTCAGTGATGCCGATATGCAACGGATGGTCGCACACTTCGGCCAACTGATTGTAGGCCGCCACGGCGAGGAACACGTCGGACGCCTTCACGCTGATCTTGAATTCGTGGAAATCGTGGTCCTGCAGGATTTTTGCGTGTTCGAGGGCGCTTTCGACCAGGGCTTCGGGGTTGGGCTCGCCATATTTTTCGAGCAGATGGCGCTCGAGCGAGCCGGCGTTGACGCCGATGCGCATCGAGCAGCCGTGGTCCCGCGCCGCGTTGATCACGTCGCGCACACGGCCGGCGTGGCCGATATTGCCCGGATTGATCCGCAGGCAGGCAGCGCCGGCCCGGGCCGCTTCTATTGCGCGCTTGTAATGGAAGTGGATGTCGGCGACCACGGGGACGTTCACTTCGCGCACGATTTCCGCCAGGGCGGCGGTGCTTTCCTCGTCCGGGCAGCTTACCCGCACGATGTCCACGCCGGCGAGTTCGGCACGGCGGATTTGGGCGATGGTGGCGGCCGCGTCGCTGGTCAGCGTGTTGGTCATCGTCTGCACCGTAATCGGCGCGTCGCCGCCTACCGGCACCGACCCCACCATGATCTGGCGCGACTTGCGGCGAACGATCTGCTGATACGGGCGATAGTTCATGGCGGCAAAACTCCTTCGCGACGCATATAGGGTGGCACGTATAGGGTGACGCGGGCGCGCCGGTCAAAAAAATGGCCTATCCGTGGGCTGCATGTCCGCGAGCCTGCCTGAGAACCAGATTGAACCCGGCACTGCCCGCTTCTGGCGCACCAACCTGGCGCTGTTCGCCGCGGGCCTGGCCACGTTTGCCCTGCTCTACGCGGTGCAGCCGCTGTTGCCGGTGTTTGCCGCCGCCTTCGGTGTTGGGCCGGCCACCAGTTCGCTTACCCTGTCGCTGACGACGCTGCCCCTTGCGTTCGCCATGCCGGGGGCCAGCCTGCTGGCCGACCGCTTCGGCCGCAAGCCGGTGATGGTCGCCTCCCTGCTCGCCTCGGCCGCGCTGGGCACGGGCTGCGCCGCCGCCCCGGGCCTGGCCGCGTTGCTGGTGATGCGGGTGCTGATGGGCATCAGCCTCGCCGGGCTACCGAGCATTTGCATGACCTACATCGCCGAGGAAATGGCCCCCGCGGCGACCGGACTCGCCATGGGCCTGTTCATTGGCGGCAGTGCGCTGGGCGGCATGAGCGGACGCCTGCTTGCCGGGTTAATCGCAGCGCATGGAGGCTGGCGCAGCGCGCTCGCAACGATCGGTGCCGTGAGCCTGGGGTGCGGGGCGATTCTGGCCCGCGCCCTGCCGGCCGGCCGCGCGGTGCGGCGCGGCACCGCCACGCCGGGCTTTGACAGCTTCGCCGTGCACCTGCGCGACCCGACGATGCGGCGCCTGTTCGCCGAGGGTTTCTGCCTGATGGGCGGCTTCGTCACGGTGTATAATTACATCACGTTTCACCTGCTGGCGCCGCCGCTGAGCCTGTCGCAGCGCGAGGTCAGCCTGATTTTCACCACCTATCTGGTCGGTGTGGTCAGTAGCGGCGCGGTTGGCCAAGCGGCGGTTCGGTTCGGCAGGCGGGTGGCGCTGCTGGCGAGCATTGCCGTCATGCTTGGCGGGCTACTGCTGACGCTGACGCCTTCGATCGCGGCCACGGTCGTGGGCGTAGCCACCATCACCGGCGGCTTTTTTGGCGCCCATTCGGTCGCCAGTGCGTGGGTGGGTGCTGCCGCCCGTGTTCATCGGGCGCAGGCGAGTGCGCTGTATCTCCTGGCTTATTACGCCGGGTCCAGTATGGCCGGGACGGTCGGCGGCCTAATCTGGGCACGGTTCGCCTGGCCGGGCATTGCTGCTTTTGTCGGCGCGCTGTTGGTGCTGGCCGCGTGGTGCGGGGTGGGGCTGCCGAAGCGCGGCTAGGCAGGGGGGCATCACTGCACCGGCGGTGGCACCATCAGCCCGCCATTGGACCACAGCGCGTTCTCTCCGCGTGGCAATGCCATGGGCGACCCGCTCCCCACCGTGCGGTTGAAAATCTCGCCGTAATTGCCGACTTGTGCCACCATCGAAACGGCCCAGCGGGCGGGCAAACCCAGCGCGCGTCCCGCACCGCCTTGAACGCCGGCCAAGCGTTGCGTTTCGAGATCTACCGCGTCGCTCCGGACGCTGGCGTTGCGCTGCGTCATTCCCACCGCCTCTGCCTGCAACAATGCGTAAACCGACCAATCCGCTACCGCGCCAAGGCGAATGTCCTGCGGCCGGTAAGCCAGCGCGGCCGGGAGCAGGCCGAACCGTTCCGGTAGTATTGTCACCGGTCCCAGGCGGCCGCCATAGGTCGCGCGGATTTGCCCCAGCCGGGACATGGTTGCCGCCAGCCCGCTGCACCGGCCGCCGATGAAGGCGGATTCCATTTCGCCCTCTTCCTGAAATGGAAACATGGCGCCGGAATCGCGGCGCTTTGCGCGGGCGACATCCAGCAGCGCCTCCGCGTCCGAGCCTTCGGCCGCGCACACCAGGCGGCCGGCTATCCCCCCTGCCCGCGCCATGACGGCGATCGCGTCGTAAAATACCACGGCGCCGAAACGCACGTTGCTGGTGGCTTGCGCGGTGGCGCTCGGTGTTGCGCCGACGACGAGATCGACATCGCGCTTTCGCAGCGCGGCGAGCGCCGCCGCCTCCTCGCCGAAACGGGCGACCGAGGCGCCACCATCAAAATTGGTTCCGACCGCGCGGCAGATTTGGGTCTCGAATGCCGAGAGGTCGCCGTGCTGGTCTGCCTTGTTCCAGTCGTCCTTTTGCGCGATGACGCCGCAATGGAGTGGCTCGGCTTGGGCGGGGAAAGCGAGAAGAAGAAGCAGTTCTTTTTTGAAAAAAGGAACCAAGAAACTCTTACTCACTGGCGCACGCGGCCCAATTCGAAGTTGGCCGCGGATGCCAACGAGTGCAAGTTTTTTGGTTCTTTTTTTCAAAAAAGAACTGCTTCCTTCCTTCACTTCGGCGCCATGCCCGAACCAGGAATATTCTGCTCATATCGGGCACCCACCGCCTGCGCCCCCGGCGGCACCGCGACCGAAACACTTGGCCGCGGATTGAAATCCGGCGGTGGCGGATCATTCTCCAGGCCGGTTCCGTAGCCGCGATCGTAATCCGTCGGCGTGATGTGCAGCGCAGCGCATCCCGCGCCGCCAAAATGCGGCAGCGCCTTGACCACCTTATCCTGTATCATCGCCGCTTGCGCCGGCACCGGCGCTGCGTTGCCTTGCAACCGTTCATCGTCGAACGCCTCGGCCAGATCGCCGACCGCATCGCCATCGTTGGGCCCCAGTTGCGTCTGCGGCCCGAACGGCGAATTCACCGCCTGCTCTGTCGCCCCCAGGGCGCGCGCACCCGCCTCATCTGGCAACGCGTTCAACGGCACCAGGCCGAACAGTTGGTTGATGAATTTGATCACCGACCCGTGCTCGCTATACACGTGGCTCACCACGTGGCTGGCGCCGTAGGGCGAAATCACGATCGCCGGTATTCGCGGGCCGCCGGTTTCGGGCAGCCCGTCCGGCCCGAATGTGCGGATGCGCAGCGGCGCGTGATCGAAAAAACCGTCGCTTTCGTCGTAGGTAATGATAATTGCGCTGTGCGCCCAGTAGGGGCTCGCCGCGATCGCGTTTACGCTATCGGCAATGAACGCCTCGGATATCTGGCTGTCCGAATAGCTGCCGTGATCGTCGTTGCCGGCGAACATCGCCTGCACCACCGGGTTCGGATCGATCGGCACCAGCCTGTCATTGTTGAAAAAACCGCCGCGCACGTAGAATACGCCGCCGGCGGCCGGCAGCTTGCGCGCCGCGACATCGGTGTAGAACTGTTGCAGCCCGTGCAGATGCGCGAGCTCCCGCGGATTGTCGCCGAGATAGCCGAAATATTGCGGGCCGTTATGATGCACGATGTAGCTCGCGTGTGAAGTGCCCGGCGGGAAGACGCCCACCGTCTTGCCGTCGAACGGCTCGGGCCCGTAACCCTGCTGATACCACGCCCAGTCAACCTGTTTGTCGGCATCGGTGATCTTGCGCACATCCTGGCCGACGTCGGCCAGATCCGTTGCCGGATGATAATCAAGCTGAGTGATATCCGCCGCGTTGGCGCCCATGAATGATAACGGCAACGACGCGAACGTCAAACTCATCTGGCCGGCATCATATGCGCCGGGCGGGCCGAGCATTTTCTGCGCCGCGTGGTCCGTGTGCAGCACATCTCCCGGGCCACCGGTCATGGGACAAGCACGGTTGTCAAAAGACGCATCGGGCTTGGCGCACTTGCCGAAATTCTGTTCGTCGGGTCCGAATGGCGGCAGCACGGCGTGCCCTCCCAGCGACGCAATATCCGCGGCGCTGCCCGCATAAGGCGGCGTATCGGTTTCGTTCGGAACCGCCTCGGGGGCGCCCACGCCGGCGTGCCGGCCTGTCGCGCCCGGATGCAGCGCCCACTGCGTATCCCCAGCCTGCGCCGCGATCATCGCAATGGCATTCGGGGTCGAGGGTCCGATAACCGTCTGGTGAAAATTATCCAACAGCGCGAAACGGTCGGCATAAAGCCAAAGAAACGGAATCGTATCGCAATCGACGTGCGATATCGCCACCTCTGCCGCCTGGCGGTGATATAAATTCACCCCGGAAGCCGGCGTGTTCGTCGGCGGAATGGAAACGGAACTGCCGCGCTGCACCACAGGCGCCTGGGGGCCCGACGCATCGGTCAGATAGGCCAAACCCTCATTGCTCAGCGCATACGCATCATTCTTCGCGTGGCTTAGCGTTGCCGTATCGAGATGCAGGCTGGTCAGCATGCCGTAATGCGAATGATCGACCGACAGCAGATCCTCGGGATACAAATCCACCGGCGCACCCGCACCATCCTGCCGCTTCAGCGCCCTTGGCACCAGGAATGGGTGCATCGTCTCAATCTTGCCGTCGAGGCCCGCGATTACCTGGTTCCAACTCGCGGTGCGGTTCGCCGGCAGGCTGGTCACCGCGCCGGGAAAGCTCGCCTGCAAGCCGTTCGCGCCCGGATAGGTGCCGAAATAATGGTCGAAACTGCGGTTCTCCTGAAACAGGACAAATACATATTTGATATGCTGGCGTAGCAATTGCTGTTTTGCCGCAGGCGGCAGCTTGCCCTGCCTTGTCACGTCCGTTGCCATTGCTGCCCCGGCGGTTCCACGGGCGCCGGCTGGGGTTAGCGATGGCTCGGCGGCGGCGGCGCTTACTCCAAAACACAGGAAAAGAAGAAGAAATTCTTCTTTTTTGAAAAAAAGAAGCAAAACATTTTTATCTATATGGATGATGCGTGACCTTATAGATAAAAGTTTCTTGGTTCTTTTTTTCAAAAAAGAACATTCTTCCTTCCCTTCCCACATCAAGCAATCCTCCCTACGCCAAAAGGTAGCATACTACGCGCAATGCCAGACTCCGGGCCCACCACCCTCACGCTCCCCCCCAAGCCGCGCCGGCGCCGCTGGGTCAGCCCGCTGCTGCGCCGCGTTCTGCTGATCAATTTCCTGCCACTTGCGCTGCTGCTCGCAACCCTCGTCTATCTCGACCAATACCAGGACGGGCTGCTGGAAGCCGAGGTCGCCGCCCTGCGCGAACAAGCTAGCATCTATGCCGGCGCCCTGGGCGAGTCGGCCGTCAACGTCAACGATCCCAACAATCCGGTGCTCGAGCCGAACACCGCAGGCCGCCTGCTGCGGCGCCTCACCGACCCCGCCCCCAACGCCGCCGCCGAACTCTACGGCTTAACCAACGACCTCATTGCCAACAGCCGCGAACGCCCCGGCACTGGCGACACCGGCCCGGTGCTCAGCGAACCGCTGCCCCCCGCCGAGGACCCCGGCACGCTGCAAAATTTCGTGGCACGAGTTTCCGATTGGGTGCTCTCCGTGCTGCCCCACCGCCAGCACGCGAGCGTGGAAATCCGCGCCGGCGGCGCCGACACCGACTCGGCCGACGCGGTGCGCGAGGAAATCCGCCTGGCCAGCAGCGCCACGAGCCACGAACAACCTCCCAAAATCCGCCGCATGCAGGATGGCCGCCTGCTCGTCACCGTGGTGGAGCCCGTGGTGCGCGGCGGCCACAATGTCGGCACCATTCGCCTTACCCGCGACGCCCGCGAGGTCGATAATAGTCTGCAACAGGTGCGTACCTCCATCCTGGGCCTGTTCGGCCTCGCCCTGCTGCTGACTATCCTGCTGAGCTGGTATATGTCGTTCACCATCGCGGGGCCCATCCTGAACCTGGCCGACGCGGCCCGCGCCATGCGCGGCGGCCAAAGCCGCAGCGGCGCCGTGCCGCGATCTCTGTTACGGCGACGCGATGAAATCGGTGAGCTCGGCCACGCGCTGGCCGCCACCGCGCAAGGCCTGTGGGCGCGCATGGATGCGATCGAACGGTTCGCCGCCGACGTCGCGCACGAAATCAAGAACCCGCTGAGTTCAATCCGTAGCGCGATCGATACGCTGAGGCGGGTTGAGGACCCGCGACACCAGGCCCGCCTGTTCGCCATCATCCAGGAGGACGTGGTGCGGCTGGACCGGCTGATTACCGATATTTCGGACGCGAGCCGCGTCGACGCAGAGCTTTCCCGCACGCCGACGCAGCCGATCGATGTGGCGCAGTTGCTGACCACGCTCGCGGAAATCGCGCAAGCCACGCGCGATGAGAGCGATCCGCGTATCGTTGTGGATGTGCCGGCGACGCCGCTGATGGTGCAGGCGGTGGAAGGACGCCTGGTGCAGGTGCTGCGCAATCTCATCGGCAATGCCGAAAGCTTTTCGCCACCGGACGGGAAGATTTATTTGCGTGCGCGGGAGACCGGTTCGATGGCGGAAATATGCATCGAGGACGAGGGGCCGGGGATTCCGGACGCGAACCTCGAGCATGTGTTTGATCGGTTTTATTCGGAACGGCCCGCTGGCGAATCGTTTGGCCGCCATAGCGGCCTCGGCCTCTCGATCAGCCGGCAGATCATTGAGGCGTTGCAAGGGCGAATTGGGGCGGAGAATCGGCGCGATGAGGCGGGGAATGTTATTGGCGCGCGGTTTGTGGTGCGGCTGCCGCGGGCGTAAGCGCAAAGGAGCAGAATTACGGTGGAACCGCAGATGAACACAGATAAGCAGGGATAAGAAGAATCAGTAGCGATAAAAGCGACCTTCAATCGGGGTGTATCCAACGCGGGCAGCTTGCATGCCATTTCTCATTCGTCTGATCCCTGCTTATCTGTGTTCATCTGTGGTTCTGCCTCACTTGCTTGCCGCTGTTATCGGCCGGCACTCGCGGGAACCAGAATGGCAATGGTTGTGTCCTTGAATCCTAATGACAAGAGCACGCCGCCGTGCGGCATTTTCTGTGCGGCCAGGCGCACCATGAACACGGTGAGGCTCGAGGCGCCGGGGGCGTAATTGTTCCAGCGCAAGATGTCCGGTGCGATTTTCGCGAAAGCTGGCGAACTGGCGGAAACGACATCCGACCCGGCCACGCTGCCCTGATCGTCCACCGAGAACGTCATCACAGCGCAGCCGGTCTTCGCGTCATCCAGCACATCGAGGTCGGGCGCGGGCGCCTGGGGGGGGCGCACTGTCAGCGTCGTCTGTTCATAACGCGCGAGATCGGCGGGCCACGGACAATCCCGCGCCGCCGCGTCGCCGAGAGCCACCGCCTCGGGCCCAGAAACGCTGGCGGATTTGCCAGCACCACCTGCCGCGCACGCACTTGCAAGCAGACACAAAAGGACGGATCGATGAAGCCGCATGTCTCGCTTTGACGCCGTTTGGAGTTGGGCAAAAGATACTGGAGCGTCAGGACAGTTGCAAAGAAGGGAAGCACTTCTTTTTTGAAAAAAAGACGCAAGAAACTTTTACTCTTTTGGGTAAGATCACATGATCCTTTTCACGCGGACTATGTTTATTTGTGTGGTGCTGGGGGGATGCGCCGTCAGCGTGGGCGTGGTGGCGGTGGGGCCGGAGACGTACGCGGTTTCCGAGCGGCGGGCGGCGGTGCTGGGCGGCGGACCGGAGGCACAGCGGTTCGCGCTGGCGGAGGCGACCGAATTCTGCGCGCGACAAGGCCGCGTCTTCGCACCCCTGGTCATGGGCGCGGTCGGTAACCCCTACAGCGCCTACGGCCCAAGCGGCTTCACGACCACCTTCCAATGCAAGCCCGCCAGCAACGCTGCAGTCACGGGCAAACCCACACCGTGAAACAGGATCTGTCAGTCGGTCCGAGGTAGTTCACGGATTTCGACCGTGCCGCCAGCCTCGAAAACCGGGTTTCCGGGAACAAGCGCCTTCGCGGCCGCCAGATCCGCGGCCCGCACACGGATATAACCGGAAATGTGCCTGGTCGTCGCGACGGCCACGCCGTCCTTGCGAACGGTTTCACCGCCGCCGATCGCACTGCCTCCTTCGAATACGCCAAGTTCGCGCACGCCATTCAGGTAGGTCAGCCACTGATCCGGATTTGCCGCCGCGCCATCCGCGTGCATCAGCAAAATGTAATCTTTCATTTTAGACTCACTCAATTTCGATCCCCGACTGTCTGTACCGCAAGCACAACGCGTTTTGCCACGGTCGCGGTTGCACGAACATGCGTGCGCCACGCGCGCCGAGCAGCATGGTGGCACCTTATAAGCAAAAGTTTTTTGGTTCTTTTTTTCAAATAAGAACTGCTGCTTCTCTTTCTTATTGCCCCGGCGGCGGCCCCTTGACGACCTGCGCCAGGTCATCCGGCCGCAGAAACGTACGGAACGCATTCTGAATTTGCCCCGCACTGGTAGCAAATATGCGCTGGGCGCCGATTTGCGGCGTATCCAGCGGCAGCCCCAGGTCGGTAAGACGCAAGTATAAACCGGCAATCCCGCCGATGCTGTCACGTTGCATGGGCAGGCGGCGCAGCATTTGCGCCTTGGCGCGGGTCAGTTCGAGGTCGGAGACGGGGGTTGTTTGCATGTCCTTGATGTCGCGTACCAGGAGCGCGCGGGCGCGGGGGACGTTTTGCGGGTCGCAGCCGAACGAGGCGGAATAGTCGGCCCGCGTGCGGGCCCAGTTCAGTTCGCTGTCCACGCTATAGACGTAGCCGGTCTTGATGCGCAGGTCGCGGTAGAGGCGCGAGAAGAAGCCGCCGCCGAGAATGGTATTGCCGAGCATGAGGGTGAAGCGTTCCGGATTGCTGACGGACATTTGCAGCGTTTCCGCGAGTGCCACTTCGTCCTGCACGCTGGTAGGGTCGGGCACGCCGGCGGCCGCTGCGTGGTTCGGGCCGATCGGCGGCACGTCTATATTCGGTGTAGGGCCATCGGCGTGCCAGGCGCCGAACGCTGCGACCACAACGCGTTTCGCCTCGGCTGGGGTGACGTCGCCGGCGACCACGATGGTGGCGAGGTCAGGGCGGTAGGCGGCGTGGTAGAATGCCTGCAGGTCGGCGGGTGTCAGGGCCATCGCGGTCTTCGGAGTCGCCTCGCGCAAGGCTGGATCGCCGGCCGGAACGAGCGCCTTGGTGACCGCGCGCTTGAAACGATAATCCGGGGATTCCAGCAGGCCGGCCAGCCCCTGCGCTTCCTGCCGGCGCACCACGGCAAAGGCGCGCGGCGGGAAGGCGGGATGCAGTTCATTATCGGCGAGCAATTTCATGCCGGGCTCGAATTGCGCGGTGAGCACCTTGAGCGAGAAGCTCGGCCCGGCTTCTTCCTGTGCCGCGATATCGTCGAGCGACTTCTGGAACGTCAGGCGGTCCTGCGATTGGGTGCCATAGCTGAACAATTCGCCGGTGATTTCAGCGATGCCTTCGCGGCCCGGGGGTTCCTGCACGTCGGCGCTCTGGCGGATCTGGCCGTAGATCGAAATGGTGTGGCCGACATGCTCGGGCTGCACGATGAGGCGCAGGCCGTTCGGCAGGATGCTGACGTCGGGCGGCGCCGGCGCCTGCGGAATTTGCAACGTATCCAGCGCGCGGGAGGCCCATTCCGGTAGCGATACCGGTTTTTCGGGTGGCGTGCCGAATGATTCGGCACCGCCGAAGCCGCGGCTGGCGGTCGGCGCGCCGGCATTTTCCGGCGTCAGAATGGCGGTGACGGCCTGGCCGGGCGTGAGCAACGTGCGGGCCAGGCGGTTGACGTCGTCCAGCGTCACTGCCTGGTAGGCGTGGGCGACATCTTCAGGCGATTGCGCGCCTTCGAACGCCAGCGCCTTCGACCAGGCTTCCGCGAGGCCGGTGATGCTGTCGTGCTGGAACGCGAGCTGGGCGAGTTCCTGGCGCCGCGCCGCTTCCAGCAATTCGGGCGAGACGCCGTGGGCTACGATGTCGGCAATCACGCGGCGCATGTCGGCGAGCAAGGGAGCCGGGTCGCCGCCGCGGGGGAAGCCGCCGGCGGCGACGGCGTAGCCGACACCGGCCTTGGGCATGTATTCGAATTCGGCGAACAGGGCGCGCCCGGCCGGCACCAGGCCGTACAGGTCCGCGCGCTGGCTGCCGATGACGTCCGACAGCAGGTCGGCCGCGGCGAAATCGCGGCTGTCCAGGCCCGGCATGCGCCAGGCCAGGGTGGCCAGGCCGATGGGAAAGTCCGTTGGCAATGTGAGGGTTTTAGCGGACACCGGCTGCGGCGTGACGGCGGCGTGGGCCGGCAGATCGCGGCGGGCAATGCCGCCGAAGATGCCGCGCACCTGGTCGAGGGTCGCTTCGGTGTCGACGTCGCCTACAATGACAAGGATGGCGTTATTCGGCGCATACCATTTGTCGTAGAATGCGCGCAGGAGCGTGGCGTCGGTCTTGTCGAAACTGGGCCGCGTGCCAAGCGCATCGTGCTCATACGGCGTGCCGGCGAACATGATCGCCTGCAACTGCTCCAGGTATGCGTAGATCGGGCTGGAGAGGTCACGCGACACCTCCTGCTCGATGGCGCCGCGTTCCTTTTCCCAATCGGCCTGGTTGAGGTTGAGACCGCGCATGCGCAGCGCCTCGGTGCGGAGTGCCACGGAGAGGTCCTCGGCGGGGACGGTGTAGAAATACTGGGTGACGGTTTCGGTAGTGTCGGCGTTGTAGGATCCGCCGAGGGCGGCACCGAGCTCGGCAAGCTGGTCGCGGTCCAGGCCCGCGCTGCCGCGGAACATCATGTGTTCCAGCGCGTGGGCGGTGCCGGGGAAGCCCGGCGGGGCGTCGTTGGAGCCGGCGAGGTAGTTGATTTCCGTGGTGACGACGGGTGCCAGGCGGTCCGGCACGATCACGACGCGAAGCCCGTTCGGCAGGGTGGCGCGCTGGACGCCGTTCGCGGACGGAGCTGGCGTTGCTGGCAGCGCGGTTGGTGTCGGGGCGGGGCTCGCCATGGCAATGTGGGTGGCGCAGGCGGCCGCCACCGAGAGGCAGGACACGGTTCGCAGGAAGCCCGATCTGACTGCCGGTTGGACGGAGTGACGCACCAGGAACCTCCACGCTATTGCTCAGCGGATTGTGTGGGAGGCTATTTGGGGGGGAAGGTCAATGCCAGCAGGGGGGGGCCGGCAGGGGGCGCTTT
>Ga0116226_10004840_pt1 | contig 11965 bp, 16 predicted proteins | sample S1TSphfallax_FD_89692 | JGI IMG/M metagenome (GOLD analysis project Ga0116226, IMG submission 89692) | Host-associated microbial communities from peat moss isolated from Minnesota, USA - S1T2_Fa - Sphagnum fallax MG | ecosystem: Host-associated > Plants > Peat moss > Unclassified | place: USA... | reverse complement strand
TCCTTTTTTCTGCCTTGGGGCCCAATACAAGGCCAATAAAGCTCAGCATTTATTTATTAGTAACTTGGGGCAGATTGGAAATTATTTTTTTCTATTTCAGCATGGACTCCTAGTATAAAGCCCTTGGCAAAAAAATACAAATAAAAAATATATATAATTCTTTTTTTGCCTGATTTCAACTTTTGCACCAATAGGAATGCTTGATTTGAGTTGAACATCGCCCTTGACTCCTAGTGTAAAGTGGGCCTTATTTTGTGAACACCCCACACTCATGCATAGGGTGCAATCCTACATAGAGCAACCGCAAATTTTATTATTATTATTATTATTATTATTATTATTATTTTCCCGGCATGAAATGTGTTCATACAAAAAAAAAATCCACCATTTGTTGGGGTTTCAAAATTTTATGCCCCCATTAAAATAATTTTAATAAAATTTATTAAATTTAAATTTATTAAATTTAAAAAAATTAAAAAAACATGATTGGTTTGAACACTTTGTCAAGAAACTTGAGGAGCAAGCAAGTCTCCTTCCTCTCAAGGAAAAGTGCAAAAGCGCACTCAAAAGCATCACACTTTCAATCAGCTGAACTGGACACGAACCATGAGTTGTGGCAATTTTAGATAGAAAGGGCATCAAAAAGGGAGCCAGCAAGTTTCGATCTCTTGAGGTGCTCGTTGAGCCACATTACTAACTACTTGGCTATCAGGCATGCCCACCACGTCGCCCCCAAAACCCAAAGCAGCAGAGCTTGGATCGAGACCATGCATGCATGCATGCATGCATCGGTCCATGGTTTTTAGGGTTTAGAGTTTAGGGTTTAGGATTATAGTTGTCCCAACCACTCAAAAAATTGTCCATCCAATAATCCTAAACCAATCTCTCATGTCGTAGAATGTAATGTAGAATGAACGGGCCGTAATTTTTCTTGTTCACCAATTCTCATGATCAAGAAGCACAATTCATGTGTTAGAAATGGAACATCAATGAAACATCATTTCTTTGTTACTCAATTTTCATGAATGATAAGAGCACAATTCATATTTTAAAACCACACACATAATTTGTTTTCCCCCAATTGTGATGATTGACCATAATTCAATGTATAGAATGAATGTAAATTTTTTTTGATCCAAAGATTTCATGGTCAAAAATGATTTCATGGTCATTCCCTTGTAGATTCAACATAATTTCTTAATTTCCCAAATTCTCATGATTGAGCACAATTCACTTGTAGAATGAATGTAATTTCGTTGTTTTTCTTCGATTTGCCAATTCATACGATCGAGCACAATCTCATGTGTAGAATGACCATAATGTATTTGTTCCCCAATTCACATGATCGAGCACAATTCATGTGTAGAATGAGCATAATGCATTTGTTCCCCAATTCACATGATCAAACACAATTCATGTGTAGAATGACCATAATGTATTTGTTCCCCAATTCACATGATCATGCACAATTCACTTGTAGAATGAATGTAATTTCCTTTTTTTTTATTCCCCAATTCACACAATCAAGCACAATTTGTGTGTAGAATGACCATAATGTATTCATTTCCCATTTCACATGATCAAGCACAATTCACGTGTAGAGTGAACGTAATGTATTTCTTTCCCAATTCTCATGATCAAGCACATTTCATGTGTAGAATGAACATAAACTTTTCATTCCCTAATCCTCATTATCAATGGCAGTTCATGTGTAGCTTAAGGTCCATGGTCAATCTTCCTAAGGGGGTGAAATTGGAACGTGGCTTGATTTCAAAAGCATTGTTCCATGAGCAACTAAATTCTATTTGTATTTAGTAATATTTCATACCCATTGATTAAATTTTATAACCTAAATTCATTCACAAATATGTGTATTTGCAATTACTTCCAAACATTGGTTTAGAAGGGCATTTTGGTTACTCCAATCCTTTGTCTTTGGTTTTTTTATAATAAAGTTTGTATGTTGGCAAGGCATAAGAGCAACAAACATGTCACATTTCATAGTTGAAGGCATGGTGCATGCCATAGAATATGATTAGGTATCATGTTATACACCTCCACCAACAATGCATTCATTACTAATATACAAGCTTATAATGTTTAAGGTTTTCTCATTTCTGAAGGTAAAACAAATTTTTGAACCCTATTCATGTACCCTATTGCAAAGGCTAATTGCTTCACCAAAAGTGCAACCTTGAAGCAACCATGTTGCCATGCTTTGGCAAACTTTCAAATTTTGCACATGGTTTTTTTCATGTTTTTTTCAAATGTGGTACATATTGGGTATTTTCCACCAAGAGAACCAACAAACATGTATCATGATTCATATATTTTTTAAATGGTGGCAAAAATTTATTGTACAATTTGGTATTTTTTCTCAATTCTTACAACAATTATATCTTATTGGTTTGATGAACTTTGAATAAATCTTTTTACAAACTAGAACCATATGATTGCCACTCATCAATCAATAATCATTGAGTGTTACTAAGCACATGCACACAACAAGTTTTCATTGTGACATGAAAATCAAGGGATTTGAAGCCAATCAATTCACCAGCATTGTGAAAAGCAAAGCTCCAACATATTTGTAACATTGTGGAATGTTTACTCAATATGAATAGAAATTATCTTTTTTCAAACATCATAATCCATGGAGTTGTTGAATCTCCTTAAATGATTTAGAACAGTTATGTCATCCTTGTTTTTAAGTAGTGCTTGAATTAAATTTTTGCATACCATATCTCCTAGGGAAGTCACTTCCATTTTATTACAAATGGTGTGCAAAAAAATATAGGGTATAACTTATTGAAAAAATACATCATTTATAATTTATTTAAATGTAAATACGGTGACAATAATTCATTTTGAGAATATGTTTAGAATATATAAAAATATACCTAGAATATGCTAGGAATATATTATTATTTCATAGCATATTAAAAAAATTCCTTTTGTCTTAGGTGGTTCCTAAAATATACAAGAAGTGACCTCCCCAATCCTTAAATACAATTAATGATTGGTAGATGTTTTCTATATATACATATATATATTGAGTTTATTATAGTAACTTAATGAAAAGGATTGCTCTAAAGGTGCAAGCTTCAATTTTGGAAATATCAAATACGATGAGATCAAAAAAATAAAATTCATCACTTGTTTTCTTGAAAATTGTTTTATCTCCACACATTAGTCACAAGTACAATATGATGTTTCCATAATGAATAAGATTGAGTATGTGATCAACAATCAAGGATTACAAACAAAAACAAACAACCAAATTCTTTTATTAAAAAAAATGATTAAAAAAGAAATCTAACATTACAAGGAAATTGTTATGTTTTTCTTTCAAGATGCTCTTTAGCAACCCACATCAAATGTGAAGTTTTGAAGTTTTATATAGTAACTAGCATACTTTTAAAGGATTTTTCATGCACAACATGATAATTGATGACAACAAATGCAATGAGCCACTTTTCTTTGAACTTGTTCACTTTCTAAATGAACTAAACAATCAAAAGAAGATACTAAAATTGGAGTCAAAAAATGAATTTGGGGATGAAAATTGTGCCCACATTTGGAAAAGAAGCATTCATCTCATTAGAAATGGACCCCCAATTTTACATGGGAGTGAGTTTCATACATAAATTTTGAAAGAAAACAAACCTTATTAAAGCCATGTGTATGGGCCAAAAGACCCACTCCCATGAAAATGGTTATACATTGGATCAAGTGTCACAAAGAATTGGGACATTGAAGAATTATGTAACACAATCCAACACAAAAATATGTTCAAACATAACTTGTGTCAATTGCAAAAAACATAATTCTTTTGAACTTTGCACCCCACACAAGCTTAGGTGTCCTATGATGGTTTTTTTTAAAATCTATCAATAACTCGTGCTCAAATTGTCTCCCAAATGCAACAATCACCATCTAGCCCAACCCTTCACAAACCACCTTTGGATTTTTTTGCAATCTCTCATGATATTATTTGATAACTAAAATAGAAAAATATATATTAAGACTTGGAATTATGAGAATTGATTCATACCACAAACATGCACAAGGACATATGATTCCATGGTCTTGTCTTCCACTAGCTAATGACCTTTTTAATCAATTGAATTACAAAGATATAATAAGTCAAGAAACAAATAGTTAGTTGTCATTCCATGACATTATATCAATGTAACATACTATTTGTATTTCAACCTTTGCTTTGGTGTTGTGACAAAAGCACAAAAGAACCCAAGGCTTGACTTTCAATTACATGGGAAATGACTATATGATTTCAAACAAAGTCCCATAATGTCACCACAGGCATTGAATTTTCCTTTGAATGGGAAAGAGTGTCATGGTCCAACTTGGGTGTCTTACCAACTTCTGGGAAGGACAACAAAATGTCCTTCTTGAGCTAAAAGAAGTAAAATGTTTTCAATTAGAAATGGGCCATAACCAAAATTTAAGTCTCATCACAAGGGGAGCGGGTTGAGAGAGTGTCCCAAGATTAATGCATAGTCATATATTCAATCATATATGTTGTTAGGTGTTCAACATGATCGCAATTGTAAAAATCATGGAATGGCATTTACGATTATGACTACATTTGTGACTAGATGATAAAAGTGACAAGTCTAATTCAACTAATTAGTATGTAGTCATGTGTAGTTGCTAATGGCACACATGTTTACAAATGTAGTCACATATGTAATAAAAAACTAAGGTTTTATCATAGTGATTGCATGTAGCACCTAATTACAAACCTTTTTTTAATAAATTAAAAAATGATTTTGAACATCCATTCTTGGTAGTTCTAAATAATTAATCATTTAGCCTCTTAATAGACTATTTGATGCCTAAAGGTTGCATATAAATATTTTCAAATTACTAATTTGTGTTTTGAAGCATCATTTAAGCAATAAACCCTTTTAAATAAATCCTCACCTTAACCAAATTTATGTCATTTATTTCATTCAAAATTTGGAAGCATTATGACGTGGGCCCATAACATGTAGAAAATTTAAATATTATCCAATGTACATGTAGGAAAAATAAGTTTCAAGAAAATGTAGTGCTTAGGTGTTTGTATTAATTGTTACAACAAAATGATATAACAATGTACATTGTGAAATTAAAAAAAAAGACAAATTACCTTTTTACAAAGCTATACATTATGTAGGAATTTATAAGATTCCAAATTCACAAAGAAGCTAATGAGACATTTAAGTGCTCTTGGATTCCCTTAAGGATGCTTGATAGAAATAGGTTATCAAATTATTTTGATATAAATAACATGGACATGAAAAGGCATAGGTTCAATTTCAATGTGTTTTCTCATATCCATATAGACTTGAGTAGGGGAAAGGAATGAGGTAGTTACACTTGGAAGAGGTAGGTTTCAATGGCATAGACAAAACACACATAATCTATTTTGTGATATAAATGCATACTAGGAAATTAAATAAAATAGATTTGTAATTTTAAAATTAAATTAATTAATTAATTTTAATATTTAAATAATTTATTTGAATTATATACATTTAAATTGTACTAATTATTCATTGTTTATGCATTTATTTTGAAGTGATAATTTGAACATTAATTTGATAATTTAATGTAACAAATGAATTATAATATGTAAAAAACACAAAAATAACCCCAAGGGTGATGGTTCATTAGTATAACCCCTTTTAAGCCCCTAGATGACAAAAAGGTATAGAATTTAAACTAATGTTGGGTGGTTTTCATTGGGACCCCAATTTTCAAATTAATTTTCACATGGAAAATCAAATAGTATTACCAAAGGTGATAACCAGTTTAAGAACCAAACCAACAATTCCCACTTGGGTGTGAACCAAACTTAATGAGAATTGGGTATCAATTTGTTTTTAAATTGGAAAATTGGGTTAGTTCTACGAGGAGATTAGACCTTGGTTCTTAGGTTAGATTAGGCTTAATAGTTAATAAGTAGATTAGGGTTTAGGTTAGTAATTAATTTATGTGAGTTTGTAGGCAATGACACCCATTGTATAAACCCCTTTCAAGGTTTAACATTTTGAATCAAGTTTTGTTCTTCTTGTTGATCTTTGCATTGTTCCTTTGCATTTTTTTTTATTTTGCTCCTTTGTGTTTCCCTTTGTGCTACAAGTGTTTTTGGTTCATTGCGTTGTTGCTAGTGTTGTAGGTTTGTTGTGTTATTGTTGGTGTTACTAGTTGATTACATTATCAATTCTTCATGTTGCTAGTTTGTCATGCTACTTTTGTTGTTATAGGTTCATCGCATTGCTAGTTCGTTGCATTGCGAGTCCTATTGCTGGTTAATTACATTGCTAGTCATGTTATTGTTTGTTCATTGCATTGTTGGTTTTGCTATTATTGGTTCATCATGTTGCTAGTCATGCTATTTGTTCCTAGGTATCCAACTAAACCCCCCATATTGTTGCTCCTAATTTGCATTGTTACTCTTATGTTTTGGTGAAGTATTAACCTTTTTTGCCATCACCTTGTAGTTGATGAATTGGTGGTCCTTCATGGTGTTTTATGCTTTCGACTACTAAGTACCCACATCACCATTTACCCCCCTCCTTTACTATTGTTGTTGGTTTGTCACATTGGTAATGTTGGTGATGGTTTGTTGTGTTACTTGTGCCATGGTGAAAAACTACCCCTTCCCATTACCTTGTGTAGCTGGTGGAGATCCACTACAACTGGAAAGAAGGTGAAAAATTAATTCAATATTTGCATATGTTTGAAAAAAATTGAGGAATTTTTGAATAATTTGTAAATCTTTTTGTAAATGTTTGCATTTAAAATTATTTTACAAGGATTTTTTTTGGTCTTTTGGTTTATCATACATTTTTTGGGTTTTTTTTCCATCTAAGACTTGCATTTTTTTGGTGAAAATTACAAATGGTTCAATTTTTTGAAAATGAAAATATGATGAATGAAATACATGTGAAATATTTATTCATAATGTAATGGAAGAAGAATATGAAATAAACCCTAGTCTTCAAATTGAAAGTAGCCAAAACCCATAGAGTGAAGAAAAAATAATGGAAAAACATAAAAGGATTGCATGTTAAAAAATAATGGGGAAATTACATGGTAAATTTTGTATATATTTGGTTTTTTTGTGTGAATAATAATAAGGATGTTGATGTTAAATGCCCACAAATTATGAAATGTATTTTTTGTTAAAGTGGTCCAATTTTGTTTTGTAATTTCAAAACCCAAGCAAGAAAAGGTCTAATCATATACAATATAATGAATGGAATAACATCATTGAAAAAACATGTGAATGCAAACCATTTTATAATTGAAAAATTGTTTGAAGAGGAAATAAACAATCCATTAAGAGGAAAAGTGGAAAGACAACCTGCAAAAAAAATCCATCTGGCAATGCAATTATTAACTTTTTTGTTGTTGAAAAACCTTTCCATAATGATGATATGCAACAAAAAATGTTTCTTGAGGATATGGGCTTGTTGATTGTTAAAAATCATATACACATGTAATTTGTGGAAAGTCTGTGGATGAAGTGTTTATGTTTGCATTTGTGTACAAGATTGGTTTTTCCTTCTAGAAAATGATTTTCATAAAAGATGCTCCCTAAGTTGGTAAAAATAATAATAAAATTGTATGTAATACCAACTTTGGTTGAATGTAATTTTGCAACAACAAGCTTTTATCTTTGGATGTCAAAAGGAGCACATGACATATTTGCCTTTGTGATTTATTTTTAAAAATCTAATTGGTAATCAAAACATGTTATACTTGGTCTTTTTTAAGTTGTGGATACTTTTGGCAAAACTTCAGCTAAAACCTTGATTGAATTTTTAGAAATGTATAACTTAATAAAAAATAAATTTGCTTATGTGAAAAATGAAAGGTTTAGTTTGAACATAATGACTTTTGCATTAAGATTAGTTGTAAATTCCTTTTGGGTTTAGAGGAAAATCATCAAGACACTTGCCTTGGGCATGCATTTTCCAAGGCCTATTAATATGGTACAACAAATGAATTTTTTTGTTAAGACTTGACATATGTTTCTATTAAGATTGCACAAACAGATTTGCAAAAATGTATAACTTGGCCAAAGCAATCTAGGGAAGGTGGACAACTATGGACCAAAACATGTGTTGAATTTGGTTTGGCCCCAAGGAAGTTGAATGCACTAGTGAAGACAAAGTAATTTCTTTATTCAATGTATTGTTGCAATATTGAGAAAATATATATATTGTAGTTTCTACAATTGGTTTCAATTAGTAAGAAGCTCTAACAATTTTATTTTTTGGGGCATATTTGTAAACAAAATTATCATTTTTCAAGATGCATTACAATTTCAAAAAATAATTGTTCTCTATTTAACATGTAGAGTCCGGTTAGGATGACTACATGAATGCCTCCTCCTTTGACATGTATGTCTTTCAAATCATTGTTGATGTTCTCTCCCTTGTTGTGTTTGCTTGTGTTCTTAATCAATTTAGAAGTCATTGGCTATTAAGCGATGCTTTAAATTCTTTCATCTCCATTTGTTTGAAATTGAAAAAAGAATCTAAAATTTCAATTTTTTAATAATTTTATGCAAAAGGAATTTGTTGTTGCTCTTGAATTATGGCTTTTGACCTCCAACATCAAAAAATAAGTTTGTGATGTTTTAGATTTTTTTCTTTTTTTCTTGAGAATATATGAAAAAAAGAAGGCTCATAAAATGTTGTCTTTGATGTTGGATCTTAGGTTCAAAAACTTAAGTTTAGTGCCTTGATTTATTGGCTTTGAATAAGGCCATTGTTGAATAATATGATAAAAAACCTTATATCCCATGTTGTTAAAATGCTACCATCATTTGCACCTTTTGTTTGAAAATGCCAATGTTGACCAAGGTGTTGATGAATATTGTAATTCGGACAATTTTGGAATGACAACAAACACAAATGAACTAGCAAAAATGTTTGTTAGCAGGGAATCTTTGATTTTTAGGAAGTTTGAAATGGATGCAAAAGATGTCAAATGTTGTTTTCAATGGTGGGAGAAACATGAATTGATGTTTCCTATAGTTGGATTCCTTGCCCAATAGATCTTAAGCATTGTTGCTTCCCAAATTGAAATTGAAAAGAGTTTTTCTTTGGGAGGAATACTTATTAATACTTCTTTAGGAGATGCCATTTGCAATAAGACAATTTTAATAAATAAATTTTTGTTCACAAAAATTGGCATGGTGGTCCTTGGATTAGTTGTAAACCCTTTTTTAATTTAATGGAGCTAAGTGAGATTAATGTAGAGTTAGAGGAAGAGTTAGAAGAATTTGAAGGAACATTTGAAAGGGATGAGATCTTGGAAATATAGTTTATTATAAAAAAAAATGTGTAAGATTTTAATCATTTTAAAGACTATTATTGTTATTATTTTCAATCTTAAAAAAATTGAATGTTTTAAAAAATGAATATAAACTTGAGATCCAAATTGTGAAAATTGGATATGAAAATTGACTATTATCACATTTGTGAGAATCACCCTGTTTGAAAACCGGCTTGATTATAATTTTAAAATATCTAATGCCCTGGTTGGTAATTGTAAATCTTAGTTATTTAAAAAAAAAAAACTAGGCTAGTTCTCTCAAGTGTTGGGAAGAATTGGAACCAATGGTTCTCATAAAAGGGGAAATAACTACCCAACACTTGTTCAAACTTAGTGGTGTGTAGGTGAAATTCATCTTGACCTTTTATCAATGAGCTTGACTTGGGGATGCCAACTACTTGTTAGGTTGAGTCTATTGTTGTGCTTTTAAAAAAACAAACAAAAAAACATGACTACATTTGTAGTTGTATGTGAAGCAAATGACTACATCATTCCATACAATTGAACTTGACTTCGTGTTGATAAACACTCCTAGTGACCATGAATTGATGAAAAAGATGAATTGATTTTGTAAATATTCAGTTCCATTTGAATGATTTACTATTGAATGAATTCGCATTATGCAACTTGAATTGAATGCAAATCAGTTGAATTTGATTTGAATTCAAATTCCTAAATTGAATTTAAATACATTCGATAAAATTCATATCGAATTGAATTGCATTTGGTTGAATTGAATCAAATTCCATTCAATTCAATACAAATTGATTGAATTCAAACCAATTTTTATTGTACAGTGGATCTGCCTTCAAGTCCATCAACCACTGCATTGCATCATTCTAAGCTAAATCCAAGCTGATACCATCTTCAAGTCCAAGTGCTATTATGAATCTTTGCAGTTCACTAATTCTGTGAATTCTGCCTCCGCCTTCCAGCCAAATAAACCCACCTTTCATCATATGATTTTCATTTGCAGTTATCCTGCAAGTCACCATCAAGCCTACCTTGACAATTCATTCGATATCTTGATTCAGCACTGGGTACTGCTTCCATCATGCATATGTATTGCATATACTCTCTCCGGTATGATTCTTACAAGCACCCACCCGTACTACATATCTTTGAATATATGATGAATTGTGTCATTTTCTGCTGAGGTTTGGGTATTTCTTTGCTTTGTTACAACTCGAGTGCAAGCAAATGTGACTGACCTTCACATATATGGTGCATTTTTTGATGTGGTGGAACTGATTTTGCTTTGGGCTTGTAGGATGTAGCGGTCAATGTTCTGCAAACTTTGATTCTGTAGAAGCACTTCACATCTTTCTGAAGGTACTGTCCTGCCTGGAATAAATATACCACTTTAACTTGCAGTATGGTGGCATGAAGCCTTTTGTATCCATAAGCTCCTTCTGCAACAACACCTTCTAGTTTGTGAATGATTGAGGATTGGGTCAATTTACATTTTGTGTTCAATTGGGTAGATAGATTCAGGAACTACTAGTGTTAAGATTCAAGAAGATGGCAAAGAAGCTTGTCATGTAAGCCTGCTGTATCGTCCTTCCACATCTCTCCTTTACCAGATACATGTGGAGGTGTATGTTGACTTGTGAAAATCGGTGGTTCACTTTGCCACTTAGAACTGATAGCTAATTAATCACTCTATCTAAGTGATGTGCAGGATGCAAAGATGAGGAGGTTAGGCAGCAATGTTTCAGAAACATGAAGGAGAAAGTGGTTGATACCTCACTGCAACATTAGGTAATACTCATCACATCCCTAGCTGACAAACGTCATGTAAGCAGGAGTCTAGATGTGCTTGAATATGTACTCTTAGCTTTGTTGCAGTGTACAAACACAAAGAGTAGTGCACATCACAGGGTCCTAGTTGAAGCCAGTCCTTTATTAGACACTATTGAAGGTTCAAGCACATTCATTCCTGGAAATGCAGCTAATCCTGCATTGACATCTAGATCCAACTTGCCAGGAGGCAAAGTTTCTGAAGGCCACATCTGAGGCCCATCTGAGGTTCTATGAGAGGAAAGAGTGTTTGTAGCTGCAGGAGAAAATTGAGGTCCTGATTTTGACCTGCTGTGGCATCCTCTGATGGAACAGTAAATGCGCAATTGAGCAATCAATAGGGTTTGTCTGAGTCTCCATCCTGTTCATCTTCACTAGTCTGCACATGGAAAAGCAAGAGCCATAAAACAATCTAACCTTGTACCATCCTTAGAAACCTCCCACCAAAGCCATTTTTTCACATTTGCTCACTACATACACATGTGAGCCTCATATCTATGAGATTGAAGAGAAATTTCGACAACAATTCAAAGGTCACATGACAAAAAGTGCTGTCATAACCTTGCAAGAGTTGCTAACAAAGCATCAGATCATCAACTTAATCATGAATTGCAGTGACAAGCTGTCATGACTATCCACTGACTTCGTGAGATCCTGATGGAAAGTGTAGATAATCATATGGTAGCAATTTCCCCAAACTTCAGGCAAACCACAATACAAAATCTGTGTCCTGAGTTTCCATTGCAATCCCAGAAGCAACAGGAAGACTCAGTCATGATGTTGGCTAGCATTCAAGAGACAGCTA
>Ga0116226_10004839_pt1 | contig 11965 bp, 7 predicted proteins | sample S1TSphfallax_FD_89692 | JGI IMG/M metagenome (GOLD analysis project Ga0116226, IMG submission 89692) | Host-associated microbial communities from peat moss isolated from Minnesota, USA - S1T2_Fa - Sphagnum fallax MG | ecosystem: Host-associated > Plants > Peat moss > Unclassified | place: USA... | reverse complement strand
TTATGCACAACATAGAGTGGATGAAACTCTAAAAATTCAACCCTAATGAGACACTGGATTTATACCAAAGTTGAATATTTATACCAGTTGGTATCATATTGGTCATATTGATATTGATACCATTGCCTCATGAAATTGAATACTTTGAATTGTTGATACCAGAATGATATATGAGTTTGAGAAATACTCTGGTAATGGTACCCGTCTGGTACCTCATTTTAGGACAGACCTATATACCAAGACCGAGCTGGTATATCAAACGGTTGATACCAAACCGACACTGCTATAAACCAGCTACTTACCTAGCAGTCACCTATTTTCCCTACCTATGTAGGTACATAAGACCAATTTCATTCAGACTAGGTCACCAAGGTGGAACCAGATAATAACTCAGTTGCGGTTCATCCACAACATAGTCATAATTGGCATCCAATGGATTCCGTGCTGGTGGACAACAAGCACCTTCTGACTTCAATTTAGGTACGAACCAGGAACTTGAACCGGGAATTGGAGGAGTAAGGGATGAGTTCAAGAATAGGGAGAAAATGTAGGAGGAATCTATAAATATTTTTGTCTCAATTGAGTCATCTGAATCAATAGAACAGAAGTGAGAACGTTGCAGGGAACATAATTAGTACTTTCTTTGGCCAACCCAAAGGTGAAAACTGAGTTCAATTGTCTTGAGAATTCCCACAAGCTCCAAAGTTTCCAGTGATGTTAAGAAGATCACAGCACAAGATGGGAATATAAGTACTCAGATACAGGCTCCCACAATACAGGGCTTTGTCATGTCTCTTCACTAGCCAATATTAATTTCATTGCATTCCGGCATGATAGTTGAAGCTAGCATGTGACCCCGAATGGTCAAGCCCCTGCCCATTAGAGCAAGCCAGGTGATGCAACCAACATAATGTGCAAGGGCAAAGGGCATTTCATGACATTAAGGTATGGGGTGGGTTCGAGAGTCACATTTTGGTCACTATTGTAAGTGTATGATCATCATCCATAGATTGTGAAATGTAAGGTGGTCAAGAAGATGACACAATTTGCCACCTTAAACCTTAATGCCTTTGGAGTTGCTGTAAACCCTGACTTGTGAAAGTTTGGCTTTTGAACTATAAGACCATAGACTTGTTCCCCCTCCAAAATTACCTTGAAAATACAATGTCATTGGTAAAGATTCACTTGTAATGGTTAGTTACTCATGTTTGGCTGACATTGCGCTTGGGCCCACTACTGTCCGGTCACATGTACATCCCACGCAATCTCTCTGTTTTGAATGGCATACAAAGTTGCGCCTAGAGTGAACTAGCACCAGCCAGACTGAACCAACCTCCATGATTGCACCAGTTGGCCGTTCTGTCCACAGGATGGGCTATGCTTTTCATCTGCCTCTTCACCCTACATTAACCAACATTTTATCACAGTCAATTTTTTTGCCTGCTAACCTTTGACCTTTTTTTTGGGGGTCCAACTTTTCCCAACCCTTGCCCTCCATTCTACCCTCCCACCTAGTTGCCCTACTAACCTACCTACTCTACTGACCTACCTCTTAGCCTAAGCCCTAAACCAAACCAACTAACAACCAAAACCCTAAACCCTTACCTACCCTTTCTATCTTTTCCTGGCAAAACTTATATTTCTTCTTGGCTATACCTATATCTATTCTTGGTTAGACTTATATCTCTCAGCAAAACTTATATCTTTTTTTGGCAAACTTATTTTTCTTGGCAAAAATTTGATTTCTTCTTGGCTAAAATTTTATTTCTTCACAAAACCTATATATTTTCTTGGCTGAGTTTTTCTTTCTTGGCAAAACCTTTTCTTTTGGCAAGGTTTTTTTCTATTGTCAAAACTTATATCTTTTCTTTGTTAAACTTTTTTCTTTTGGCAAAAGCTATATCTTTTCTTGGCTAATTTTTTTTTTGGTAAAACCTATATCTATTCTTAGTTTTTTTAAAAAATTCAGCAAAACCTATATATTTTCTTAGTTAAAATTTTCTCTCTTGGAAAAATTTATATATCTTTTTGGTTAAAATTTTCTCTCTAAGTAGAACCTATATCCCTTCTTGGCTAAATTTTTATCTCTTGGCAAAAACTATATTTTTTCTCAACTAAACTTTTATCTTTTGGCAAAACCTATATCTCTTCTTGGTTAGACTTTTATTTCTTGGTGGAACCTATATCCCTTCTAGGTTAAATGTTTTTCTCTTGGAAAACTTATATTTCTTATTGGTTAAACTTTTCTCTTTTGGTAGAACCTATATTTATTATTGGTTAAAATTTCTAACTTTTGGCAAAAATTATATCTTTTCTTGGCTAAACTTATATATCTTCTTAGTTAAACTTTTAACTCTTGGCAAAACTTATACCTTTCAACAAAACCTTTATCTCTTTTTGGCTAAACCCTTACCTCTCAATACAATCTTTTTACATATTAGGTAAACTTTTACCTTTCAACGAAACCTTTTTATATTTTGGGTAAACCTCTTTATTTCATACTTAAACCTCTACTTTTCTAAAGGGGAAAAATAATAATGTAATCCACAAGGTGTAAAATGAACTTGAATATGTATTTTCACATAAATCAATCAAGGACATAAAAAATAATGTTGATTTTAATTAGAACAAATAATTAAGGAGGTAAGAAAAAAAAATTCTTGTATTTGATTATCTAATTCAATCAATTAAATCATTAAAAATTTATTGTAAAAATATGGTTTTTAAAAGAGGGTTAAATTTACATATAGAGGTTGAAGGTTTAGGTTTTGGAATTAAAATTGTTGTGTCAACTTTAAGGTTTAACACCATGTTTATAATGGTTTCGAATTCACAAAATTAACACCTATTGTATGGGTAGTATGTAGGTATTGCTTATTATGGCAAATATTAATAGTAGTTGAAAATTTAATCTCAACATGCAATGCCCACATATGAAAGCAATGCCATTTTTTTATCGAAATGAAACTTTTTTAAAAATTTTGTTTTTGCTTCTTTTACATTATTTTTCTAATTTAAAAAAAATTATTTCTCATTCTAAAATTTTATTATCTTTTTTCTTGTTCTATTTTTTTTTTCCTATTTTTTCATAATTTTTAAATTTTCTTTATTTTTTAAATTCAAAAAATTCAAAAATATCTTCCTTAGATTTTGTTTATCATTAAATATGCATATTTTATGCCAAAATTTTGGGTATTATGCAAAACACGAAAAAAATTAGCCAACATTATATGCCTAAAATGTGAGTGTTACAAAATTTTAATTTTTTTTTCTTTTAAATATTTCTCATCACAACGTCAAAAACGGAAAATGAAGGTATTACATACAATGGACCAATCATATTGTGGTGGAGCTTGAATGAAAATGGACCTAGATTTTGCAATACCTTCATGATATAATTGGGGCCCCATTGGAATTGAAATGCAAAAAAACCAAGTCCATGCAATTCCCACATAATTTCTACTACCAATTATATTTCATTTATGTATAGGTTTTGATATGTATGTATTGCAAATACTCGGCCTTCCATCACTTAGGTGAAGGTTACTAGAAAGTTTAGAAAACTACAATACCTACATTGTCAATATCCAATACAAATGTCAAAATATGAGTGAATATAATTCCTACACACTCAATTATGATTATTTACTATGTACATCAACAAAAAAAATACCTTCATCATATTTTTAAACGTGTTGATATTGCATTACCTTCATCCAAAAACGCACTTCCTTGTTGTGAAAATGAACTCATTGGCAATACTTGAATCTAAAACTTTCACTATAACCCCATGTTACATTACCTATATCCACTAAAGAAAGTCTTCATTATGAGAACAACAAAAGAGACAATATCTACATCAAAATGGGAAATCCCCCACTAGAAAGGTTATGGGATGGGCAATACCCTCATATATCACAACAAAATGTCATTGTGTCCCATGTAATATGTGAAATTCTATGCAATATGAAAATGTTTGCTCACTAACCTTAAACTATTGTACATTAATTGTTTGAAATAATATGGTGTTACTAGTACATAAAAAGTCCAAATCCATTAATGAATTCACTGGTTTTGTAATGAATAAAGTGAATTCTTCACAAATTTGTCAATTGCTTAGTGATTGGCAACGAGTTGATATGGACAAGTAAATTCATTAACATATGAACAATTAAGAAATTTTGAATATTTTAATTATTTAATCCAAATTATCTAATATTAATTATTTATTCATTCAATTTTTTTAAATTGAAAGTTTCAAAAATATTCGAACTTATCTAACTAGGTAGGTAGAAAAGTAGCACCTACTTACTTGTGTAGGTAGGCAAATAAGTAGGAAAGGGAAATCATAAATGGAATGAATAGTGGAAAAATATTTCATTTATGTTGTAATTTCCATTTAAGGTCAAGCATTTCCTCATTCATCCCAAATTCGCATATGCATTTCACAATGAAAAATCAAGGGAAAACATGTTTTTTATATAGCTTATGAGATGAGATTCAAAGATAAAACATATGGGTTAAACCTTTTACTTGCATTTTAGTTTTAAATTGAGATGGAACTAATAATTTTTAAAAAGCCAACTTTAGTTAGTAATATCTTTTTCATATTATGTCCAAATGAAATGACTTATATTTCATTTTGACATTTTTTCAAAAATCTACACACTAAAATTATATATATAATTAAAATAATACTTGAATTGAAAAAAATTGCATGTAAATCATGCATTTCAATACATTTCAATAGGAAATTTAAAAGAAACAATCATCAAAAGCATTCTCAAAACGTTATTCTCAAAACCATTCAATGTTTCATCGTGTATTTAAAAAATATAATACATTTAAATACAATATATTAAAAACATACACATTAATTTTTATATTATAATATATGAATATTATTATATAATTATAAAATATAGATTGATTTGAAAATATAAATGCTTAAATAATTGAAAATTTTATTATAAATTATAAATAAGTTTTATATTATATGCATTTTATTCAGAAATATTTTTATTAATATAGTGTATAATAAATAATCATTTTTTAATATTATATATAATTGATCTTATATGATAAAACTATTGAATCAAAATAAATAAATGTCATGGATGAATATTATGTTTTACATTTGTATCAAGTGAGGCCCACAATAAAATAATATTTAGTTTATATATATATATATATATATATAAAATTTTATATCTTATATACATATAATATATTAAATATATTAAATATATATTTTTATGCCAAAAAAATATTGATTTTTTTTTGTTATAAACTTTTTTAAACATTTTATTAAATAAAGGCAGAAAATAAAATCTGACTTACTTTTCAGAATTGAAATAAATTTCTATTTAAATAATATATAATTTGAAAAGTTTAACCAAGAAGAGATATAAATTTCCCCAAGAATTAGAAGTTTAGTTTAGAAGAGGTATATGTATTGCCATTGCAAAATGAGGAGGGTAGGTGGGTAAATGGGGTAGTTGGGTGAGTAGGGGTAGTACGAGGTGAAAAAAAAATTCATTGTCAAAGGGTGAGCAAATTTTTTTTTGACTCAACCTTTTTGAGTATAGGAGGTTGAATAACTAGGATGAACATTAGTTCATCCCAAATGGAACGGTTGCAGTCATGGGGTTCGGTCACTCCAACCCTAAGATAACATTGTATGTCACCCAATTTAAGGTTTTCCAGTAGAATAACTAACGTCTGGTACTTTTGCCTACAACAACAATTACGTGCACCTATAATGGGGTTAAATTAGTAATGAGCAACACCTTGGCCAATTTAAGTTCTCCTTTGGATGGTATAAGGTTTTGGGCTTTTTTTCTGGATTTGCATTGGATTTTTCATTTTGATAGAACAAATGGAATTGATTTTTTCTTTTTAGTAGAACACATGGACAAACCCATCCTTGGGTGGTACCATAAAGAACCATCACTATAAGAAAATGTGTTCCTATATGCTAAGTGATTTCATTGGATTTTGAGTGAATTCACTAGTTATAGTGAAGGGGGACTAGTGAAAAAGTAGTGAATTAATTGGTCTAATGAACGAAGATCAATGAAGAAGTAATGAATTGATTAGTCTAGTGAATAAGGACTAGTGAACTGCACCCACATTTTGTAGTAGTGCATTTCAAAGCTCAAGTTCTTTCAATTGTTAGCATGTCTTTTTAATTCACTATTAAGCTTTCCCCCCCCATTTCTTGTGTAAAGTTAACTTCATTTACACAAAGTTCATTACATACATGGCCTATTTAAGGAGCTAAGCATTCGTTGCACCTATCGGCTAATGGCATATGCACTTTGATTTATATGGTCATCCTCAATCCCACCCAAGCATATTGGTTTCACATGCTACTTATTTCATAGGGTGGTTGCAATAATGGTGACTCAAACAAAACAAGGACTTTACCACAATCTACACCAAATGAATTTCTTCCCCTTGCCACAAAGGTTTTTGGTTGTTTATACCAATAAGCAAATGATTGTTTTCATTAATGTGCTAACATGGCATGGTTGGCAAAAGGCAGTAGTGGCTATCTTTTTGCAATTCTACATTCCTTCTAGACAAAAGGGTGAAAGCATGGTGTTTTTCTTTGAGTTTATAATGAGGTGATTACAAAATTTTGAAGACTTTAACACAATAAGAGTAAATAAAAAGTATGTTTGAAAATAATTAGTGAAATTGAGTTTAAACATATTTTTCCATTAGAAGTTTGAGGTATTTTACTATAATATTTAAACATTGAAAACATTTTAAAGCTACATCATGTTGAAAATGAAAAATATTCAAATAATTCATCTACTTTTCACCTACTCATACAAGTTTGGACAATTTAAAAAGTAGGAAAAATATATATAATTATTTTTTTGAAATCTAATTGAATGCACATTAAATGATTAATCAACATCATTGCGGGGTCAAAACATTTAGTTGAAGGAGCCAAGGGCACCAAGGTAAAAGTCCTTTTCCAAGGACTATACATGACACATGTAATTTTTGTGTTGGTTTATAATTTATAATTTTGTATTTCGAATACCCCATTTAACATTGCATTTTAGATATAAATACATTTAGACTACAAATTGATTTTATATCATGTATGTTATGCATTCATGCCTTCTATCACATAAATATGAACAAATTTTGTTAAAGGCACATTTTCAAAATCCATATTTTTTAGGGTTAAAAGCACTTTTGAACCAAATGTGTTCAAAAGGATTATAAAAACAATTTTCATCAATTCTAGTCATTTTGCCTTTTTAATCATCAATGTTCAAATCCTCTCCAATTTTCAAAAGGAATGGTGCACATTTGGTAGAAAATAAAGATGTTTAAAGAAAATAAAGATTATACACTCTTGAGGTTTAAGTGCTTTAAACATGCAAAAACATTTTTTATTTGTGTCAAGCCATGAGTATGTAAACTTTGCAATTAATGGAAAATACTCTTAAAATTTTTATGACAATCCAAACTATTATGCTTCACTTGTGATCTTTCAAATGTACAAAAATGTAATTTTAAATAATGTCCACTCACTTGGGTGGCTCCTTTGACCATGTTTTTACGACATTGTGATAAAATTAAAGATTATTCTCATGTTGATCATTAAATATAAAAACATTTCTACTTTGAATACATTAAAACTTGTTTATGGCTACTTGTTTTTTTGTGTGACAAGGAGCAAAAAATTGTCTATTTACCTTGACGGCACTTAAAGGGTGTTGATAGTTTTGTAGAAAATGCAAGCCATTTTTATTTTGAAATGTGCCATTGTTGCAAATGAAGGTTCTTTTAGGCTCATTACTCTTTTAGTTTTCCTTAAACCCCTTTCCTTTATTGATATGCTTATTATGGTTGGCAAAGGTTTTGAAACATAATTTGTTCCTTTGCCCCATTGTGACCCTTTTCGGGTTTTGTTCTATGGCTTGGACTTGGGTCCTCTATTTATTCTTCTTTTCCCTCTTTGTTGAGTGTTTTGTTTAATGGAGCTTGCTAGGGTTTCATCATGAATCGCTTTAGCCTTTCATTAGAAAAATATTACCTAGGTACCCAATTTTACAAATGTTTTTTGCAATAAATTAATGTTTTCCTTGTTTGCTACTATCCTAAAACCATACCTTTTACCATCTTATTTTAGAGTTCCTATAAAGTTCCCATGGGGTTCCCCAATATGTTCCCAATAGCAACACATTTTTATCCCATGTGTTTCACCCAAAGTTTTCCCCTTTTTCACCCACATAGATGGGCCTAAGGAAAACTAATCTATCCTCCAATAAAAACTATTTTGCAAAGGTTTCAATTTTTTTTTGTGATGTGCCAATCAAAATGGCTCATTGCAAAAACCAAAAGAAAGAACTTGGGAAGCACCTCCTATTCAATGAATTGAAATGTAAATATACTACCATACTTGCAAATTTTCAAAAAAAAAATCCTATTAAGGTGCAATCACACTAACACCTTCCATTAGTAGTCGTAATCATTACTTCATTTTGTGTATTTTGAATTGTAAAAAATGAAAAAAAAACTACAAATGAACTTGTTTTTATATAATGTTGTACATATCCAAAAAAATGGAATTAATCTAATGGATTAAAAAATTAAGTTTTTTAATGCTATATAACTAGTGTTTTAAAATGAAAATTAAATAATAAAAGCACAAAAAAAATAATTTAATGGCATAGTTTTGGAAAACATTTAACATAATCCCGAATATAATATTATTAAAAAACTTTGGATATTTTTCTAAGAATTTAAATGAAGTATTGAAAATATTTCAAGAATATTCTTGAAGAAGGCAATGGAAAAGCATACATGTTTAAGGGTGTGGGTGTGGCTCTTATTAACGTGGTTGGACCCATTGGCTATATATAGCCTAATCATTAAAACATGAAGAAAAAAATGTTGGGAAAAAAATAATCAAATCGCCCCCTTTCATGTCAAGGGCAATAATCATTCAATAATAGAATTTTTAAATGCCATTTTTTCTCCATTTATAGCTATAACATTGATGTTGAGAACCCTAAATGATTACATATAAAGTGCATGTCCTAGGTCTTGTAACCACCAAACTCCATATTCATGCACTCCTTTGTGCAATCAACAATTTTACAGGGAACCTTGAGAAGGGAAGGTGGTAACAACCACATCAAAGAATTAATTAAAAAGTCAAGGAAATCCAAAGGTGAAAAGGTGAAAACACAATCAAAGGAGCCAATTTTGCTAAGGTAAAAATCTTTTTCCAAGGATTACATGACATGACATTCTTATGTTGATTTAAAATCATGATTCTATATTTTTCATATAAAATTTACCATTGTGTGTTAGACATAAATATTTTTCACTACATCTTGGTACTATGTCATGTACATTATGTAGTAATATTTTTACCCACATACAAATGAATAGCTTTTGTTAAATGCACATTCTCAAAGTTTTAGGGCCAAAAACATATTTGAACCAAATATACTCAAATATGTTGTAAATTTGATTTTTAATTTTTCAATTTGATTTTTCATAAAAATCATCAATGTTAGGACCCTCTCCAATTATAAAAAGGAATGGTCCACATTTGATAAGGAAAAAATTATTTGAAAAAAACAAAAACAAAATCCATTTTAGAGGTTTGAGTGTGTTAAACATGCATTTAAGGACTTTTGATTTGCATCAAATTTGGAGACTTGAAACTTTGCAAATAATGGATCATATTCCAAAAAGAAATTGGTCACATTCAAAATTCTTATAACATTTTACAACTTTCTTTGAGGAAGGCCATTACTTATTTAGGCTACCTCCAAGGGTTTACCTTCTAATCACCCATAAGGTAGCCTCACCTTGTTAGTCTGTGGTCCACAACCCATGTTTTTCTAAAGCTAGCAGAAAGCAGAAAATACTTTAGTCCTACTGTGCTTGCCCAACTATTGTATTCTTGTTTTAATTTTTCAAAAATACAATTTTAAGAAGTGTCCAACCACTTAGGTGAGTCCTTTAACTATGTTTTCAATGTTTAGCTAGAAGAAAACACCACTTGATGGCATCATCATTCACACAAAAAAAATCCAATTAGCACCATTCAAATCTAAAATTGTGATCAATACAAGCACACTTACTAATTTCACAAGAGCACAACAACAAGATTATAACGTTGCATTCTTGTGTTTCTAAACTTTTAAAAACCATTTGAAGTTATTGTACTTACTTCATACATTATAACCAAAGTTTACTTGAAAATAATTAAATTTTTACAACCACTTAATTAATATTTTTTAAGGATGTGTAACAAAAGGTTCTTCCACAAGAGGTTATGTCCTAAAATAATATTTTAAATAAAAAGAAATTACCGTATTTAGAGCTTGTTGGCTTTACAAGGAGGGGCCAAGCAAAAACATTTTTTTAAAAAGTTATAAAATTGCACCAAATTGACCTTGAACACAAATAATTACATCCAATTTAAAGGTTTTTTTGCACCTCAAGAAAACTAAACTTATTTCCTTATCATTTAACCCCTTTAAAAAAGGGGGAAAAATAGGGAAGAAAACCACCCCCTTACCTTTAGAAACAACCCAACCTCCTCCCTTCGAAGCCACCCAAGAAACAACCCCTTGAAAAGGTCCCTTCCCTTTTAAAAAAACACCATTCCCATCCCCTTTTCCAAAGGGGTAGAAAAAGAAAAATACCCCATCTCACTCAAGAAACAAGCCTTGGCTGGGGGGAAGTCACCTCCTCCTTTCCCCCACCCAAAAAATAGTCCTTTAAAAAATTTTAGAAAAAAAGAAAAATCCCAAACCTTTCCTTTCTTCTTGAAACTCCACTTATAACTTGTAACGTTATCCATTCAACCTACTTTTATTACCTACCCTTTATATCCATTCAAACCCCCATACCCAATAACAACCCCTTTGCACAAGAGAAAAAATAAAATGCCCAACCCTCCCTTTCCTCTCTCCCTAAATTTCCACCCATAACCTTATCCCACTTCGTTCACTTCGCCCAAACCAACTTTAAATAAGGAAAAACCTACATCTAAACTTGTACCCTTAGCCTACTTTTGATTCTCTACCCCCTATATTTGCCTAGGAATTCTCACAATGCTTTTAAAGGACAAAACCAACAAACATAAACTACCTTACCAAATATATTTTAGTTAGAAATATTGCCATGTTGCAATCACAACATCCATTCATTCTATGTATTTAAATATCCAGACACAAACAAAAGCATTGCACAATAGGTGTGAAACATAACATATGAAACATAACAATTTTTCAAGACATGGAATCAATAATAAAATGGAAAGAACTAACATCCAAAAGGCATGTCTATCTTTTATTAACCTTTATGAGATTACAATTTAAAAAAGAAGTTTCAACTAGTTGTGAAGATTCAAAATGAGAGAAAAAAACTAAAGAAGAAAGACAAATAGAATATTCAAGCAACTTATTCGGCCACTTGCAAAGAATGACATGACATTGGGTCATGATCACAATATTTCTTTATCAAGGAAATCATAACAATTGGCTCAAAGAAGAATAACATGACTTAATGAGATGTTTGCTTAGAAAGGACAAATTTCACGTGCCCATTGTGTATTCTAAAGAACAAAATAGTTGGGCAATGGGTACAATTAGAACATTTGTGTACCACACAATGAGAAAAAAAGTATATACCACTTTAGCCCTTGGAACTTTAGAGCTTCATTTTTTTTTTGGGTTGATTTTGTGGCAAAAATATTCCATGCATTATGATGTACAGACTAGTGTTGGTCAATTGTTGAGAATGCATGTAGTTATTAACCCATTTCTGGGTCCAAGTCTTAATACCCTACATGCTTGGTGTCAAATTTCAAAATACCAAACCAAGGAACCAACCGAAGTTTGGTATTGAGGTTTGGGATACCTTGTTAATACCCTCCCGCCCTAGTATAAAGATGTTAAAATAGATCCTTGAC
>Ga0116226_10004838_pt1 | contig 11965 bp, 10 predicted proteins | sample S1TSphfallax_FD_89692 | JGI IMG/M metagenome (GOLD analysis project Ga0116226, IMG submission 89692) | Host-associated microbial communities from peat moss isolated from Minnesota, USA - S1T2_Fa - Sphagnum fallax MG | ecosystem: Host-associated > Plants > Peat moss > Unclassified | place: USA... | reverse complement strand
GTACCAAAACCTACCTACAGAAAAGCTCACCAAGGTGAAACCTGACATCAACTCAGCTGAGGTTCATCCACAACCGAAACATAACAGGTTTAAGATGGATGGTGGTGTGGTGGCTATTTTCGTTCACTCAAAAAATATGGGTTTTTTTGACAAGGTAGGATTTTATGTGTGCTTTGTCAAACATCTGAGATCCCCCACATTTTACACTATGCCAATTAGTTGACTATTGTTAAGAGTTGATGGCAACATCTCCATTGCTTGGTTATTTTGGCCAGATTTTGCAGACTACCAAACAGCCTTTTCAGGTTTGGCAGTAATTATATATATATATATATTATTTTATATTATTCTATTTTATTCTAATATCATTTTTTTCTAAAAGTTAACTGGTCGAAACACAGAAAGTTAAGAAATAATTTGCTCAGCAATGCTGAAAATTTGCCACCTAGAAACAGTTGTGTAAGTTTTAGTTAGAGTCTATCATTTTTCATTATTTTCAGTACTTAATGTTTATTTGGTAGGTGATTTTTCAATGGCTTACAGTCTAATGCTAACAGCTTTTATATTTCCTTCAACTCAATTGAGTTGTTGGATAAAATGGAGTGTCTACTAGGCTTATCTAGAGCTAAGAACCAAGAATTGTGTAGAGGGAATCATGTTGTACTTGTGTTTTGTTGAGATCTTTTCATGGACAATAAGTGCAACCATCAATCATCATTTGGGAATATGCTTACTTCAAGAGAAAATCAGGCTGAAACTCACATTTGAAAAATAAACTAATTATTTGACACCTGAATGCCAAACCGGATAAATTACTAGGTAATAGATATCCACATTTTAGGACTAGATTGTATTTTCCAGGACCCATTGTCAGTGCTCAGGAGGGTGAAGCCCCACCAGGATTGGGGGCATTCCTAGAACTAAGGGCCAAGGACAAGCCCCTGAAAATGAAGAAAATCAGCCAATACTTCTTCGCAGCATGTTGCAAGACTTTCTTGGGACCTCATTTTATACCAATAATATTTTATCTATTGCCACAATAATATTTTTACTTTCTGAAACTTTTTTGTTTTTGGCAATAGAATATAGTGTGTTGGTTTTATTGGTAACGTCGTGGCGGTGGTGGCAGCGGAGAGCAATAAAAGTGACACGTGGCAATCAGGGCTTGGGCTACGGATTGGTCTCATGTGAACGGGGTTAGTTTGTTCCTTTCTTCTTTGGAGCGCTCTTTCTCCATCAATCTTTCGAAAACCGCGACAACGGTCACTTCGCGCCTTCTTCTCTTTTTTGCTGCGCTCGTCGCTTGTGAGCTTTGCAAGCTTTGCAGCCCGTCGACTGCTCCTTTGCTTGTAATCGTACGCGTGCGGGTGGATTGATCTTAACTACCGGGGAGAGGAAAACATGGTGGAGCAATTGACTGAGGAGCAAATAGCGGAGTTCAAGGAGGCGTTCAGTCTCTTTGACAAGGATGGCGATGGTATGTAGGGCATTTCTTATCATGTTGCTGCAGCTTCTCTCGTGTCATTATCCAATAATCTTATAAAAAACCGCGAGGAAAAGGAACTATAAGTTTCTGGTTCGGTTGATCCTTTTTTTTTTTTTGGTTTTTTTTCTCTGTTTGTTTTCCTTTTGGTCTTCTTTGCTAGCATTGTATCGTTTTCTTATACCCAGCGGCCTGTAGGGCAGTGTGCGGTAGAAGGTGGTAGTGGTTGTTGTGGTGCCGGGCTTTTTGAATGGTTTTTTCTTTAGCGCTTTCGACTTTCCTCTAGGGAGCTGATCGACGCTACCAACAGTGAGAACTTCGCAGCTGCAAATTTAAGGGGGTTCACGATGTTGTAGCAGATATTTTCTTTGTTTTCAATATTGTGCGACTGATATGTTTGTTGGAATGTGTACCATCTACGGGAGGTTGTGAAGATGACTTATTTCCTCAGCATTTTGGCTAGAGATTCATAATAGAAGGGCTTGAATCGTTGTGGAAACTTGTGATTCGCTAGCACTGGATGATCTCTAATGTTTTATAGTTTGATCTCTTGTTTGGAGTGAGTTGATGAACTGTGTGTGCTAGGTCCGTGGATATCTTGAGGGGAATCATTGCCAAGTGTTAAAAGTTTTCTTAGAAGTTTGAGAATTCACAAGGTTTGTAAAAATGAGATATTGGATTAATGAGTATTGCAGCTCTTGTGAAAGCAGCTTTTGTGAGCACAATGTTGGATATTACACTTTTTGTGGTACAGTGACAATGACATTCAGAGTACAATGATTGTTTTTTGGTCCTTTTTTTGTTGAATTTTATTGGCTCTGCCATTCAGGGTAGAGACATTGTGATGCACCCAGAAATGAGCCAAAGTTTGGCTGCACTCTAGGGTCATGTGGAGTCCACTATAGAAGCATTCCTCGCATTACCAATGGATCCACTTGGACTTCACCATGCTAATCACCATATGTTTCCAATTTAGTTTGTTGAATATTTATCATACTTATGGATGTCATTGAAAGGGAAGAGCCACTGTGCAACAAGCCACTTGTTTTACTTCTGTGCTCTGATTTTGGTTGCTACTGATCCTGTTTTGCCTTGGTTACCTTTAGGTGTATGTTTCATGTTGACACTGCATCTGTCTTATCATCTTGATCAAGAACAATAGGATATGGTGGTTGGCTTTTTTCCCTGCTGGGGAAGACCTTACAAGGGAGTTCTATCTCTACTTGTGCAGGATGTATCACAACAAAAGAACTGGGGACTGTAATGCGCTCTTTAGGGCAAAATCCCACAGAAGCAGAGCTCCAGGACATGATTAATGAAGTAGATGCAGATGGGAATGGGACCATCGACTTTGCAGAGTTTCTGAACCTGATGGCACGCAAGATGAAGGATACTGATTCAGAGGAAGAATTGAAAGAAGCGTTTAGGGTTTTTGACAAAGATCAGAATGGCTTCATTTCAGCAGCAGAGCTTCGGCATGTTATGACAAACCTTGGGGAGAAGCTCACAGATGATGAAGTGGATGAAATGATACGAGAGGCTGATGTTGATGGAGATGGACAAATTAATTATGAAGAGTTTGTGAAAATGATGATGGTCAAGTAACCAGCAGGCTCCTGCATTCTTTGCTGATTCCTGGGGTCAGAAAACCATCCCTGCTCCCATGGCCTTCTTGTTATCAGCCTGTTCCACATTGAATTGTTCATCATGCTTGCTTCAAATGCATGAACGGCTTGACCTATTGACCACTCTTTGTAACAGAATTCTGAAATTGTTGATGAAGCTCTTACCATGGTGTCCTAAAGATTTTTTTACAGATGGTGTTGAGAAATTTTTGTGAATTCTGGTTGCAAAAGACTATTAGTGGTTCACATCCTGCATAATTTTGAGTTCACATTCTGTTCACAAAATCTGCATTCTGACTTCCATTTTTAGCAGCTGCATCCACTCCCTATTCATGCATGATCAACAATTTCTCTGAGCCCATTATATTCTACTTCTGGTTTCTCAATTCTCATTAGAAACTCAATTCCAGTGTAACAATGAAACACAAATGAACACTAGCAATTGATTTACATCATTGAATTCGTTTCAACCTGTGGTTACTTCTGTTACCAGTTCTTGGGTGCAAGAGTAGTTTGTATCAAAATATGATACAAAAGATGTGTAATACACCAACAGCAACACCTAAAGGAAATTCTTTTGTTGGGCAAAGAAACCTTGTTCCAGGAAATTATTCTCTAAGCTGTTACAAAATCATAAGCAACTGAAAAATGCCACGGCAAAATCTCAGACTCCTTGGTTGAAATATAACAGTAGCTACATACAAATGCTTCATCCAGATGCAACAACTTCCATGTTTGACAGAACTACCCAACTCCCTCATATTGATACATTTGGTTCTTTTGGCATTATCCTCACCCCCAAAGCAAAATAGGTGACAATTGTAAACTCAATTCTTCATGTAAAGAAGACATGCAAAAATTGCCCTCCAGACTACAGAATTCTGGAGCTCACTACCACCTTTATCCTGATGGAGATGAGAATTCTCCTCCAGATTGCTCTATGATACTCTAAAACAATGTATCTCGAGTTGTATATGATAACACAGGAGAGCTGTAATCAAGTCCATGTGACACAACCTGCAGCCATTTTCCCAACACAACTATAATAAGACAGGAAATATTATCCATGCAATCACTGAACTACATTTTCTGATTGATGGCATAACCAGTATTAGACCCCAGCTTTCAAGCACATACATGAGAATGGAAGCAGAAAGGAGACAGGCAGCATATTGACTAATCAATTCACAACTTGCATTTATCTTTAATTGAAATTTTCTCCCTTGAATGGCCACTTAAGCCATTTCTATCATTTAACAGCAGCAGCAAGAACTCATACCAGAGCACAAAAGGTGCAACATTGGTGTCCAGCCAACAACCAAGACAAGGCAAAAAACATACCATGGCAGTGAGTGAAGCATAGCGCTCCTGACATAAAAACAATGGCTTCCCTCTCTGCAATGCAATATCCTGCAATTCCAGATCATGGCATGTTTAAAAAATAATAGGCTTGCAGAAGCTGGAATCTAATGTTCCTGATGGAAGGCCCATCTTGAAATTCTAAGGTCTTCCCCATGTCAGTGATTGTTTGCAAAGAACTACTAGCCATCAAGATGAGCTGCTCAAAACTCATTAGTTGTCAGGATCCATAGCAGCAGTTACCTCCTCTCCAAAGGCATCCAGGTAAGGTGAAGGCCACAAAGTTTGCCGCTCACATCGCTGTAAGAGAATATCTGTCCTCTGTCAAACAATATCACATGAATTTCTAAGGGCAATGCTGTGTTGGACAATCCCAGAATCCTCAAACATTCTGGTTTTATTCTGGCCACACCGGCATCAGATTTACTAATACTAACCACTAGGAAATCCATAAGTGAGATTTTCGAGCAATTGACAGTTCAGCTCAGCACAACTCAGCAGTCATGCTGTCCAAGATCTTGACCTATCAGCAATTGATGTGACTTACACATCAACTGAGCACCATCTGAACTTCCACAGTTTCTTTCGAGCATTGCATGAGCAAAAACTGAGCAGCATGGCATACCTCTAACATCAAGAATACACCAATGCCTGCCCCACATGTCATAGCATGCCTGTAACATTCACCTTGTCCATTTACACTGTGCAGGGGAACAACAGAACCTTCAGCATGTTAGTTTTTGTCTAATATGTGAACACAACTGAAACACAAGCATGCTGAGAATTTAACATCAAACAGCTCCACCAATAAGGGTCAGGTCTTAACCATTTTACTACAGTGGAAAGACAGCACAACAAGATCATAAGCCAACAACTCAGGTAGGACATCTGTCCAATATATGCAAGAGACTAATCATCAGTCCAATACCCAATTTTGGTTTTTATGAGCCATGCAATTCCTGATTATGATTATACTTTGGTGGTCTAACAACCCATATACTCTTTGGCTAATCTCTTTGAACTGATATCTTGAGTCTAACACTAAAGTGATAGCAACCAAATGGTGAAGCAACCTGCAACAGAGACGTTGACTAACTGCACAGCAAAGAGCCCCACACAAGAGGCACAATGCTGGCTGCTCTGGTACAGTGTTACACTGTGGGCATTCCTCCTTCACATACCTACACCAGTCATTGATCATTTGTCAAATTCCACATCTCAAAATAAAAATCTCTTGTATTGACTACATGTTCCTCAAGGGACTCACTCATGCTTGATTATCAAACCTGTCAAGAAAAGATTAAGTTTAGCACAACTCTAACTTGCCCTTGTCAAAATGAACAACAAAAGCTAGCAAGTGACTTGTCAATAAATTTTGAGACAAAAATATGTACCGTTGCAAAAGTTCCTGAAACAGATGTGGAAGCCGCATCATTTGGAAAGGTGCTGCAGTTGTCAGACGGGGAGGAATATGCATCCCTGAATCATTCTTCACATGCTTACACCAGCTTAACACAAGACCATGCACCTTGTCCTGTGCCAAGATATCTGGTAAAGGGGGAATAGAAAAAGCACGCTCAAGTTGTTCCAACTCCTCCATCTCATGCAATATCTGACTCTCTGAATCTGAAGATAAAGAGCTAGCTCCAGGCAAATTCACATGTCCCTCAGAAAGCTCCCAGGAGTGGGCCCTGGCAACTGGGAGGACCTGTGTTGATCCAGACATCAGATTCTGTAGTAAACTGCACCTTCGGAGGTAACTCAGTGTCAATCGACGAACTAAAACCAATGGGGGCCCAGCAGGGATGTCCTCATTTAAGAAGGGTTGTGCCACCACAGTTCCAGCCACAGCTGTATGTACAGCCATCACAAAAGAGCGTGCTGATGGTGCCAATTCCACATCCAAATTTAATGATGCGCTGGCCTGTGCAATAACCTGAAGGACCTCCCTCCAAATCACAAAGTCATTTTGTTATAAAGAATGCCTCACAAGTTGAAGCAAGAACAACAGCCAGAAGTGCATGGTTTCTGAACAGCAAGCTCAACAACATAATGCAAGCACCCAAAAAAGGATTAAACAAAAAAAATTTAACTGTTCCATACTCTAGGCTTCTAGTAGCAAGACCAAAGGAATGATAAGAGAATGGACCATACCTGGATCACACACACAAGATAAAAAAGGTGTACAAGTGCTGTGAATGGAGCACCATTTGCAGGCAATGGCAAAGGCAGGCAAAAAAGCAACCAAACAAATGAACTAAAAGGATCATGAACCAGCACTGGGTGCGCCAATCGCTTCCAGAACTGAACATCTGGTGAATCCTTTTCCTTCTCTAAGTACTGTGAAAGTGAAGAGAAATTGCCTGCCATAGCACAAGCATTAAGTCACACAAAATACCAAAGCACAGCCAGAATTATGTGAGGAATATTTGAGCTCAACATTGTTCTAAAACACCAGTGCTAAAGACTGCGCTGTAGCACTGGTCTGCAAGCAAATTTGATGACAAGAAAGTCTCGTGCTCATAGTTGGCCAGCACCTTGTCCTATATATACTGGACTTATGCAAAAACTTCTCACCCACATGAAAGCACCATACTGGAAATTTTGCAAGCAATGTGATAATAGAACTGCCAGCCTATAGAGCACAATTCCATCAACAGAACCAGTCAAGGTAGAGACAAGTCACAATAAACCCATTATCATGTGATATAAACAGACAAATGCAATTTCTACACAACTTGATAACATTACATAAGGACTCCTCACCAGGCAAGTTCTCTGCACAGATGTCTGTGGACATGCCATGAGCAATGGTGTCCACGAGCAATTGCATGCCCCGTGCCCGAAGAAGTACAGCCTGCCTGCTTTGACTTTGAGTGGCTTTGGCCACATGCAGCAACAGAGGCAAGACAGAACCCCTGGTGGCATCACCCACCTCACCTAATGCCACCAGGCCACTGGCTACCCCAACCCCAACTTTATGCCTGCGGGCAGCCAACTCTGCAGACATGAGTGAATAACAAAAAACATCCCATAGAAGTAAACCCTGGTGTACACGACCATGAACTGTCTTGAAGTGGTCCTCCTCTTGGTAGAAAAGACTGAACAATCGCATTGTTAGGGCTTCAAGGACTCCCATAACAGAGTCAGGTAGCTGTGGATCAACCACCTTCCAGAACCCAGGATTGGACACCAACTCCTCTGCCTTAACCAGAAGATGCAAACCATGCTCCAGCTGCAGAGCCCCCACATCTCCACTTGTGCTGGCTCTAAATAACTGGGGGATGCTTGGAGGCTTAAACAGACTGTTTGATCCTCTATGCCCAGGCAATACTGGCAGAATTGAATTTGCAAGTCGCCGACAAACTGGGCACAGAAACTCCCCCTGAGAAACATGTTCAACAAATTCAACATCCTTATGATTGAGGCATCTGGAGTAGTACAACTGAAAAGTGCAAAACTATGACTAGATACAGCAAGAATGCAAAGTCACAAGTAAGATGCCTGTACAATGACCAACCCCATCTCAAAGGGACCTTTGATTCTCTTCTTTGTCTACACCTCCAAACTGTTGCACATAATGACTCCATCTCTATGATCCCCATAAATTGTACCATGTCTGGATCCACAATTTGCAAGCAATCAAAGAGAGCTGTGGACAGTCCTGGCTCTAGTTGATCACAGATAAGGGGACTCACAAGTACGTGGACTGGATATTAACTTGGACAAGACCATCTCAAAGACAATTTGCACTCTCTATTCTAGCTACAACTAACCACATAATTGCAGCTCATCAAACATACCTTGGTTGGATCAACAATTTCCACACCCTCAAACTCAGCCCTGCTGTAGTACCTGAATACCACAAAATGGTGCAGTCACTAACACCATAGCAAACCAAGATGCAAGTCAACAATAGGTGACAGGAAAGATGCAAAAAATTATGAAGAGAGATTCACAGGATCTATTATCTTCACAATGCCTGAAAGTCCCCAAAGCATGCAACATCACTAAGCACAGTAGTACAAATTCTTTGTGGTCCTCCATCCATCAGAAATATTCAACAGTCCCAAATACCTCTGGAGAAGTGATGAAAAGTAGCGGTCAAAGCACTCCTGATGAACAGCATGCCCACAAGATGACAGATAGACACCAATTGTGTCACTCATTCCATTCACATGTGATGCAGTGGTGTCAGGAATAGATTGGGAAGTATGGGCAGGGATCCCCCTGGCATCTGCTGGGCCTGCCTCTCCTCCTGGTTCAGCATCTCCCTGCCATGGAGACTCACTGCCAACTTGTTGCTGCATTTCCAAATGAATGTGCGACACAGCTGTCACATACTCACCCAACACAGTTACAACAGCAGAACCCTTGCTTTTACTGCTCTCTTCTTGCTCCCCCTCACCTTGGCTGTCCTCCCACCAGTTCACAATTGAGCCAACTGTCACAACAGAGAAGCCTCAGACCAGTCACTTTTGATCTCCCCAGAAGCATTTGCCTCCCTGTCAACTTCTGAACCTTTCTACCATAGACAGTAAAACAAACACCACAGTAATTCACAAAATAGATTGCATGGGCAGAGACACAACACAAACCTTTGGTGACTCTGGACTCAATATCATTCTCCACTTCTGCAATTTCAGTGCTGGACTTGGTTTCTGCAGGATGCCCCACTGCTGCTACACTTGGGGTGGCTTCAGGAACCCATCCAACTGTGTGCTTAATGCCTGGTGGAGGTCCATCATGGTTGAACTCTAAAATGATGTCCTCACCTTCTTGCAGGTTTGTTGGAGTTTGAGCATTTCCTGAAGCATTCTGGATCCAGTGCCATGGTTCATCTGTGATGTTCATTTCTCCTTCTTCCCCAGTCCCATCTGCAGTAATAGTCCCCAGTGCTTCACCCTCTCTTTCCATAAGTGTTGGCACTGAGCTTCGCTCCCATGATGGGGTGGATTTCTCAGCAATATTAAGCAGTTTTGATTTCTGTGGAACAGGAGATAATCATCAGCTGATTGGGCATGGAATTGTTACCCTACTAGTCATCACAGTAGTGCTATGTTGGCTATAAGTCCAAAACAGACTTGGAACCTAGGTTCAGAGCCAGAGTGCCACACAGAAATCATGACCTAGACAAATGAAATCAACTTGCTTGCAGTATTCTGCAGAGTGTCACACAAACAGATGCAAGAATTTTTTTCAAATGAATATTAACATGTGTCAGACACCATGGAGATCAATCAATGAAAGCCCACTAACATTCCAAGCTTGGCCCACATCAATGCAACAGAAATACCTGCACAAGGATCAAGAAACATATTGGGCTTGTAGATGCTGAGTCATGGCAAAGTGCACACAGAGTTGAAGGAGAGTCTTCAGATGTCAATTCTACTCCAGAATCTTTTGGAAATTTTGCATCATCCTCTTTCTCTCGACAAGTGCTATCACCTGTTGGCTGATAACTGGCAACAAATTTCTCCTGTGCAGCTTTCATTTTTGCCTGCAAACCAGTTATTAAGAGGATTAAGCCCCAAGCTTCCACTGAGGTCACCTGCATGAACAGGCTTCAGAATCGCAAAGAGGTTGCAACAATTCTGCAAGCCATCAGTTCAGTTCATGTAGCCACTATCAACCCTCAAGCTTCAGCAATTTTTTTGTTTCTTCCTAAGTGATTTTGCATTCCCCTGGTCTGCATGTGGACCATTATCACACTTGCAATTCACAATCTATTAACCTTAATTTCTACAGCTGCTCGTGACACAACAAGCATCTATTTTGGTGAGACCACTGCAATCAACATATCAGGTCCACCAGACACAGATTCAATATCACCTTCTAAAGTGGAAACACACCATAACAGCAGCCTGACGTTCTCGAGCAATTGCTTGCCGTTTCTCCATATCCATGATTGAAGACTGATCCTTAGTCTCAAGAGTTACCAGTTGTGGAAGTTCCACTAGACAAAGGCATGCAGATGATTTCTGGAGCAAGAGACTCAATTTCATACATGCATTCTCTGCTCAATTGAGCAAACTTTCCCAGCAACCTTGTAATCAAGTCTGCAACGTTGTAACTTCCAGCCTCACCTGCAACGAGATGTGAGGCACTCCCCTTACTGAACTTGCGCAGGACTAAAACCAGCAGAGACAGCAAACTCTGCCGCTCAGGCATTATCATACCATCTGCCGACTGCACACAAACTCTCTCAATAGCACGCACAAGAAGTGGTGGATTCTCCTGTACATTCCAACTCTGTCCTCTGAGGAGAGGTGATGAAGATCTGCAACCAGTTGAGGGAAGCCCAATAGAGGATGCTCCTGGTTCAGATGTCTCTACAACAGGGCTGCTCACTTCCACCTTGTTTTGAGCTGCTGAACACACATCCAAAGCTAAAGCCAGCAAGTGGAGCGCTGTGAATAGCAATCCTTGTGGTGCCTTTGAGTTTGACGGGTCTTCAGAATAAGTAGCATGAAAGAGCACAGAGCGCAAAATATCATGAACTCTTCCAGAGATCACAAGTCGTCCCATCTCCTGCAGCTGCAAAAATGGCTGTTTCCAACGAGGCAGTTGTAGAAATATGGCCGGAGCCTTGCATGCTTGCAAGTAACGCTCCTCTGCAAATTGCAGCTCATGTGGGCTCCACACTGGATGATAAAGATCCAGCTCTTGCCAGCACTCTTCTCGCAACACATACTTCCCCTGTTCACAACATCAGAGGATAGCTTGGTACACTCCAGATCTACTTCATCAATAGGTAAAAGCGTGCTTATCACCCAAGAAGCAAACGAACTTCCATGGAGTTCATAGCAAACTCTGTCCAGGAAAGTTGTCTTATTTGCTAACAGACAAACTGATTCCATACAATGTATTCAAGTGCCATATGCAAATACATTTAACAAACCTGTTGTATGCCAGAAGGATTACAGAATTTTGCTACAGCATCCAAACACTCTTGCACTTCCTTGCTGTCTTGCAGACGTGGAGGGAGAGCCTTCAGCAATGCACTGTGGGTTGAATCCCCAACAGCCAACCTCTGCACCAACTCCCGCCGTAAAGCCTCTACCATGGTCAATCCACAAAATCCCCGCTCTGAAACCAATCGTATGAGCAGTGCTAGAAACTCTTGTGCTAATATGGGCTCATACCTGCACCCCCAGAAGTAACCCCCAATGCACTTTACTCCTTGCAATCTGTTGCAAACTTGTGCTTCACATTCTAAGGTGCAAAACAATGGCCCTTGAGAATCATTGCAGTTAGATATGCCGTACTCATTAGGACACTGAAGGACAAGACTGAAGTAGTCTGTCAGTCCAAAACGTGCTTGAATTCGCTCCACAAATTCTTCTGGAGGTGCCATGACTGAGCAACATTGTAGAAGAAACAAATCAAGCTCCAGACTGTCTTCACACCTGCCATCAACAACAATTCCATGCCATATGGATGATGTTATATATGTCAAAACACATTCATATTCTTGGATTCTATAGTCTTCCTCTTT
>Ga0116226_10004837_pt1 | contig 11966 bp, 9 predicted proteins | sample S1TSphfallax_FD_89692 | JGI IMG/M metagenome (GOLD analysis project Ga0116226, IMG submission 89692) | Host-associated microbial communities from peat moss isolated from Minnesota, USA - S1T2_Fa - Sphagnum fallax MG | ecosystem: Host-associated > Plants > Peat moss > Unclassified | place: USA... | reverse complement strand
TTTGACGACGTTCTGCTGGTGCCCGCCTATAGCGACATCGTTCCCACGCAGGTCAGCACGACGACGCAGTTGACCAGGAACATTACGCTGTACACGCCGCTGATGTCGGCCGCCATGGACACCGTGACCGAGTCGCGGCTGGCGATTGCCATGGCGCAGCAGGGCGGCATGGGCGTGGTCCACCGCAACCTATCGATCGAGCAGCAGGCGGGGGAGATCGACAAGGTGAAGCGGTCGGAGAGCGGGATGATCGTGGACCCGGTGACGATCTCGCCGGACGAGACGATCGCCGCGGCGCTCGAGATGATGCGGCGGTTCAAGATCTCCGGCGTGCCGGTGACCAAGGACAAGAAGCTGGTCGGCATTCTGACCAACCGCGACCTGCGGTTCGTCTCGCGCACCGACCTGCCCATCGATTCGGTGATGACGAAGAAGAACCTGATCACGGTGCCGGTGGGCACGACGCTGGAGGAGGCGGAGCACATTCTGCATCAGCATCGTGTCGAAAAGCTGCTGGTCGTCAACGACGACTACGAGCTGAAGGGCCTCATCACGGTCAAGGACATTCAGAAGAAGCTGAAGTACCCGAACGCCGCGAAGGACGAGCAGGGCCGGCTGCGGGTCGCGGGGGCGATCGGGGCGACGGGGGACTTTCTCGAACGCGCGGCGGAGCTGGTCGCGGCGCGGGTGGATGCGCTGGCGATCGACTCCGCGCATGGGCACTCGCAGCGCGTGCTGGAGGCGGTGGCGGAGGTGAAGCGGGCCTTCCCGGATGTCGATCTGCTGGCGGGCAATGTCGCGACGTATGAGGGCGCGATGGCGCTGATCGACGCGGGCGCGGACGCGATCAAGGTGGGCATCGGGCCGGGGTCAATCTGCACGACGCGCATGGTGACGGGCGCTGGGATGCCGCAGATTACGGCGATCTCGGAAGCTTACCGGGCGGCGAGCCAGCGCGGCATCGCAGTGATCGCGGACGGAGGCATCAAGTATTCGGGCGACGTGACGAAGGCGATTGCGGCGGGCGCGAGCGTGTGCATGATGGGGTCGCTGTTCGCCGGGGTGGACGAGAGCCCGGGCGAGACGATCCTCTACCAGGGAAGGTCCTTCAAGGCGTATCGCGGCATGGGTTCGCTCTCCGCCATGGCGCAGGGCTCGGGCGAGCGGTACTTCCAAGGCAAGGAGGACATGAGCGAGCAGGCGAGCACGGAGCGGCCGTCGTTGACGGCGCGCGAGGGCAGTACGCAGAACCGGCTTGCGAAGTTCGTGCCGGAAGGCATTGAAGGACGCGTGCCGCATCGGGGCCCGCTGGAGGCGATGGTGTATCAGTTGGTCGGGGGGCTGCGGTCGGGGATGGGATATCTCGGTTGCGCGAGCATCGAGGAGCTACAGACGAAGTCGCGGTTCATCCGGATATCCGGAGCGGGGCTGCGGGAGAGCCACGTGCACGATGTGATTATTACGCGGGAAGCGCCAAACTATCACGTGGAATAGGCACTTTGAATCAGCGCGTGCCGTGGGGGTAAATCATGGCCGAAAGGTTTGAGCGACCGTGCTAACGCTGACTGTATCGGGGTCCTTCGACTCCGCATCCCGCGATGAAGCCGCAGGATGCGTCGCTCAGGATGACGGCATTTTCTGTTGATGATTGGTGTTCTCTCCAAGGACATCATCTTCCCTGCTGACGAGGTGCCGGATGGCGGTCTTTGCAGCGCGACCTGCAGCCGTCGATAAAGGAGCCAATGCGATCTGTCTTTCTTGAACGGCCGACGGCGGAGTCTCTCGAGCGGCTGGGGCGGTTCAAGCGGTTTCTGCTGGTGTGGACGCCGGCGGCGATTGGCGTGGCGATCGTCGCAATCGAGTCGCAGCCGGAGTTTTCGGCGGCGAATACGAGTTCGTGGCTGCGGCCCTACTGGGAGCGGTGCTTCGGGCGGATCAGCACGCGGGAGTGGAATGAGTTTCATCACATCCTCCGCAAGACCGGGCACTTCTGCTTCTACGGGCTGCTGTGCGTGCTGTTTCTGCGCGGATGGCTGCTGACCTTCGCGCGGAACTCGCGAATCCGAACGCTGGCGTGGCGCTGGCAGTCTTGGATCTGCGGCGTCGGCTCGACGCTTATCGTGGCGAGCGGGGATGAGCTGCACCAGACCTTCCTGGCTTCGCGGACGGGGCTGTTCTCGGACGTTGTGCTGGACACGTGCGGCGGGATCGTGGTGAGCGGCCTGGTTGCGGGGGTGAGCTGGTGGGTGCGGCGGACGCGGAGCCGCTGTGCGGCAGACTCGTAAGGTTCGTCGATCCCACCCATCGCAAGAGACACAGGCGCGATGGATAGGGCACACAGGACTCTTGCGGCAGAGGCTGGAAACGCAGATTCCCTTCGGGAATGACAAACAAGGGTGACCATTCCCGGCTTGAGGAGCCGGTCTACAGCGGAGCCGCGTCGGGCTTATCGAGGACCATGGCGTCGAAGCGGTGGGTGGTGAGGAAGCCGAGGTCCTCGTAAAGGCGCACCGCGGGCGCGTTTGCGGCGGTGACGGTGAGGGTGATGGCCTCGTATCCGGCGGCGGCAAGATGGTCCGCGGCGTGGTTGAGCAGCGTGCGGGCCAGGCCGACGCCACGCGATTCGGGCGCGATGCAGAGCTGGGTGATGTGGGCGACGCGCGGGGCGACGCGGGAGCAGAGCACAAGGCCGGCCAGCCTGTCCGCTGCCGTGTCGAAGAGCAGCCACGAGGCGGACTCCTCGAAGACGCCGCAGCCGGGGAAGCGGACGATGTTGTGGAGGAAGCGGAGCGATCCGTGGAGGGTGCGGTACTGGTCGTTGATACGGGAGTCGATGTGGCCCATATAGCAGTCGTGGATGAGTTCCGCGGAGGCCTGGTACTGGTTGGCGGTCCACTGGCGAAGCTGCATGTTGCCCGGCAGGCTGGCGGGCGGGTGCGGGCGCGGGGGCTTGATGGCGCACTCCATGAAGAGGCGCGGGTAGATGGTGAAGCCGTGATTGGTGAAGACGGCGTTGTTGACGCCCTGGTCGTAGAGCAGGAGCTGGGACTCGATGCGCGAGATGGTCGGCGCGTGGAGGAGGACCTCGATGAGGTGGACGAGGAGGACGCGGGTGATCTCCTGCGGTGCCTTGTTGGGAACGGCGATGGCGTAGGCGTCGCCGACGACGGCCTTCTGGCCCTCGTAGACGCAAAAAGTGAAGCCGCAGATCTTGCCGCGGTCGAGGGCAACGAAGCCGGGGAGGACGTGGGAGTCGAGATAGGTCAGCAGCAGTTCGGTGGAACTCCTGTAGTCCCAGCGGAGGCGCTTCTCCCACGCCGCGGCCTCCTGCTCCAGAAGGGGGCGCAACTGCCGCGCGTTGAAGTGGCGGATATCGAGGATTTCCAACTGCCTGACCGAAGACATGAACCTATCCGCCCGAGAGTACCTGCCCGTCCGCAACACTTGCATGCGTCGAGATTATAGGAGACTGGGTTACTTCGGTGGGATGCCGTAGTAACGGGCCGGGTGCGAGCGGAGTTTCAGGGCCGCGCGAGCACCTTGTAGACCTCGAATCCCTGGGCGTCGTAGAGGAAGAGCGGCTCATAGACGCGGCCGGCGAGCCAATGGTTCAGCGCGTCGGTGTCGTTGGCGCGGACAACCAGGAGGTGTTCGGTATTCGGCACGCCGTCGCGGTCGTAGTGGACGAGGCGCTCGTTACGGTAGAAGGCGAGGCCGTAGTCCATGTCGCGTTTGATGCCGAGGACGGCGACGGTCTTCTCGCCGGGGGCCTGGCGGGCGATCTCCTGGGCGAGCGGGCGGGCGGAGTAGTTGAGATCGAGCTCGCGGCCGTGGAAGCCGAGCAGGAAGACGAGTATTCCGATCACCGGGACGAGGGTGATGTTGGTAAGCTGCGCGATGCCCCGGCGGCGGACTGTCACCACAACCGCAAAAAGGGTCACAAGGGCGGCGAAGATCGCGATCGCGAGCCATTGCTTCGGGGGGACGAGCGTGTCGTACTCCATGTGCTGGGGAGCGAGCACAAGGACGAAGACCATGATGGCGCAGCAGGTGGCGTGCGACCAGAGCAGCCAGGAGGGGATGCCAGTCCTGCGGATGCGGCTGATGTAGTCGCCGATGAGGATGGTGACGGGCGGCAGCGAGGGCAGGATGTAGCCGGGGAGCTTCGATCCGGAGAAGGAGAAGAAGAGGATAGGAAAGATGGCCCAGAGGACGAGGAACTCCGGGAAGGCGTCGCCGGCGCGGGAGTGGCCGAGGTAGCGCAGGGGCTTGCGGCGGGCGGACCACTCGGCGATGGAGACCTCGACGCCGTCGATGAGGGCGCGGATGCCGAGGACGGTCCACGGAACGAGCGCGATGAGCAGGATGGCGAGGTAGTACCAGAAGGGCTGGTGGTGCTGGTAGCGGTTGGTGGCGAAGCGCTCGAGATTGTGTTCGAGAAAGAACTGGCGGTAAAAGGTGGGGTTGCGGCGCTGGACGGCGATGTACCAGGGCAGGACCATCACCAGGTAGAGCACCATCCCGGGCCACCAGAAGGTGCGGCGGAGCACGGCCCACTCCTTCCGCAGGCCGAGGAAGAGACAGATGATGACGATTGCCAGGAATGGGGCGACGGGGCCTTTGGCGAGCGTCGCGGCCGCGCCGAAGAAGTAGAGGTCGAAGAGCCAGAACTTCTTGCCGGTCTCATACCAGGCATACCAGCCAAGCATTCCAATGCAGAAGGGGGCGGCGAGCTGCATGTCAGTCGAGGCGCCCCGTGCGAAGGCGGCGATGCCGAGGCAGGAGGCGGTGATGAGCGCGGCGTAAAGGTGGCCTCCGGGGCGGAACCGCCGCATATGCAGGAAGACGAGGACGATCAGGAAGAATGCGCCCGAGCTGGAAGGCAGGCGGGCGGACCAGTCCGAGACGCCGAACTCCTTGAAGAAGCTCATGGCTCGCCAGTAGTAGAGTGCGGGCTTTTCGAGCCAGGGCTGACCGTAGAGGATGGGCGTGACGGTGCCGCCCTCAAGGCAGTGCAGCGACGCGCGGAGGTCGGCCGGGCGGAGGCTATGCGGCCAGACCTTCGCCTGGGCGGCGTGGCAGGCGTTGGAGTGCGCTTCGAGCATCTCGCGCGCGACCTGTGCATAGCGGGGCTCGTCGGCCCCGACGAGGCCGAGCTGATCTCCTCCGAAGGCTGGTACAAGGCCGTAGAGAAGGATAAAAAACGTTACGGCGAAGAGTAGGACGGGTTCGCCCGGCGAGGTGGCGCGAAGCCGGGCAAGATACGCGTTGAAGCGGGAGGGTGGGGGGATGACGGTCGGGCCCGAGGCGGGTTGTGGGGTTTCGGACATCGTTTCAGGCATTGAGTTGGCGGCAGTTTGTAAGGACGGCAGAGAGAAAATCGAAGCGAACTCGTTAACGCTATCAGAACTGGGGTTTGGGTGATGAAGGAACGGATGGATCGGCAGAGGAGATCCTCACCCATTGCGATAACGCCGCGATGGATGGGCACCCGGATAGCGGTGACTCGAACGGAGTCCACGTCTCAGAGGCGAGACGCGGGGCACCTGTGTCCGCGATGCGACCCGTTCAGACGGGCGGGAATCAGGCGCGGAGTTGGGCGAGGACGCGGGCGATTGCGGTGTCGAGCGGACCGGGCATGGTGCAGCCGCTGGCGCTGACGTGGCCGCCGCCGCCGAAGGCCTCCGCGACGCGGGCGACATTGATGCCGCCCTTGCTGCGGATGGAGAGGCGGAAGTGGCCGTCGGGCTCCTCGCGGAGGAAGAACGCGGCGTCGATTCCGGCGATGGCGATGAGGTTGCCGACGATGCCCTCGCAGTCTTCGGGGGTGGCCTGGGAGCGGTCGAGGTCGGCGAGGGTGACCCAACTCCAGGCGAGGTTTCCGGAGATCTGAAGCGCTGCGAGCGAGGCACCCAAGAGCCGCACCTTGCTGAGCGGGTTGGTGAAGTAGAGATCGTGGGCGATTCGGCTGGGGTTGGCCCCGCGGACGGTAAGGTCGTGGGCGATGGCGAAGCTCTCCGGCGTTGTGTTGGGGTAGGTGAAGGCACCGGTGTCGGAGAGGATGGAGGTGTAGAGGCAGGTCGCCATGGAGGGTGTGATCTCGGAGCCGGCGGCAATCGCGATGCGGTAGACCATGGCGGCGACGGCACAGGCAGAGGGATCGATCCAGTTGATTCCACCGAAGTTACGGCCGCTGGCGTGGTGGTCGATGTTGATGAGCAGGCGACCTTCGAGGCCGAAGAGGCCGGTGCGGGCGATCGAGTCGCACTCAAGCAGCACGGCTGGGATTGCGGCGTCGATCTGGGAGACGGAGGGGTTAAAGCGGATGCGATCGAGGTTCGGGATGGAGGCGTATATGGCCGGAGCCGGGTCGGCGAGGACGAGATCGCAGGTGCAGCCGAGCTGTCCGAGTATCTCGCCCAGCGCAAGCACGGAGCCGATCGCGTCGCCGTCGGGGCGCGCGTGTGAGGTGATCAGGAGGCGTTCGTGCTGGCGGAAGACGGCGAGGAGAGCGGCAATGGGATCAACGGACGACGCGACGGAAAGCGACGATGCTGCCATCTCTTGCTCCACGAGGTCCGGGAGCGGGATGGAGTGAAGGTTCATGATTTCAACACCGGTTCAGGGGCCAGGGCAGGAGCGACCTCGGGAGAAGCGGCTGCGTCGCGCTTGCGGTCGCGTTTCTTCATGCGGCCGAGCAGTTCGTCCATGCGGCCGGTCATCTTCTCGGAGCGGTCGATGACGAAGGTGAGGTCTGGGATGTGGCGGACGCCCATCCGGTCCCGCAGCGAGGAGCGGATGAAGGCGCGGGCAGTCATCAGCGCGGCGAGGGTGTCGTCCTCCTCCTGCTCGGTGCCGTGGACGGCTACGAAGACGCGGGCGGACTTGCCGCCGGGCGCGAGGACGACCTCGGTGACGTGGCAGGGCGCGATGCGGGGGTCGGAAAGTTCGCCCTCGAGCATCGCCCCGATCTCGTCGGAGAAGGTGCTGGTGACACGGTTCCGGTGGTGATTTCTTGCTCGCTGCTCTGGCATTGGTATGTATCGATGATAAATCCAGCCAGCGTGCAAGACCAGTACTTATCGGGCGGACGCGGGAGCTAACTCATTCTGCTGGCTATAGACAACAAGTGAAGGGATGGAAGGAGGCGGACGTTATTCCGGAATGACTTCGGCGTAAATATCGCTGATGAAAACGCCGAGTTGATTCGAAAAACCATGCAAGGCACGCTCCAGTGTCTCGCACTGCCCGGTAAGGTAGCTGGTCGAGGAAGAGATGGCGGCGATGCCGAGGGTGGCCCGGTTCCAAACGAGCCCCTCGTCGAGTTCGGCGATGGAGATGTTGAAGCCGTGGCGCAGCTTGTCCTTGAGGGAGCGGATAGCCTGGCGGCGGTCCTTGAGGGATTGCGCATGAGGGATTTCGATCTCGACGGTGATTCTGGCAATGGGCATGATTGGCATATGCGGAGCCGCGGCGATCTCCGGTACTGAAATGGGTCTCAGCGAATCCGCGGGTTGACTCGATGAACGACGACGAAGCAGGGAACCCTAGAATCAGAGTGAGGACGGACCCGAAACGACCATGAGCGTACCGAACGGGAGAGACTCGAAGAGCAACGCCACGGCCGGTCGGAATGCGCTGACTGCGGTTCTTCTTGCGGCGATCGTGGTGGTGGCGCTTAACACTTGGCTGGCGTTCCGGTCCATCCAGGTGCTGGTGAAGAGCGAGTACTGGGTCCAGCATACTCTGGAGGTGATCGGCGAAGTCGAGCGGATCATGGGATCTGCGAAGGACGCGGAGACGGGGAACCGCGGATTTCTCATTACCGGAGACGAGCGATATCTGGAACCCTACACGAATGCCGTTCGGGACCTGCCAGGCGAGTTGGAGAAGTTCGGCACGCTGATCGAGGACAACCGGTCTCAGAAGGCGCGTTTGCTGGACTTTCGGGAGGTACTCGACGAGCGGCTGGGGCTGTTGGCGACGGGCATCGAGCAGCGCAGGAGTGGCGCGAGCCGGGAGGAGATCCATCTGCTGGTTTTGAGCGGGACGGGCAAATCGGAGATGGACCATCTGCGACGCATCGCCGACGATATGGAGGCCGAGGAGCGGCGGCTGCTGGTGATCCGGCAGGGCGATGTGAACCGAAACAGCAATCAGGCGCGGTGGACGGTCGGCGTGGCGAGCGCGCTGGACCTGGTGCTGCTGGTGCTGATGTTCCGCTACCTGGCGCGGGAGCGGGTACTGCGGCTTGAGAAGGAGCGCGTCGCCGAGGAGTTGGCGACGGCGAAGGCGGCGACCGAGGCGAAGGCAGCCGAGGTGCAACTGCTGAACCGGGAGCTCGAAGAGCGGGTCCGGCGGCGCACGGCGGAGCTGGAGACGACGAACCGCGAACTGGAGGCGTTCAGCTACTCGGTCTCGCACGATCTGCGCGCGCCGCTGCGGACGATCGACGGCTTCAGCCTGGCGATCGAAGAGGACTACGGCAACATCGTCGATGCAGTTGGCAAGGACTACATCCGGCGGGTTCGGACGAGCGTGCAGCGCATGGGCCAGTTGATCGACGCGCTGTTGCAGCTCTCGCGGATTACACGGACAGAGCTGGCGCGAGAAAATTTCGACATGAGCGAGGTAGCCAAGGCGGTGGTGAGCGAGTTCGATATGGAGGCGACGAACGCGGACAATCGGCGCCGATCAGATGCCGGTGCAGAGAGCCGTCTGGCGGTGAGACCGGTGGAGTTTCGTGTGCTGGATGGGCCGGAGGCCTATGGCGATCCGAAGCTGCTGCGGGTGGCGCTCGAGAACCTTATTGGGAATGCGGTGAAGTTTTCCGCGAAAGTTTCCGCGCCAGTGGTGGAGGTGGGCTGGGACAATAAGGAGTCCGCATGGTACGTGCGGGATAACGGTGCCGGGTTCGACATGTTCTACGCGGACAAGCTCTTCAACGCATTTCACAGATTGCATGGCGACAAGGATTTTGTGGGCTCGGGGATCGGATTGGCGACGGTGGCGCGAGTAGTCCGGCGCCATCATGGGAAGATCTGGGCAGACAGCGCGGTGGGACGCGGCGCCACCTTCTGGTTCACGTTAGGATAACCTCCATGACAGACGGCAGCCGGTCCATATTACTGGTGGAAGATGACCCAGACCACGAACTTCTGACGCTGCGCGCGTTGAAGAAGGCGAACGTTGCCAATGCCCTGCATGTGGCGCGAGACGGCGAAGAGGCCATCGCGATGCTGATGGGCCCGAAGCCGATCAGGCCGCAGGTGGTGCTGCTGGACCTGAAGTTGCCGAAGGTGGACGGACTTGAGGTGCTGCGTAGAATCCGCGGGAGCGCGGCGACGCGGATGACGCCAGTGGTGGTGCTGACCTCCTCCGATGAAGAGAGCGACGTCGTGCGGAGCTACCAGACCGGCGTGAACAGCTACATCCGGAAGCCGGTGAACTTCTCGGACTTCGCAGAGACGACGCGGCAGCTTGGCCTCTACTGGCTGGTGCTGAACGAGTGCCCGCCTCAGGTGTAGACAGGGTCACGCCTCAGGTGTAGACGGGATTTAGTCGGCCCTCCCCGCAGCGCAACACCCCGCAATGCTACTCTGTCTTCACAATCACGAGAGAGTTCGCCCCCGTACGCCAAAATCCCTTCGCGGAGCCATCGCTTGAAGCAGGATGTGGAAGAAGAGGTTGCCAGTCACCAGCTACGAAAGGAACTGGGTCTGCGGGATCTGGTTCCGATGCAGATTCTGCTGGTGGTCGGCATTACGTGGGCGGGACTGGCGGCGCGGCAGGGGTCGGGACACGTCATCTGGTGGCTGCTCGCGGTCCTGATGCTGTTTCTGCCCGTCGCGGGCGTGGTGAGCTACTGCGTCCAGATATGGCCGCTCGAAGGCGGCGTGTACCAGTGGACCAAGCACGCCATCGGGCCGTTCGCGGGATTCATCAGCGCATGGAACTTCGGATTCTGGGCGCTGGGCGCGGTCTCAGTGCTGGGTATCCAGACGGCCACGAGCCTGAGCTACGCACTGGGTTCGAAGGCCGCGTGGATGGAGACCAGCACGGTCCTTATTAACTGTCTCAGTGTTGGGCTGTTTGCCGTGATTCTACTGGTGAACATACCGGGATTCGGCATCGGGCGCTGGGTCGCGCACTTCGGCACGGCGGTCACGGTGCTGGTGACGGCGCTGCTGGCGGTGCTGATCCTCTACCACCCGCACACCAGCGCGGCGCATCCGCACGTCTCGCCGCAGCAGCCGTTCTCGCTGGCGCTGCCGACCGTGACGCTGCTGACCATCAACCTCTTCAGCAAGCTAACCTTCAACGCGCTTACCGGACTCGAACAGGTCGCGGTCTTCGCGGGCGAGACGCGCAACGCGGCGAAGACGATCCTGCGTTCGGCGTGGATCGGCGCGCCGGTGATCGCGGTGATCTTCATCCTGATGAGCGGGTCGATGCTGACATATATTCCGGCCGACAGGATCGACCTGACCGGGCCGATTCCGCAGGTCCTGGCGACGGCGTTCGCGGGGGGCAGCACCGCTCCGGGAACGACGGACTGGGGGATGATGCTCGGCCGCGCGGCGATCCTGGTGCTGGCGGTCGCGCTGGTGGCGCAGTTTGCGGTAATCGTCGCCGAGACCAGCCGCTTGCCCATGGTCGCGGCCTGGGACCACCTGATTCCGGCGTGGTTCACACGGCTGCATCCGCGCTACCGCACGCCAACGCGGTCGATCGCGGTGATCGTGCTGCTGAGCGTGGGGATGTGCTTCTTCGCCTCCGCCGGAGCCAGCGCGCAGGAGGCGTTTCAGTTGATCGCCGTGAGCGCGAACATCGGCTACGCGGTGTATTACCTGCTGATGTTCGCTGTGCCGCTGGTGGCCGGGTCGCGCTTCGGCAAGCCGCCGGGATGGCTGCTGAAGATTGCCTGCTGTAGCGGCATCTTCATCACGCTGCTCTCTGTCGTGTTCTCGCTGGTGCCGGTGGTGGAGGTCCGAAGCCCGTGGGTCTTCGCGGTGAAGGTGAGCCTGACGGCACTGGCGGTGAACCTTGCGGGCGGGGCGATCTACTGGCGGGGGAACCGGATCAAGATGCGGGAAGAGCAGACGATAATCTCCGCAGGCTGACACACCGGCTTCAGGCCCTCGCACCGCTCACGACCGACGTGCCAGTTAGTCAAACGACAGGAGGAGGCGTACGCGATGCAGGTGCAACGCAGGCAGTTTCTCTTGGGGGATGCGGCGGCTTCTTGCGGCGGAAGACGTCACTTTGGGCTGTTGATAACTTGTATTGCGGCGTGTAACTGGATCGCCGGCTGTGGCGGCGGTTCCAATTCCAGCACGACGACCCCACCCTCAACGAACCAGTATGTGGCTGCGTATAAGTCGGCCTCATGGGGATCAACGGTTACGCTGACTTACCCCACCAGTTGCGAGATGACCATTACAACTACCGGCAAGCCGAACTACACGCCGAACGCGTATTACCTGGCTCCGGCGAGCGGAAGTGCAACGGTGGTTGCGTATACCTCGCAGACGAAGACCCCGATGGCACTCATCTCCTATGCGGACGACATTGCGCCCATGCTCCGGGGCTCATCGGCCACGATCAATATCTGTCCAGCCAAGGCGAGCTCGACGACGGCGGCCGGCCTCGGCGCGATCGGTTATCTGATATCCGGCACGGCGATGTTCAATCCTTATGAGGCAGACGCCACAACCGCGGCGGTTGCCGACAACGCCACATATACGTTCAAGGACAGCAACGGCGCATCGCAGACGGCCTACTTTCTGGACCAGTGCAACACCCACAGCAATGGATCGACATGGCATGCGCATGGCAACCCCGACTGCGTTACGTCGCAGGTCGATACGGGCACCGGGCCGTCGCATATCATCGGCGTGGCCCTCGACGGCTTTCCTATCTACGGCGGCCGGGACATCAACGGCAACACGATCCAGGTATCGCAG
>Ga0116226_10004835_pt1 | contig 11968 bp, 8 predicted proteins | sample S1TSphfallax_FD_89692 | JGI IMG/M metagenome (GOLD analysis project Ga0116226, IMG submission 89692) | Host-associated microbial communities from peat moss isolated from Minnesota, USA - S1T2_Fa - Sphagnum fallax MG | ecosystem: Host-associated > Plants > Peat moss > Unclassified | place: USA... | reverse complement strand
TAATTATGTTGTAATTACATAGCAATGATGTGTTAATGTGGTTTTCATTCATATGTCAAAGATTAATTCATTGAACAATGCTACCAACAAATCATCAATGGACACATGGTAATTTTAAATTTATTTTGATATTTAATATTTTAATAGTTTAATTTAGATATTTAGGTAGGTAGTTAATCTTAAATTAGGTGGGTAGGTAGTTTGGGATAATCATATTTTATTTTGGGTTTAACTTTTAGGGCCAAACCTTTTTTTCTTGATTCATTTCAAATGCCACTTGTTTTTTAATACTAGTAATGCACTATTTAGATATTTTACAAACTTGAAAAGTATGACAAACAATATGAGATTAAAAACTATGAGAAAATTGTGTCCATTGCAATTTGTTTGATGTAACTAAAAAGTGTCTAATAGATCTAGATTACAATTAAAGAGACTAGTTGCAATAGACATGATTTTTCCATAGTGAAATTTAATTACATCCTAGTTGCAACTTCTTTGGAATTATTATCAAATAATTAAATATTATATTAACATAATCCACCTTTTGAGTTATATTAATTATAATAGTTCATAAGTAATAATATAGATTATTAATACGAAATTTACATACTAATATTACAATAATAATAATAATAATAAGTAATATTAACAAATAATATTTATAATAATTAATTAATATAATTATATTATAATTATTGTAGTTAGTAGTTGGGTAGGGTAGGTCAGTTAATGTAGCCTACAAGCTAGTTATAAGTTTATTAACGTAAATAAAATAGGTATATATTACCTAGTTTAAGGTTATTTATATAAAAAGAACTTCGTGTCACACTAGTTGTATCATGGGAAATCATAATTGATAATTAATTACAAAAGAGTTGAAAATGCTAAATATAATGGATGAAGGCAATGTATACACATGATATAATCATATATGTCAAATCCTTATGCTAATTACAAAGTAGTAGTGTTTCAAGTATTTTAAGTGTATTGTAGTTGTCATATGTGACTTTCATGCAACTTGTTAACAAAATCAAACATGGTTGATTGCAACCATATATATCGTGCATACATTCATCCGTATAAGGGTCCTTCTTGTAATAAACATGCAACCACAATAAAACTCCATGAATTTTGATGTTGCATTTTATTTTTTACTTCCATGTATATTCAAGGAGAGTTGTAACATATTTGCATATTAGTTGTTTTGAAGCTTTAATTATAAGGCAATGAGGTTTCCCCATACAAGATTTTTCATAGTGTTTAGTTTGTTGGATGATTTTTACATTAAAATTGTTGAAGTGAGAAAGAATTTTGTAACTGAAACGATTTTGTAACTGAATCCAGCAGAAGCTTATTTGAAGCAATGCAACTAAAACTAGTTTTATGTAACCAAAACTAGATTGGTGTAATCAAATTGGATCTATTTCATTGGAACTAGATTTGTCTTAACTGAAATTGGATTTAGAGGTGGTTAATTTTAACACCAAAAATCTAGAATTTGGACTAGTAATTAGGATTTAAAAAATAAGGTTTGGAAGGTATATATTTAGGCACATTTTTAGTTTTTTTTTTCTCTTGATATAGAAGATTTTACAAAGCTTTTCAAGCCTAATTGTGGAGAAAGTTCAAACCTTTTGAGCTTTTTACCTTCTTTTTTGAAATAATGAGTGTTTTTTTTGTTAGAGTGATGTTTTTCCACAAGGGTTGACCTTATTCAACATTAGCCTTTTTGGCTTGATCTCACGAAGATTATTGCTTTCTATTTTTCAATGAGTGTTTTTGCTATTTGTTTTCCATTAATCTTTTTTTGTTTTAGCACAATAAAAGAAAAATAAATATTAAAAAAAACTATTTGGCTTTTTTTGTTTGGGTGTATTATGTCGATTGTTATGACAAAAGGTATGCGGAAGAAGTTGGATGAGGTTTTGTAGGAAAATGCAAGAAATGGCCGATTCATTTGTAAACCGGATCTATCCCAAATGGACGACGACATTGTCATTGCATCTCATAGTAATGACACACTAGAAACAACAACCAAGAAAATAGAACCGGACATCAGAATAGTGCAATTATCGGAATTGATGGGGGGAGCCTTTCCCGAGGCCAACCGCTTGCTATGTTACAACAAGGAGTCTCTTAGGAACCCATGTGGGGACCTATCAAAAATCTAGCTTTTTGGTACCATGAAAGAATGCAACCCCAAAAGTGTTTGGAAGACTATCTCGCTATTTGGGTTTGACACAAATGGATCAAACCCAAATATCGATTCCAAGGTATCTCTTTCTTGATAATCATAGTGGCCATTTGTCGAGAATGAGTCTCATGAGCGAGGATGAGCTTCATCCAAAAAATCTAGTAACTTTTATTTTCATAGAAGTTTCCCCTCATGTGTTATTCATATGGTGATGGGTTTGGGCATTTGTTAACTAGTTGTCCTTATAGATCTATAGTCAAGTTTAAGTTGAGTTAGGATTGCCGATCACACTTCCTCTAGGAAATCCTCCCATAACTATGGACCCTCGTTACCCAAATTTTGTACCAAGAAATTTCAGTTCACACTTGGGTATTGATGGAGTTATGGGTGAATTTGCAAGATTTTTTAATCCCATCATAGGAAATTCTCTTCCTTCCCTAGAGGGCTATGGCCCTTTTCCAGTACTGACTTCCATGCAGCCTTACTAGCCCATGATGGGACAACCCTTTCCAAGGGGGAAACCGGTTGTAACACCAGGGTGGGGTTGGCCATGTCTGATGCCAGGAGATAACGAAGCTATGCCCGTAATGACCTTGGTCAGGGTTAGCAGTGGAGGCCCACTAGATGCAGGCGAAGGATGTTCTGGACCTTCTAACAAAAGACAACCTGAAGGACCTGGTCATTCAACTAGGGCATGCAAGTGAGTACCGCAAGAAGTTTCTAATCCTGAAAGGGCGTTAGACCATTGTAGGGGGACCTTAGATGGGTCCATCATGGACTATGTGGTACCCTCCCTAATACTCGGTGACACCTATTCTACCTCCAGTGGCACCTACCAACCAAAAATCATTTCCTTACCCCATGCATAGTGCGAGGACTAACCGTGATGCCCATGTCCCGGGATTTTTGAAAGCCATCTAAGCCTATGGGGAGAGGAATGATTCGGACATAGTCAACCTATTTTGCTTAACCTTTGAGGGATGCAATTTCGGAATGGGGGGAAAATTTCATGCAATTTCACCCCAAATGCACATTTGTCGAGTTGGAGGTAGCATTTTGCAAATGATATCAGAAGGTGCAAACATACGAGCACGTGTATATCATTTTGAGAGTCATCAAACAAGCACCGGATGAAAAAATGGAGGTATACTATGAACATATAATGAAATTGGTAAATTGCTTAAATCATAAAGTGGACTATAGTTTGCTTACGACGTTTTTCCAAACCAAGTTGGTACTCTATTTTAGCTAGCCATTGTGGGGATGAAATGAGATACTTTGCTCCTCCATAAATAAGTTGTGGTGACATGCGAAGAAAACAAGGTGATGCCAATGAATACCAAAAATTACTAGAACCTCCATCAAAGTTGAAAAAAATCATAGATTCCAGGAAAAATGAGTTAAGATGTAGTTAGTGAAAAAAATTAGGGCATACCAAAGAGCGTTGCCATTGGAACCTTGAAAACCTAAACAATAGGTTGAAGGAGAAAAATGAAGTATAGGTGAACAAAGTGTTGGCTCAGATGAAAATAATTGGAAGTCCTTATAAGGGAAACCAAAATAACAAAACCAATAATTCTACCACTCAATACTCTTGTTTCATTTGTGGCGGTCTCAATCATAAGATTTTCAACTATTCGCATTAGTAAACATCATTGGAGATGTTCAAAAACAAGAAGGCCAACTTCGAATTGAAAAAGGATAATGTGGTAGTTAACATGGTGTTTGTTGTAACGACTAGAACTCAAGTCTTTGAAGTTGACACATTTAAAGAAATGGAGGTGAAGAGAAACAAGATTGTGGCAAACTGGCAACATGAAGAACAACATCAAAAATCAATTGAAGATGTTATTGGACAACTATAGAAGGAAGAACCACCATTACAACTCCCAACACTAGAGATTGTTGAAGGATTACCTGTAGCAACAAATAAGTGTTAGAAGACAAAGGATGCCATATTGCTCAATCCTAGTTTGAAAATCAAAACTAATTTGTTGAGAGCCGTGGAGGAATTAATTCTAATTCAACAGGTTATTGGAGACTGATTATTCGAAAGCAAACATACATTGACCCTTGGGCAACTTTCCAACTTGCAAAAGATTTAAAGTAATATGTTTTTTAAAAACTCTCTTTGGAACAAAAATTGATTCCCATTTTACCACTAATTCTAGTAATGGTTTCAGTCAACATCGATCCTCACATGGCAGTTATCCAAGTACATGTTGGGCAAAATCTAGTGGATGATGTGTTATTAGATGGAGGTTTTGGAGCCAACATTATCATTGAGGATCTGAGGAAACAATTGAAGTTGCTTCTCCCCAAGCCCATTCCTTATATGTTTTGAATGGCGGATCAAAATTTGATGAAACCAGTGAGAATCATTTGGGACTTAAAAATACATATACATGAAATTCCATATATTTCTACTTTCACCGTTATGCAAAACAATGTATTGGGTGGGAGTTATTCCATGCTCCTTGGTTGACCTTGGCTTAGGAATGCCAAGGTGATTCGTGATAGGGGGACAAACCTAATCACCATAGAAGGCAATGGAGCAATTCGAATGATTTTAGTAACAAAACGTTTGGATGTTAATACCAAGTGACCAAAAGTTCTTCTTTGCTATGATTTTACCAATGACATCACAAATGAAGAAGAGGAAATTCTCCTCCAGGTAGAATTGGAATTGTTCACCATTGGAACAATTTCCCTACCGGAACCGGAGACACTTATGTGTTACATTTTTCCAAAAATTGGTTTAGGAGGAATTAAAGTTTGATTTTCCTCATACACTAGGGGAAATTATAGTAGATGGAGTCCTCGCACACTTAAAGGTGTAAGATTTGAAAATTGCTTAGTGGACGTTACAAGAAGATGTCTAGATCTTAGATTTGAATTTGGGCATTGCTACTAAGTTGTAATTGGTGAAGTTCAACATTGATTTAGACCTTTTGATAACTAAAGAAGTGGAGTCTTTGCTTTGAAAATACAAGGATGTCTTTGCATGGTCCTACATGGATCTCAAAGGAATACCTCCTCACATTGCTCAACATTGGATTGAACTGGATACAATGATATTGCCTTCCCATTAGAACTGGTATCAAATGAATTCAAATTATGCAGCTGTGGTCAAACAACATCTCAACAAACCTTTGACTACAAGATTTATTGTTTTGGTGGAGGAAGCAACTTGGCTTTTGCCCATTGTGGTGGTCTTTAACAAAAACGGTAAGTTATGCATTTGCATCGATTTTAAGAGAATAAATGTAACCATGAAAAAGGATCCATATTTTTTGTTCTTTTACAGAGGAGGTTTTGGATATGGTAGCTAGACATGAAATATATTCATTTTTGGATTACCATTAGATCATGATAACACTAAATGATCAATACAAAATAGCCTTCATCATCGAATGGGATGCGTTTGTATGGATAATCATGCCCTTTAGATTGGAAAATGCACCAAGCTAACAATGAGCTTTAAGTATGGCTTTTAAGGAATATCTTGGTGTGTTCATGAAGTTTTTAGATGATTTCAGTGTCTTGAGTGATTTGAAAACACATTTAACTAAACTCCAATTGTCTTTTGACAAATGTTGAAAATTTAGTATTAGTTTCAATTCAGAAAAATGTATGTTTTTGGTGTTTTCTAGTGTCATACTTGGTTACATTATGTCTAAAGAAGGGAGGTTATCGAATCTTAAGAAGATTACAGCCATAGTGAACATGCCAGAACAAAAAACCCCTAAGGACATTCAAGTTTTCAACAACATGGCCCAATTTTATCGCTATTTCATCCAGAACTTCACTTCCATCATGGACCTGATTACAAAATTGTTGCGAAAAACCCAAGTTTTTCAGTGGACTTTTGAATGTCAACAAATGTGGGAGGCAATTAAACAATGATATGTGGATGCATTGATCTTGAATGCACCAAGGTGGGATTTGGAGTTTCATGTCAAAACCTTTCACAAAATGGGGCATTGATTTCATAGGCCCCATCAAACCAAAAAGACTTTACATAAGTAACCACTATGTTTTGGTGGCAACTGATTACGCTACTAAGTGGGCAGAGGCTAAAACATTGCAAAACCAACATGACAATGGTCACAACATAGTTCATTTATGAATTTATCCTAATGTGATTTAGCTACCCACTCACTTTAGTTAGTGATCAAGTCGTGCATTTTACCAACGACACCATCCAAATCTTGACTAGGCATTTTTTGTTTAAATGTACAAGTTCCACTACCTACTACCCATAGGAATGGCCATGTCAAATCAACTAACAAAGTCATTGACCTACTCTTAACCAAATTAATGAATGAGAAGTGCAATTATTGGGACGAACATTTGCACACAATTTTATTTACTTATTGAACAATATTCAAGATCACCATCGGGCATACTATTTTCTAGCTCGTATATGGGCTTCACCCATTAATGCCCATAGAATATCTACTTCCTTCAAAAAATAATCCAATGGATCACACTTTGGTACCAATCTTATCGAACTAAATAGTTGACTTGGAAAAGTTGGAGGAATCCTGCCAAGTTGCTTTTAAAACGACAATGAAACAACAATCCAACTTGGTAAGATGGGTGCACCAACACTAAAAAAAAAAGCATTTGCCTGCAATGACCATGTCTTGTGGTTTCCAAAGTCCAAAAAAACCCACCATCGAAAAATTCAAATGGTGGTGGTTTGGGTCGTACCAAATATGGTATTGTCTCCCCAACAACATTGTTTTGTTGGTTGCGATAAACAAATTCAACCCACATCCCATCCGTGTAAATGTAAACAAGCTCAACCCCTACCAAATCTTTACGGTTTCTTGAGGATGGGAAATAGGTGTACAAAGGGGGGGAGATCCCGATGAACAACTGGAATGGAATGAGGATAAGCAATTTGAATTGGAGGATGACACACAATTGGAAGTAGATTGTCATTTGGAACAATTTGTCGACAATGAACTAGAAGTGGATAATGATCCGGTTATAGCTCCACCGAAATAACTATTCAACAATGAATTAGAATTTAATGAAGTTCAGGTTACCTCGACAAAACAATTAGAAATGAGTTATACAAATATTGCTTCATTGAAAAAAATGTTCGGCCCAAAACTAGAACAGAGTAAAAATCTGGTTATAGCTCCTCCAAAAATGGATATTATAAATCTAGTTACATCCTTTGTGTACTTGAAATTGAAAGTGATAGAAACATGGTGTGAGAAAAACCAAGCTAAGTGTATGTGGTACAAGTGGTGTACCTGGAAATGTTGGGAACAATCATGGGAAGATTGGGAATTGGCGAAGAAAATTACACATTGGAGACATGTACATTGAAATTAATGAATCGCGCACCACTGAATTTGACAAAACAGGTTTCAACAACACAAAAATGGTTACCGATAATTGTGATCAAAAATCAATTATGAAGAATTAAGGTTGAAGTACAAACTACGGAAACAACATTTTAAAGGATCAATTTCCAAAGTGGAGTTACCCAAAAATAGTTTTAAAAAAGTGATTATCTAAAGCCATTATGAAAAAACCGTTACCAAGAATAGTCGTTACAAGTGAAATGGGTGTAACCATTTTTAATGGTCACTTGAAAACAATCAAAACTATTGCCAAGGGTCACCAAAGTGTTACCAAAAGGTTAATGACTCTTAGAGTTTTTTCCTATTTAAATACTTCCATTGTTCATGTACCTCTTGCTAGTTTTTTTGTCTTTTTATGTTGTCAATATTGTCAAGTGTTCATTTTTCTTCTATTGTGCCCTTTGTCATATTCGTTTCCTTTCGTATCAGTCTAGTGTTGATGTCGTTTTCGATCATCATGGGAGGAAGCGTGAGTAAGGAAAGGTAGAAAAGATCTTGAAGGTTAATCTTCAAGAGAGGCCAAGCTAGATTTTGAATGGGAGATAACCTTCAACAAGGCAAATTGGCGAGAGAAATATGTAGTGTCCATTTTTGGTAAAAAGGTCATTTTTATTGAAATGGACAAATTACATAGGTGGATAGTTAGAAGGGGTGTGGCTTGGGCAAAGCAAATAGGAGTATGGGGTGTTCTAGGTCTTGAACTCATGTCAATTCGCCCTCTAGTGAAAGAATTTATCCAAGGTATCATTTGGTTCAATGCGGATGTGATAGAATTGGTGGTTTAGGGGGTTCCGATGTTATTCATTGAAGATACAATGGTAGAAATGCTACTATTGCCACAAGCTGGGCATTAGAAGCTACTAGCCAAGTAAAAGGAGCCAAATTTCCAAAAATAGTTCCACCGATAGTTTTGGTGGATAGGGAAGAATGGTCCATGTTCAAGGGCATGTACGTTGTTAGAATGCCCAGTTTGATATAAGGCATTTGGTTGAAGGGCAACCGCCTCATTTACATGGCGAAAAAACTCATGATCTTGGTAATGTTCATCAAAATTGGGATGCAAATCAACTGTTGATGTCATCTTCAACAACCTTCATAACACATTGTGGAACTTGGGCGGTCCCCATAAATCCAACACCACCAGAAATGTAGAGTTTAGAGGTGCACAAATCTTGGACATAATGCTCCGAAAATGGTTTTTGGTGGACCTGAGCTTTCGAGCACTGGATTTAGAGGAGGAGGATGAATAAGAGGAAAACTTACCAGGTGAGGCAAAAAGGAGGAATTTGCCACCAAGAGTAGGTGCGTAATCACAAGGTGCACCTACAAATATGGAAGAAAGTCTGAATTTGGAGCATCGAGTGGGTGCAACAATCTACCCACAAGAGGATGAACTAGAACCAAAAACCATCTTGTTGACGTTAAGGAGTTGGACCTTGGGATGGTTGTGGCCACACCTTCCATCTTCTGCATTGGGGAAGTGCACGTTAGTGGAGCGAACATCGGAACCAACACTGAGTCCTTGGAAAAGGATTTGAACTAGAAATCCTTTTGGAAATAGAGATTCGAAACCTACACCGAATATTTTGTCTTTGAAGGAGACCCTTTTGGTGTAACAAGAAATAGGAGCCTCATTGTTGCAGCATTTGCATGACATGTTCTCTTTCAAAATAATTTTGGTGAATAGTTTACTGGATGTTGAAACTCCATTGGAGTTTAATTCTGATGTTGATACGACCACTAAAAGTCTATCACATCAACCAAGGGTAGATATTTTCTAGTTCTGGTTGGTGTTTTTTGAGATGCCATAGGCAATTGGACCTCAGAGTTCAATAGCTCTAGCAGTCCATGCTTCGCTAAGCAACTTGGAGTTTTATTTCCTGATGTCCAGTTTGTATATCTTATCAATGATGAATATCAACACGGAGTTTTGGTGTTTGGCAACAAAGCATGAAACTTTGGTGGAAAGCAACCAAAATATTTCTGATGAAAAGCAAAATTTGGAGGCCTTTGGATCTATTTCACTGAAACCGGATTTGTCTTAACTGAAATTGGATTCAAAGGTGGTTATTTTTAGCACTGAAAATCTAGAAATTGGACTAATAATTAAGATTTTTTTTTATAAGGTTTGGAAGGTATTTATCTAGGCACATTTTTAGTTTTTTTTTCTCTTGATACAAAACATTGTACAAAGTTTTTCAAGCTTAATTGTGGAGAAAGTTCAAACCTTTTGAACTTTTTATTTTCTTTTTTGAAATAATTAGTGTTTTTTTGCTAGAGTGATGTTTCTCCACAAGGGTCTGTGTTTCCAAGTATGTTCATTTCATGTGTGTGAATTCCCATGGTGAACTTATTATTGTCACATGGGTTTTAAGTCTGTGTTTTGATATTTAAGGTGGTTGTAGGTGTTTGCTTCCACTCCAAATCTGGTAGTGTGATTCCTTTATCAAAAATTTAAGTATTTCGATAATCTATTTGATTTACCAATAGTTGAATTTTGGTGGTTTTAAAGATCACCCTTTTTGGACAAGAATTTTTAAAATTTCTATTTCATTTACAAACTCAGTTATTAAACATGTGGCTTTATTATTACCATATTATTACAACCCTATTATTATTAATGGCCTTAACAATAACTTAATTAAGTTTTAAACATTTACAATTAAGTTAATAACTTTCACCTCACATTATCTTAATTCAACCAATCTTAACACTAGAATTTGAGATCTTATTTACTTTGTTTCAATCATATGAACACATGTGGTTGGTTTTGCATTCAACATGTTCAAAAGCAAGGCTTACACATTTAATGTCAAATTCTAAATTAAATCAAACCCTTATCAACATCCTTTTTGGCCTCATTTTTTAATAAAAAACCCAAGTTTAATAAGATGGACAATTGTTAAAATTCACCACCATAAACATCCCCATATAAATAATTCATTTTTAGATCTTGAATTTTTTAAAACATGCAAAAAAATTTACATGTGAGATTGAAATCTTAGTCCCATGTATGTGCAAGGGACGGGATTGAAATTTTGGTCTCAATTTTAATCATATATAATTAGACATGGTATTGAAATTTCAATCCCAATTTTGATCCCATGTAATTTGAGCATGTTTTATTGGAATTTTTTTATGTAATTATTTTTATTGAGGTGTTTTTATTACCTTGAATTTTATTAAGTAAAATTTCAAAAATAAAAAATAAAAAAACATATTTTTAAACTATTATATAATCAATTTTAGGTCTACTTTATTGACATGTCCTTTTCGTTTGAACAACCATGATTATATGGTATGCACTAATTATAAGTGATATGACCTATTTTTAAATATTAAAGTTTTTTCTAGGTGCAATTAATAAGATGGAGATTGTGTAATTTATATTGAAAGTTCAAAATAAAAGAGAACACATTAATGTTTGGTAATATTTATTTGGTTATGACAAGGAGTTGATGAAGGTCTAAATGTAGCAACTTGGTGGTCCAATTACTTGATTTGCAATGCACACCTTGTTCACTTAGATTCCAAAACCCATTAAATTTTTTTTTGATTTAAAATAGTTTTTCCCATTGAAACAAACCAAACATTTAATATTTCAATGACTTTCATGGTTTTCATCATTTGAGATGTGATAGATCTAGTACAATAACACTAAAATGCTTGTTGATTAATTTTGATATTAAATTTGGGCATGTCATGCATGATGCTTGTTTGGCCACACACAATCATGTTCCTTCATCAGTCTTCATGTTTTCAACTAACACTAGCAAATCAAAAATATATATGGTGTCAAAAATCCATGTAAACATAAAATTTAAAAGGATTGAAAATACATGAACATTAAAAATTTAAGTAATAATAAGGTGGGGAAAAAAAATCTTTTTTATGTGATATTTCCCAAATAACTCCCTCTTTGACATAATGAGGAAAATAAACACATAATGTTCCCCCATGTTTCTATGATCCCTTTGGATAATGAAGGTAATAACATGATTTTCTTTGGGATGATTCTATTTATATCTATTTTAGGCTCAATCCTTCCATCAAATATTGTTAGTTTAGCATATTGTTTTACTCAATTTCAATTTTATTTTCCATATGGTCTTCACAAACCATTTTAGCATGTATTCAAGTTCTCTAGAAATATTCAAAAATTGTTTCCATCAAAGACATCATGATCTTTTCCTACATTCAAGAAGTGAACCATATCTTGGATTTGGCTACAATGTCCAAACCACCCACTCCCTCATGAGGTTTCCAAGTAGCTTCTTTACAACTTCAAAAACCCAATTCTACCATTTTCATATGAGTACACAAATCAATGCCTTTATTAATACTTTTCCACCACATATCACATCCATTTGCTCAAATGTTGCAACTT
>Ga0116226_10004834_pt1 | contig 11968 bp, 9 predicted proteins | sample S1TSphfallax_FD_89692 | JGI IMG/M metagenome (GOLD analysis project Ga0116226, IMG submission 89692) | Host-associated microbial communities from peat moss isolated from Minnesota, USA - S1T2_Fa - Sphagnum fallax MG | ecosystem: Host-associated > Plants > Peat moss > Unclassified | place: USA... | reverse complement strand
TGGGGCATCATGTTTCGAACCGATTCCACCGAGGAATGGAAGGCGATGGTGCTGCTGGTGATTCACGGACTGGCAGGCGTCATTTGGGCACCGGCTTCGCAGGTGCTGATCCACAGAATCGTCGCCCTCGATCAGTTGCCGAGCGCCGTGCGCTTGATCGCCACCGGGCGCTACCTGGCTTTCTTACTCGGTCCAGCCTTGGGCAGCGCCGTGTTGCTGGCGTACTTTGGTCCGATCTACGGCATCTTCATCAACGCCCTGATATACGTGCCCATGGTGGTGTGGTTGATATACGCTCCGTACGGAAACGCGTCACCGCGCTCAGCGCGTGCGCAAACTCTGAGCGGATTTTCCGACATTTGGGCGACCATGCGTGTGGTGGCTAACAATCCGGTACTTGCCTCGATGACGGTGATGATCGGGGCTTCGGCGTTCTTCATCGGCAACGCTTATCAGGCGCAGATGCCGGGCTTTGCGCTCGACTTGGGCCACGGCAACCCGGGAGCGGCGTACAGCTTGTTGCTCGGTGCCGATGCAGCCGGCGGCCTGGTGGCAGGCATCATTCTGGAGAGCCGCGGACTGCTGTCGCCCAATGCCCGCACCGCCTTCATTCTGGCGATGATCTGGTGCGTGGCACTGGCGAGCTTCGCGCAATCGACCACCTATGCCCTGGCAATCCCGATGCTGTTCATTGCGGGCTTCGTCGAACTCAGTTTCAACTCGATGGCGCAATCGCTGGTGCAAATCAACGCCCCCGGCCACATCCGCGGCCGCGTGATCGGCGTGTTTTCGATGTCGGCGAGCGGTCTGCGCACCTTCAGCGGCTTGAACGTCGGATTGCTCGGCGCGCTCATCGGCATTCATTGGTCGCTGACGGCGAGTGCTGCCGTCTTGTTTCTGGTGTACGTGGCGTTGGCGGCCTTGCGCGTTGGCCGAGCCAGATCGAATCTTCCTTCGGGTGTGGCATGACGAGGTTGAGCGACGAACACTTCATGGCGCTTGCGCTCGAGTGTGCCCGCCGCGCCGCACGCGATGGCGAGGTGCCGGTCGGCGCCGTTCTGGTGGCCGGCGATGCGGTGATCGCCGAGGGTTGGAACCGGCCCATCGCCAGCATCGATCCGACCGCGCACGCGGAGATCGCCGCGCTGCGCGCCGGCGCGCTGCACCTGGGCAATTATCGTCTGGGCGCCTGCACGCTGTACGCAACCTTGGAACCGTGTCCGATGTGCATGGGTGCATTGATCAACGCACGGGTGGCGCGATTGGTGTTCGGTGCCTGGGATCCGAAAGCGGGAGCGTGCGGCAGCGTGATGGATCTGTCGCGTGAATTTCGGCTTACGCACCGAATCGATGTGTTCGGCGGAGTTTGCAGCGACCAGTCGGCCGCGCTACTGAAGGAATTCTTCGAGAGCCGCCGCTAGCACGCGCCAATCACGCTCAATTCAGCGCGGTGCCGCCCGGCGAGGCATTCCATGCCCACTCCAAAATATCGCGGTAGCTGCGGACATTGTCGACGTAGCGCACGGGCTCGGAACCTTTCGCATAGCCGTTCTGCGTCTGGGCATACCACCGTTCCTGTTCGAGCAGCGGCAGGAACTCGCGCACGTCTTCCCAGGAATCGGGGTCGCGGCCGGCGCGTTGCGCCAGCACGCGGGCGTCTTCCAAATGCCCGTAGCCGATGTTGTAGGCGGCAAGCGCGAACCAGGTGCGATCCGGCTCGGCCACATGGGTTGGAATTTTGGAGTAAAGCTGTCTCAAATACCGAGCACCGCCGAAGATACTTTGCCGTGCATCGGACGGATTCGTGACTTGTGCCGCCGTTGCGGTGACACCCGTCAATTGCATCAGCCCTTTGGCGCCGGCCGATGACGCAGCGGTCGGATTCCATTTGGATTCCTGATAGCCGATGGCGGCGAGCAGCCGCCAATCCTGGCTGCTTTGTTCGGCAGCCTCCACGAACCACTGCCTGTACAGGGGCAGTCTGCTCTGCAGGTGCCCCATGAAAGTGCGCGTGCCGGCGAAATCCATGTCCTCGGAGCGGCCGTAATAACGCTGCATGATGGCGGTGAGCTCACCGCCTGCGCTAAGCCGGTCGAAGTAACCGGTTACATCGCGAACGAAACTGGTGTCGCGGACACTGGCCGCCCAGGCGATCGACCGGATGTCCGGAAAATCGAAAGCAATGCGCAGATCCGGATGCGCATCGTGGGCCAGCGCGAACTCGCTGGAATCGGCGATGGTGTAATCGACGCTGCCGTCGGCAACACCGTCGAGCATGGATTGAGAATCGGTGCTGGCGTTCTCCACCCACACGAGACCTGGCAGCGAGTTGCGCGCAGCACGCAAGGCTTGCGCATGTGAGCTGCCCGCTGCAATTTCCAAATCGGCGTTGCCGATATCGGCCAGCGAATTGGGCGGAGTCGTCCCGCGGCGATAGACCAAGTGTTCGCGCACGGTGTGGTAGGCGGGCCCAAACTCGACACCGGGAATATTCTCTGCGGGAACCTTCAAACCCGCAGCAGCCAGGTGCGCGCGTCCGGTCCGCAGCGCGCCGTATATCTCGGCGTACGTGCGCATCGGCGTGATCTTGAGCTTGACGCCCAGTTCATCGGCGAAACGCTGCGCGAGCTCGTATTCCGGGCCTTGAGGAATTTCGTCGGGGCCGCGATAGAAGGCAAGCGGACCCGTGCGCGTAACAACGCGCAATTCGCCGAGCGTCTTGATCTGGTCCACCAAGCTGGGAAGCGGCATGTAGCTGCTGAGCAATGAAGCAGCGGAAACCGCAATCGTCAGCTTGGTCCAGCGCGGCCAATTTCCATATAGATTCAAATTACGCACGGTTTTTTAGCCACCTTTTTATCCCGTGTGAGGCGGGGTGCTTCTGGTAAAGCAGGTCCCCTGCCGATGCGCTAGAATAACCGCTTATCGAGGGCTTGGGGCTCTTGACATTTGCCTGATCTGCATGGCCGCGATGCGCGTCACGCGAGACAAACACTTAAGTTAATCCCGTAAAAAACTTAAGTAAATGAGGCGAAATATAAGTTAATCGGAGAGGTACCGAAGTGGTCATAACGGCGCCGACTCGAAATCGGATGGTCGGGTAATTCCGGCACGTGGGTTCGAATCCCACCCTCTCCGCCAAAACAAAGAAGGGCCTGTAGTCAGGCCCTTTTTTATTTGGGAGTGCGGTGCCGTCGCGCACACAGACGCTTGGCGCGTCGTCTTGCGAGGCGAGCGGCGAATGGCTTGAGTACCACAAGTCAAGTCAGCCCCCAATAAATTCGTGTCTTTCAAACTTGTAATTCTCCAGTAAGTCGCCAGCCACCGGCGTGCAGTGTACTGACCCACAGCGGATTTACATCACTGCACAGGACGACACATCATGCTTCACGACTCATCTGTATTGGCCGAAAAACGTACCAATGGCGCCGGAAATCGCGCGACGCCCGGTCCAGGCGTAGATGCCGGCCTGAGCGCGCTTCGTGGTGACAGCAACGACGCGTTCCGCGCACTTCGCGAGGTCGTCAAGGAGCACTCCGTCTGGGTGAATCCTTTGCGGCACGAGATGGCGCGCGTGATCGTGGGCCAGAAGGAGCTGATAGATCGACTGCTGGTCGCGCTCGTGACGAACGGACACGTCCTGTTGGAAGGTGTGCCGGGACTCGCCAAGACGCTTTCGCTGAAGACATTGGCCAAGTGCGTCGCATTGCAGTTCAAGCGCTTGCAGTTCACCCCCGATATGCTGCCCGCCGACATCGTGGGCACGATGATCTACAGCCCGCAAGACGGCGAATTTCGCACCAAGCACGGCCCGATCTTCAGCAATCTCATCTTGGCCGACGAGATCAATCGCGCACCGGCGAAGGTGCAGAGTGCGCTGCTGGAGGCGATGCAGGAGCGGCAGGTCACGATCGGCGAGGAAACCTATGCGCTGCCGGACCCTTTCCTCGTCCTCGCCACCCAGAATCCGCTGGAGCACGAGGGTACCTATCCGCTGCCCGAAGCGCAGATCGATCGTTTCATGATGAAAGTGGTGGTGTCCTACCCAAGCCGCGTGGAAGAGCGTGCAGTCCTGGACGCCATGGCCACGACCAACCCGTCGCTCGGTGTGAGCCAGATCGTCTCGCACGAACAACTGCAGAAGGCTCGGCGGGTCGTCAATGCGATCTACATCGACGACAAAATCAGAGATTACATCGTCGACCTGGTCGCGTGCACGCGCCCGCCGATCGCTGCATCGCTCGGTTTGAATGGCTTCATTCAACACGGAGCGTCACCGCGCGCCACGATCAACCTTTGTCTTGCCTCCCGCGCGACCGCCTTCCTCGCGGGCCGTCACTTCGTGACACCTCAGGACGTCAAAAGCATCGCGCTCGATGTTCTGCGCCACCGAATAACCGTGAGCTATGAAGCAGAGGCCGAAAGCGTGAGCGCAGAAGACATCGTGTTGAAGATTCTGGACGCGTTGCCGGTCCCGTAACAGAAACGAGTGCACACGCAATTGGAGACAGCCATGCAGACGGCCACGACGAAAACAATTTTGAATCGCATGCGGCAGCTCGAGATCAGGACCCGGCGGTTGGTGAACGACAGCTTGGTCGGTGAATACCACTCGGTGTTCAAGGGACGCGGCATGGACTTCGATGACGTGCGTGAGTATCTCGCGGGCGATGAGGTACGCGCCATCGATTGGAATGTGACGGCCAGAGCCGGTCGACCCTTCGTGAAGAAATACACGGAGGAACGCGAACTCAATATTCTCTTGATGGTGGATATCAGCGCATCCGGTAATTTCGGATCCGGAACGCAGAGTAAACGCGAATTGGCCGGCGAAGTCGCGAGTCTCCTGGCGCTCTCCGCCATCCGCAACAGCGACAAGGTGGGGTTGCTCCTCTATACGGATCGGATCGAGCAATACGTTCCGCCCAAAAAGGGGCGGCGGCACGTGCTGCGGGTCGTTCGGGAAATTCTCTTCCATACCGCTCTCGGCAGGGGGACCGACAGCGTCAAAGCACTCGAGGCCGCAAGCCGTGTCCTGCACCGGCGCGCCGTGGTCTTCTTGATCTCCGATTTTCAGTCAAACGGCGATCCGCTGATGGCGCGTGCCGACCTGCGTCGGGCCATGCGGCAAACCAATCGGCGACATGATCTGATCGCCGTGCATATCGAGGATCCTCATGAGCAAGCGTTGCCCGATGTCGGCATGCTGGCGCTCGAGGATGCGGAGACCGGGGAACTCGTCGCGCTCGACACGGCGGATCCGGAAGTTCGTGAGCGCTTCAATCGGGCGGCCGTCGCACACGTCGAACATCTGGTGCGCGACATTCGCGCCGAAGGGGTCGATACCCTGGCACTCAAGACCAATGCTGCCTATGTCCCGGCGCTGCAACGATTCTTCAAATCGCGAGGTCGTCGGCACTCATGAAAACCCATAATTCACTCGGGCGGTACCGCGCACTGGTAGCGGCCATGGCCATATTCGGGACGGGGGCAGCGCTGGCACAGGCGCCGGTGCCGCCGCCAGGCGCGCCGTCCATGAACGACATCCGAGACATTCGCGGCCCGAAACCGATCGCCGCCGGATGGGGGGTTGCGCTGTTGGTGGCAGGCGGCGTGGCAGGCATCGGCGCTGCAGGCACTGCTTGGGCGTTGCTTCGACGGCGCCAGGTCGTGGACACAACGCCGCAACAGATCGCGCTCGCCCGCCTCGATTCGGCCCGTGCACTCATGCGCGAGGGCAACAGCCGTGCATACTCCATCGAGCTCTCGAGCATCATGCGTCAATACATCGAGAACGCCTTTGGCATCGTGGCAACTCACTTCACAACCGACGAGTTCTTGCATCACGTCGCCAACACGCCGGACTCCGTCCTCATCGGCAGCCAGAAATCACTTGGCGAGTTCCTACAAGCGTGCGACCTCGCGAAGTTCGGCGGCTGGAGTCTGCCGGCTTCCGGCATGCTGGAGATGCTGGAAAGCGCCCGCCATTTCATCGTCGAGTCGGGACGCTCGCGAGCGCTGAACACCATGCCTGCCCCGGCTTCGCGAGTCCATCCGGTTGCCATGAATAACGCTCAGGAGACTTATGGTTCACTTCCTTCAACCTGAGTGGCTGTTGCTTCTTGGCCTGCTGCCGTTGGTTTGGATATGGCGCGGCCGTCCGGGACGAGTCGCAGCAGTCCAATACTCCAATCTCGCGATTGCCCGCGAGGCCGCGAAGGCTACCCGGAGCCGTGTGGGCCGCTGGCGCTGGTTGTTGCCGGTCCTCGGCGCCGCGCTGATGGTGGTCGGACTTGCGCGCCCGCAGCTGGTGCACGGGCGCACTCAAGTATCGGCCAACGGCATCGACATCATGTTGGGCCTCGATGTGTCCGGCTCGATGCACGCGCTCGATTTCAAGGTGAACGGCGAGCGCGTGAATCGAATCGATGTCGTGAAGTCCGTGGTTTCCCGTTTCATCGAAGAACGTCCCGATGATCGCATCGGGATCCTGGCCTTCGCCGGCGCTCCATATTTGGTGAGTCCGTTGACCTTGGACCATGAATGGCTGCAACAAAACCTCAACCGCGTCACGGTGGGCGGCGTGGACGACGGCACGGCGATCGGATCCGCGATCGCCAGCGGCGTCAATCGGTTGCGAGACTCGACCGCCAAATCAAAGGTCATCATCCTGCTCACCGACGGCATGAACAACGCCGGCAAGATCTCGCCGGTGGCGGCGGCGGAGGCGGCCAAGGCTTTGGGTGTCAAGGTCTACACGATTGCAGTCGGCGTGCGTGGTGAGGCGCCTATTCCGATGAAGGACGAATTCGGCAATGAGCAGGTTGTCATGGCGAAGGTTGACGTCGATGAGAAGACCTTGCAGACGGTGTCGGCGCTCACCGGTGGCAATTTTTACAGGGCCACGGACACCGACTCGCTGCGGAAAATCTATGAACAGATCAACCAACTGGAAAAGACCGCCCAGGTGCGGCAGCACTTCGAACATGCGGAAGATGTTTTCTCGTGGGCGTTGTTCCCGGCCCTCGCGCTGCTCGGCCTTGGGTTCGGACTGGAGAACACACGATTTCGGAGGGTGCCATGAACTTCGCTCATCCCGCATATCTCTTGGCGGGGATGCTTGCCTGCGCCGCCCTTCTCTGGGTGTGGCGACGCCATGATGTGCGCCAAGTGCAGGCGCTGGAGTCGCTGCTCGCGCCGCACCTGCGGGCGCAGTTGACGGCATCGGTTTCGATGGCGCGCCGAAACGGCAAACGTGTGCTGTTCGGTGCCGCCATCGCACTGCTCTTCATAGCCCTCGCCGCGCCCCAGGGGGGATTCCGCTGGGAGCAAGCGACTCGCCGGGGCAATGACATCATGTTCGCTGTCGATACATCTCGCAGCATGTTGACGCCGGACGTGAAACCGACTCGATTGGCGCGCGCCAAGATGGCGATCGATGACTTCGTGGATCATTTGGACGGGGACGCCGTTGGCCTGGTTGCGTTTGCGGGAACCGCTTTTCTGCAGACGCCCATGACGCTCGACTACGGCGCGTTTCACGAATCCTTGAACGCATTGGACACCCATATCATTCCCGTTGGCGGAACCAACATCAGCAGTGCGATTCGGGAGACCGCCGCGGCAGTGCGCAACCGGCCAGGCAGCGACAAGATCTTGATCCTGGTGACGGACGGCGAAGATCTGCAGGGCGATGCGCTCGACGCGGCGAAGATGGCCGCGAAGCAGGACGGGCTCAAGATTTTCACGGTGGGTGTGGGCACGGCGAATGGCGATCTCATCCCGCTGCCACCGGCGCAGGGCGGTGGCTTCTTGAAGGGTCCCGACGAGCAACTGGTGAAGTCGCACCTGGACGAATCCGGTTTGCGCGCCCTGGCTGCCGCCACCGGTGGATCATATGCGCCGCTGGGAAACACCAATCAGGGACTGGAGAAGATTTATCAGGAGGCGCTGGCGCCGCTCGCCAAGCACGAGCTGCAGGCGCGATCGCAAAGGGTGTATACGCAACTCTATCAGTGGCCTCTGGCGGCCTCACTGATGACGTTGTTGTGCAGTCTTGTCATTGGCACCCGGCGTCGCGCCTCCAAGACCTCCACGGGCGGGACGGCGCCGTCGCGAGGAAAACTCGTGCTGCCGACGGCCGCTGCATTGATGTTCGCCGTGGGCCTCTTGCACTTTGGGCATGCACAAGCTTCCCCGGCGAGCGCAATCAAATCGTACGACAGCGGCAAGTTCGCGGATGCCGAGCATGAGTATTCAAAAGCGCTGCAGGACAACCCGCAGCAGCCGCTGTTGCAGTTTGACGCGGGAGCGGCCGCCTACAAAGCCGGCGACTACCCGCAGGCGACGCAGGCTTTTCAGGCATCGCTCAGCGCCGAGAAGTCCGGTAGCGCGAAACGTCTCGCTGAACAGGAGGATACCTACTACAACCTCGGAAATTCGTTATATAGAGAGGGACAAAAAACGCAGCAGGCCAATGTCGACGGAACGTTGGCAACCTGGGGTCGAGCGGTGAAAGCCTACGATGCCGCCCTGCAGCTGCGCACCGATGACGCCGACGTCAAGTTCAATCGGGACCTGGTGCAACATAAAATCGACGCACTCAAGAAGCAGCAACAAGAGAAGCAGCAACAGTCGCAGCAGAGCCAAAAGCAACAGCAGCAACAACAACAACAGCAGCAACAACAACAGCAGCAACAACAGAAACCGCAACAGGGCGGTCAGTCGCCCCAATCATCGGCGCAGAAATCTTCTAGCGGACAGCAGCCGAAGTCGCCCGATCAAGATCACGCGGGTAAGGACGGTTCCGCCGACGCCAAGGACAAGGACAAGGACAAGGACAAGGACAAGTCAGACGGCAAGCAGCCATCCAGTGCCGCGGCACAAGGGGGAACTGCACCTCAGAAGCAGGCTGAGGGTAGATCCGGCAGCGCAGAAGGCCAAGATCAAGGCTCGCCGCGAGGCGACCGCCGGGCCGATGACGTCAAATCTGCTGCCGAGCAAGCGGCGCAGGCCGCCGATGACCAGCGCGCGCCGGGTCAAATGAGCCGCGCAGAGGCGCGCCAGCTGTTGGACTCGTTGAAAGACGAACAGCAACGCTTGCCCGCCGCCCCTCTCGCCCGCAGCGGTACGGCCGCCCCGGCCCCGAGCGATGAACCTCTGAAGGATTGGTAGCCATCATGCATAGCAAGACAGTCAACTATCTGACAGCAACGCTGGGCTCTTTGATCTTCGCCGGTGCCTCCCAGGCAGCCGGCGCGGGCAGTCAAAGTATCGAGCCGAGCGTCATCCGACTGGGTGAAGCGGCGCGCCTCACCATTTCGGAGTCAGGAAACTCGCCGCTGACGCCACCCATGGTCGCCGGCCTGGAATTTGTCGCGACCAGTCAGGCGCAGAGAATGGAATCGATCAATGGGGTCAGCAGCACGACCACGTCGGTAACCTATGAGGTCATTCCGCAGCAAGCCGGCGTATTTACGATACCGAGCACGCTGCCCGACGCGCAGCCGCTGGTACTCACGGTCAATCCTGGTAGCAATGCGAACACCGGTCGCAGCGCGGCTCAAGGCGGCATCGCCCCCGGAAACAGTGCGCAATCCGCGACGAGTGCGCTGCCGGCGGGCGCGACGCGGCTCAACGCCGACGGATCCGCGTTCGTACGCTTACGGCTGGCCAAGCATCAGCTATATGTCGGCGAAACCGTGCCGGTTGACATACAGGTCGGCATGCGTGAAGGCTTTGTCGCATCTTTGAACGGGTTGCCGACCTTGAACGGTGACGCGTTCACGCTCAACAAGCTCTCTACTGAGCCCGTCCGCACCGAAGAAGTCATCAATGGCAAGCCGTTCACCGTACTGAGCTGGCACAGCGCGCTGGCGGCCGTCAAACCAGGATCGCTGTCCTTGACCATCGAAACGCCGCTCACGGTGCGCATGCGCACGACGGCGCGCCCCGATGCGAGTCTGCTTGGCGACGCGGGACTCGGTGATTTGCTCAACGACCCCATGTTTCAAAACTTCTTCGGCACGACAACGGAAAAGGAAGTGACGGTCGCGAGCGCGCCCATGACGTTTTCAGTGCTCGAGTTGCCGGTGCAGAACCGCCCTGCCGACTTCAGCGGCGCGGTCGGGCACTTCACCGTCAGCAGTGGTATTTCTGAAGACCATGCGACGTTGGGTGACCCGATTACCCTGCGCATGCGGGTGTCGGGCGAGGGCAGCTTCGACCGGGTCAGTTCGCCCATGCTCCATGTGGCGCCGGACTGGAAGACATACACACCGACGGCGGCCTTCAAAGCCGAGGACGATATCGGCTATCACGGCGAGAAGACCTTCGAGCAACCGCTGATCGCCACGCGAGCTGGGACGGACAGCGTACCGGAAGTCGGGTTCAGTTGGTTCGATCCCACCACCAAGCGATACGTCGAGGCGCACACCGCGCCGTTGTCCGTGACCGTGGCCCCCGGATCTGCCGGCGAAACCACCGCGGCCGACGCAACCGCCGCTGGCCAATCCACGTCCAGCCCGGCGCCGCAACAGGCTGCCGCCACTGCGAGCAACTCTGCGCCGGGCGACGGGTTGCGGGCCGATCATGTGGAGACCGGCGGTGGCCCCACTACTCTGCGGCCGCACTTTTATCAGCCGTCCTATATAGCCGCACCCTCGGCGCTGCTCGCCGCCTTGTCGGGAGGTTTGCTCTGGGCTCGCCGCCGCGACCGCCGTCGCGCCGGCGCGGACGGCAGTGAAACGTCTGATCTACAGGTTTACGTGGCGCGGATGGAAGAAGCGATCGTCTCTCGCGACGCACAGCTCTTCTTCAAGTCGGCCCGCGCCGCACTGCAGATCGCGCTCGCCGCCCGCTGGCATTGCTCACCGAGTGCAATAGATCAAAAAAGTATCGATGCCAGATTGGGCGGCAATAACCAATTAACGCGGGTGTTCGACATGGCTGATGAGAGCGTCTACTCGGGCATCAAGCCGAGCACCATCAATTTTGCGCAGTGGAAACCGATAATCGAACGTTATCTCAGCGCCGAGGCAGTCACATGAAGAAATTCCCACGGCTGCGCCGCGCGTTTATCGCTGGAATTCTCTTGGGCGGTGGACTTTTGGGTGGTGGAATTGTCCATGCCGGAAATGCTGCCCCGAACGCAAATTACTCCGCGCCCACGCTATACAACTTGGGCAACCAAGCGGCGCGCGCCGGCAACCCCGCGGCGGCGGTACTCAACTACGAAAGGGCAGGGCTGCTCGCACCGAACGACGCCGACATTCGGACAAATTTGCGCATGGTGCAAGAATCCGCAGGCATATCGCCGCAACAGGTGGGTTGGCTCGCCCGGCACGATCGGCTCGCGGCGCCCAATCTGATGTATTGGGTCGGCATGCTGGGGCTCTTACTCGGCGGCGGTGCCTTGCTTGCTCATCGATTGCGCGTACCGGGGCGCAAACCGCTCGCCGCATTGGCCACCATCGGCGCAGCGATGGTCATGTTGAGCATCGGGGACGCAGTGGCGCTCATTCCTGCCCTGAATGAGGCGGTTGTGATGCGGGTTTCGCCGGCGAGCGTCTCACCGGTAGCGGGCGCCGACGCGCAGTTCACCGTGCCGGCCGCGGAGATCGTGCAGATTCGCGATCATCACCAGGGCTTTCTGTTGATTCGGGACTCTCAGAATCGCGAAGGCTGGATTCCAGCGGCCAATGCCATGCGCGTCATTCCGGCCGAGGAGCCGCGTAGCGGCCAGGTGATCGGCGGAAGTGGCTAGCGGATCGGCAGTTGAACGGTGAATGTCGAACCAGAACCGATCGCGCTTTGCACCGACACGCTGCCTTGATGTGCCTCGACGATGGCCTTTACCAATCTCACGCCCAAACCGAGGCCGCGCTGTGACCGGCTTTTGTCGCCGCGATACAGCCGGGCCCAGATACGCGGCTGTTCGTCGGGCGAAATCCCGATACCGGAGTCTGTA
>Ga0116226_10004833_pt1 | contig 11969 bp, 5 predicted proteins | sample S1TSphfallax_FD_89692 | JGI IMG/M metagenome (GOLD analysis project Ga0116226, IMG submission 89692) | Host-associated microbial communities from peat moss isolated from Minnesota, USA - S1T2_Fa - Sphagnum fallax MG | ecosystem: Host-associated > Plants > Peat moss > Unclassified | place: USA... | reverse complement strand
GGACGCCGGCCGCTCCGTTCAACACCGGAACCACTCACGCCGATTGTCGCAGCTACTGTGGCGCCCGGGCACTCGGATGGTCAGGAGGTTCGGCGCGCGTGGGGTGGCCCAATGTGCTCGATTGTCGAGCCCCAATGGGGCATGAGTACGAGTTTGGTTGGGCATGGAAGCTCATTCTCGATTTCTTCGACGCCCAGTCCTCCTCCCTACCTGCCGAGTCCCGCCACTAGCCGCGACAGCGCCACGCAAAATGCGACCATTGGCCATGCCGTCGTTCGGATTCCCGCCGCTGTCGTCGCCGTCCGCTCGCATCCTGATCTTGGGAAGCCTGCCCGGCCGTCTGTCGCTCGAGCGCGGCGAATACTATGCGAATCCGCAGAACGCGTTCTGGCGCATCATCGCAATGCGCGTCGCGGATTTGCCCCAGGACTATCCCGGACGCGTCGCGGCGCTGGTCGAGCAGCGCATCGCACTCTGGGACGTGCTCGCGATGGCCACGCGCTCCGGCAGCCTCGATGCCGACATCGGTGCCGACGCGATCCCGAATAACTTTCGCGCGTTCTTCCATGCCCATCCCCACATCCGCGCCATCGGCTTCAATGGCGCGACCGCCGCGAAACTCTACGAGCGCCAGGTGCTGCCGACGCTGCCCGAGGCGCCGCGCAACATCGTTCGGCACACCCTGCCATCGACGAGCGGCGCGCATGCCACGTTGAACCTAACCGCAAAGACGACGCGGTGGTCGGTGCTCTGGGACGCCACGGCCGAGATCCCAAGGCTATGACCCCATGGTCGTGACCCCGCATGCCTCGCCGAATGCCCCGGCGCATGCGCGGCATGCCGCGTTCGAGGTGCTGCGTGCGTTCCTCAAGCTGGGACTGATTTCATTTGGCGGACCCATCGCGCACATCGGCTATTTTCGCAGCGAGTTCGTCACGCGCCGCCGCTGGCTCGATGATGCCACGTACACCGATCTGGTCGCGCTCTGCCAATTCCTTCCCGGTCCTGCGAGCAGCCAGGTCGGCTTCTCGATCGGACTCTTGCGCGGGGGGTACCTCGGCGCTCTAGCCGCGTGGACCGGCTTCACGGTGCCATCCGCGTGCGCGCTCGTGCTCTTTGCCTATGGAGCGCACGCGTTGAACGGACCGGTCGGCGCGGGGCTGCTGCATGGCTTGAAACTCGTGGCAGTCTCCATCGTCGCTCAAGCCGTCTTCGGCATGGCCCGCACGCTGTGCACCGACCCACAACGAGCGTGCATCGCCGCGCTCGCCGTAGTTCTCATGCTGTACGCCGGTGCCGGCTCATCGGTCAGTGCGATCGGCGCGATCGCGCTGGGCGGCGTCGCCGGGTTACTCGTATGCCGATCGACACCCGCGCTCACGCCCGCGCCCACGCCGAGACCGACACCGACACAGACATCACCGCACGCGTCAGCGGCGGCGATTGGGATCTCTCGCCGCGGCGCGCTTGCCTCGCTCACGGCATTCACGCTGCTGCTCGTCGGACTACCGGTGTATTGCCGCATCGGTGCCCCGCGTGGCGTCGAACTATTCGCCGCGTTCTATCGCGCCGGCGCGCTCGTGTTCGGCGGTGGCCACGTCGTGCTGCCGTTGCTGCGCGATGCCTTCGTGATACCCGGCTGGGTCAGCGACGACACGTTTCTCGCGGGCTACGGCGCGACGCAAGCGGTGCCCGGCCCCCTGTTCACGTTCGCGGCCTATCTCGGTACGGTCGTCGAACCGACGCACGGCGTGACCGGCGCAGCGCTTGGCCTCGTCGGCATCTTCCTCCCCGGGATGTTGATCCTCATGGGCACGCTGCCATTCTGGGACACACTGCGTACACGCCCCGGCGCGCAAACCGTCATGCACGGCATCAACGCCGCCGTCGTCGGTATCTTGGGCGCCGCGCTCTACGATCCCGTCTGGACGAGTTCCGTGCAGTCGCCGCGCGACGTCGGCGTCGTGCTGATCGGTTTTGCGCTGCTGACGATGTGGCACATACGCCCGCTGCTGGTGGTGATATTCGCCGCACTGGCCGGTGCCTTGCAATCGCCGTAATGGTGCTCGCCACATTCTCGGTACTGGGCCCGTCACATTCTCGGTACTCTGCGCGATGAGCAGCAGATTATCGACGAACGCCGACAACATTATCAGGCATTGTCTGATGGTGAGCGACCGATGATCACGAAAAGCTCAAGAACTCATGCCACCAGATAGTCCTCAAGATTCTGAACCGACCCCACGCAGATACCCTCCCGGCGCAGCGCGCAGATTTCTGGTCGGATCTATGCTCGCCTGCGCATCGCTCGCCTGCGCGAGCGCCGCTCACGCCGCACCCGCTCCCGAAACGCCGCCCGCGGCAAACGACCGATTCTCCATCGATCCCAAACTCAACGATGAAGTCGTCGGCCAAGTGCAGATCACAGAGACCGGACAGGAAGACACGCTGGCTGACATCGCACGTCGCTTCGGCGTCGGGTATAACGAAATCCAGCGCGCGAATCCCGGCGTGGACATGTGGGTCCCGGGCGCCGGGCGCCGCATCGTAGTTCCCACGCAGTATGTACTACCGGACGCTCCGCAGATCGGCATTGTCGTCAACATCGCGCAGATGCGGCTCTACTATTTCCCACCGCGAAGTCGCGACGGACACCAACTGGTCTATACCTATCCCATTGGCATTGGCCGGGTGGACTGGAAGACGCCTTCGGGCGTCACGACCGTCGTGCGCAAGGTCGTGAACCCGGTCTGGCGACCGCCCGCGGACATCATTGAGGAACACCGCGCAGACGGTGATCCCCTGCCGGCTGAGATCGATCCCGGTCCAAACGACCCCATGGGCACGCGGGCGCTCTACCTCGGCTGGCCCGAGTATGCGATCCATGGCACCAACAAGCCCGTGGGAGTCGGTATGCGAGTGAGCCACGGCTGCATGCATCTGTATCCCGAGGATATTCTAAAACTCTATGACCTGGTCCCGGTCGGCACCCCGGTACGCGTCGTGAATCAGCCGTTCGTGTTCGGCTGGCACCGGGGCGACCTCTACCTGCAGGCGTTCGGACCCCTCGATGGTGACGATCGCGGTTCGCAGAGCACCACGCGCGAGTTGCTCGAACAGGCCATGGGAACCGACATCCAGCAGGAGTTGCAAGCGCGTAATGAGGAGGTTCGCTGGGACCTCAGCCTTCAACTCGCCCAGGATCCTCAGGGCATACCGGTGGCCATCACCGACCCGAACGCGAGCCTCGCACAGGTGTTGGCGGCGGCCCCGGACGTGCAAAATCGCGCGCCCCATGGCGCGCTAGGCCAGGTCGATGCGAATCGACCCTTTGGCGAAGCGGAGCGGCCAACGGCTCATCTGCACGACTAGTTCCGGCACGCTGCAAAACTAGTTCTGGCAGGGCGAACACTCGTCTCCACACGGGTGCACGCTCGCGCGCCAACCGGGCACGAGCGAGTGATAGACTCGGAGCACCTCCTGACTCCCGCATAACCCGTGAACGAGATGAAATTGTGGATTACCGCGGCTGGCGCGCGCGTGGGCCGGCTGCTCAGGCGCATGTTGGGAGCGCTCGGCGCCGCACTTCGGATTGGCCTCGGAGAATTTCACTGGACCGCACCCGCGTGGACCGGCAGAGCGGCGGCGCTGACCGCGAGCGCCTGGGCATCGATCAGGCGCCACCCGCGCCGCAGCGGCCTCATCGCCGCCGCCGCGCTCGGTGCGAGCATCGGCATGGTTGTCGGCTGGCGCTGGTATGAGTCTCGACCGAAGCCCGTCGAGTACGACGCCACGGTCACGAGTCCCGAGCGCACGTGCATCGAATGCACGCCGCCCGGCAAGCCCAATGCCGTCGTCGTACATTTTTCCGGGTCGGTGGCACCTCTGGCCGATTCGGGCAAGGTGATCGATCCAGCCAAAGCCGGCGTGACGCTTGATCCCGCCTTCTCCGGCGACTGGCGCTGGAACGATGATAAGACGCTGGTATTCACACCGAAGGTGGACTGGCCCATCGGTCAGCACTATTCGATCCATTTTGCAAAGCACGGTTTCACGGCCCCACAGGCCCGCCTGTCGCAATACACCGTGACCTTCTCGGCGCCGGCCTTCTTGGCCGCTGTCGAGAGCGATGAGTTCTACCAGGACCCCGTCGTTGCGGCCGACAAGAAAATCGTCACGACGCTCAATTTTACGCAGCCCGTCGATCCCGAGACGCTCGAGAGGCGGATCAAGTTGAAGCTGTACGGCAAAATCACCGATGACAAGGAGGAAGAGGAGTCCCCCGCCCCGGCATTCACGGTGACCTACGACAAGCTCAAGCTGCATGCCTACATTCGAAGCGCGCAGCTCGCGATCCTGCCGAAGGGCGGTCGCGTGGATCTTAAGATCGATGCGGGCGTGCATGCGGCGCGCGGCGGGAATGCGACGCAGGAACCGTTGACGGCCAGCGTCGCCGTGCCGGGTCTGTACAGCCTGAGGGTCACCGAGCTGCGGCTCACCATCGCACGCGATGAGCGCGATACGCCGAGCCAGGCGCTCGTGATCGCCACGTCGCATTCGATCACCGAAGCGGAGATGACCTCGCACGTGCGCGCATGGCTCCTGCCGGCCAAACATCCGGATCCCAAACTTCAGGCGAACTGGGAGAAGGCTCGAACGAACCAGCCGTTTCCGTGGAGCACCACGCTCGTGACACCAGACGTGTTGGCCGTGGCGACCGCCGTGCCGCTGCGCTATGTCGCCAACGAGCGCGAGCACGTCGAGCTGCACAGCTTTGCCCTCAACGCCGACCCCAACAGCCAGATCTACATCCAAGTCGACAAGGGGCTACGCTCGTTCGGCGGCTATCTGATGGCCGATCCGGTCGCCCAGGTCCTCAGGATACCGGAGTATCCGAAGGAAGTGCATATCGCCACGCAGGGAGCACTGCTGGCGCTGTCCGGCCAGCGCAAATTGACGCTGTTCACGCGTGATGTGCCGGCGTTGCGGGTGCAGGTGGGCAGGCTCTTGCCCGATCAGCTGCAGCACCTGGTGACCCAGACCAGCGGCGATTTCGCGCATCCCAACTTCAACTACTATCTGTTCAACGCCGCCAACATCACCGAGAACTATGTCGACATCCTGTCGATGACGACGCTACCGCCCGGAACTGCGAACTACCAGGCGCTCGATCTCGGCAATTATTTGAACAGACCGGGCGCCGGCCGACAGGGCATCTTCCTGCTGAACGTCCAGGCCTATGACCCCCTCACCAAGCAGGTCATGGGCGCGCGCTACGGCGACGATCAGATGACCGATACGCGCCTGATCGTCGTCACGGACCTGGGGCTGCTCGCCAAGAAATCCGTGGATGGGTCCCAAGACGTATTCGTCCAGTCCATCGCCGGCGGCGATCCGGTCGATGGCGTCACGGTTCAGGTCATCGGCAAGAATGGCGAAGCGGTGCTGACGGAGACGACCGACGCCGCGGGCCACGTGCACTTTCCCGACCTCAAGAGTTTCAAGAACGAACTCGAGCCGGTCCTGTATCTCGCGAAGCGCGGCGGCGACAGCTCGTTCCTGCCGATCAGGTCGCACGTCGAGGCCATGGAACTGTCGAGGTTCGACGTGGGCGGCGTCAGCAACAAGGCCGAGCGCGCGGCGCTGAGTGCCTATCTGTTTTCGGATCGGGGCATCTACCGGCCGGGCGATGAGATCCGCGTGGGCGCCATCGTCAAAACCCAGGACTGGCGCCGTCTGCCCGAGGGACTGCCGATCCGAATCGAGATCACAGACCCCCGTGGCCTCGTGGTCAAGCGCGATCTCATTCACCTCTCCGGCGCCGGATTCGAAGACATTCGCTACAAGACGCACGATTCCGCCGCGGCGGGCAATTACACCATCAATCTGTACGTCGTGAAGCCGAACGAGCGCCAGGAAATGATCGGGACCATGACCTTCAAGGTGCAGGAGTTCCTGCCGGATCGGTTGCGGATGACCACGCATTTCTCGGCCGAGCGTGCCGAAGGTTGGGTCAAGCCGGACAAGCTCCAAGTCCTGGTGGGTCTCGAGAACCTGTTTGGGACGCCGGCGACGGACCGTCGTGTGCAGGGGACGCTGCACCTGGCACCGGCGATACCGGCCTTCACGCGCTACAAGGAGTATCAGTTCCGCGACCCGCAGGCCGCCAAGGACGGCTTCACCGAAAGCCTCTCGGAACAGCGTACCGGCGCCGATGGCCATGCGGCGTTCGATTTGAACCTGAGCCGCTTCGCCCGCGCCACCTACCGGGCGAGCGTGGTCGTTCAGGGGTACGAGGCCGACGGCGGCCGTGGCGTGACCGGCGAGGCCGCCCAGCTGGTCTCGAACCTCCCGTTCCTCGTCGGCTGGAAGGCCGACGGCCGCCTCGACTATATCTCGCGCGGCGGTGCGCGCAGCATCGACGTGCTCGCGGTCGACGACAAGCTGGCGCCCGTGGTCGCGCCGGGACTGAAATTGAAGCGGTTGGAGCGGCGCTATGTGTCCGTTCTGCTCAAACAGGACAGCGGCGTCTACAAATACGAATCACGGCTCAAGGAGATCCCCATCGACGAGGCGGATCTCCCTGTGCCCGCCGGCCATGCGCACCTCGATCTCGACACCGGCAAGCCGGGCGACTTCAGTGACCTGATCGAGGATGCCGACGGCCAGATCTATGCACGCATCGACTACACCGTGGCGGGTGCCGCGAACCTGAGCCGCTCGCTCGAGAAAAATGCCGAACTACAGATCGTGCTCGACAAGCACGACTATGCGCCCGGTGACACGATCAGCATGCAGATCCAGGCTCCCTACGTCGGCGCAGGACTCATTACGATCGAGCGTGACCATGTGTACTCATGGCAGTGGTTCAAAACCAGTACCACGAGCTCCGTACAGAAGATCAAGGTGCCCGACGGTCTGGAAGGCAACGGCTATGTCAGCGTGAGTTTCGTCCGGGATCCGGCGTCGGCAGAGATTTATAGCTCGCCGCTGTCCTATGGCGTGCAGCCATTTTCGATCGCGCTCGACGCACGCCGCAACGCACTTGAATTGCATGCGCCGACGCTGGTGAAACCAGGCGACCAACTGCATCTGGGTTATCGCACCGCCCAGCCCGCGCGCATCGTACTGTTCGCGGTCGACGAGGGAATACTGCAGGTGGCGCGTTACAAGACGCCGGATCCGCTCGCTCATTTTTTCCAGAAAAAGGCCCTCGACGTCGACACGCGCCAGATTCTCGATCTGATCCTGCCGGAATTTCGGGCCGCTATGCTCTCCGCGCCGGGCGGCGATCAGCGCTCGTTGCTCGGCGCGAACTTGAACCCGTTCAAGCGCAAGACCGATCAACCGGTCGCATGGTGGTCCGGAATACTCGACGCGAATGATCAAGAACGAACGGTGGAATGGACGGTGCCCGATTATTTCAACGGCAGCCTGCGCATCATGGCCGTGGCCGTCAATGATACGGGCGTCGGTGTCGCGGAGCAGGCCACCGTCGTCCGCGGCGACCTCATCCTGTCGCCTAATGCCCCGCTGACCGTGACGCCGGGCGATGAGTTCGAGGTCAGTGTCGGTGTCGCGAACAATGTGGTGGGTTCCGGTCCCGGGGCCGCGGTCACCGTCAAGCTCGAACCCTCCGAGCAATTCGAGGTCTTGGGTCCGGCCGAGTCCACGCTCAAGATTGCCGAGATGCGCGAATCCTCGATACGCTTCCGGGTCCGAACCCGCGACGTGCTGGGTTCCGGTACGCTGAAGTTCACCGCCGCCTTGGGGGCGAAGAGCGGCGCACTGGCCGCGACCGTCTCGGTGCGCCCCGCCACCGCCTACGTGACCTCGCTCATTGCGGGCAGCTTCAACGGAAGTACGCATGTGCCCGTGACGCGCACGCTGTATCCGCAGTACCGTACGCTCCAGGCCAGCATATCGACATTGCCGCTCGCGCTCGCGCACGGCCTGACCAGTTACCTGGAACGCTACCCCTATAGCTGCACCGAACAACTCGTCAGCATGGCGATGCCGGCGGTCGTGCTCTCCCATCGGCCGGAATTCGGTGCACTCAAGAGCCGCGAGGGCGCGAGCCTCGCCACGATGATCGATGAACTGCGTGCGCGCCAGATCGGCGACGGCTCGTTCCGATACTGGGCAGGCGGCGTAGAGACCGTCGACTTCGTGTCGGTCTACGCCCTGCACGTGCTGCTCGAAGCGAGCGAACGCGGCGAGAGCGTCCCGCCGGACCTGCTCGAATCCGGCAAGCCCTACCTCTTCCGGCTGGCGCGCCGCGACGGCGACAACATGGCGGATGAACGCACGTCGGCCTATGCCATCTACCTGCTCGCGCGGCAGGGCATCGTCGTGTCGAACGAAGCGGCCGCACTGCAGCGGCGTCTCGCCACGCGCTACGAAAAAGACTGGCCGCGGGACATCGTTGCGGCCTACCTCGCGGCGGCATATCAGCTGATGCGCCAGGAAGGACCTGCGAACCAGGCCATTGCGCGGGTGGCCTTCGGCGCCACCACCGAGGTCGATCGCTGGCATCGACCCATGACGAATGACGCGATGCTGCTCTACCTGCTGTCGCGACATTTCCCGAATCGACTGGAGCACGTTCCGGACGCGATGCTCGACACGCTGGTGACGCGCGTCAAAAACGGCGAATACGATTCACTATCCGCGGCCACCACGATCCTCGCACTCGATGCGTACGCGACCGCGGTGAACCGCGGTGGTGCGCCGAAGCTCGGCATCGAGGCGACGCTCGCGGACAAGTCGAGCCGCACCCTGGCATTGCCCGAGGGGCTGTTTCCAAAGGCGGACTTCCCGTCCGAGACGCGTTCGCTCAACTTCACGAGCGATGCGGCCGTGCGCAGCTTTTATCTCGTCAACCAGTCCGGCTTCGATCGCGCACCGACGACCGCGACGTCGACCAAGGGGATGGAAATCACCCGCGAGTTCCTGACCGCCGACGGCAAGCCCGCGGACAAGGTCAAGGTGGGCGACGAAATCACCGTGCATCTGAAATTCCGCGCCATCGATCGTCCCGTCATCGACGATGCCGTGATCGTCGACCTGCTCCCGGGCGGCTTCGATCTGGTACTGCCCAACGCTCCCGCGCCCGATCAGCCGCTGCTCGCGGCGTCTCCCGGCACGGGCAATGCCGAGGAGGATGAGGACGGACGCGTCGGCCGGCGCGGCTGCGTGTGCCTGTGGCTCGTGAGCCGCCCCGAAGGTTTCCCGGATTACGCGGATCTACGCGAGGATAGGGTCGTCGTCTATGGCGTGGCAACCAACCAAATCCAGGAGTTCAGCTATCGCATCAAGGCCAGCAATGCCGGCAGCTTCGTCGTGCCGGCGTCCTACGGCGAGTCCATGTACGACCCGTCGATTCAGGCCCGCTCGGACGCGGCGCACCTGGTGGTGGAGCGGCCGTGAGCCGCAAGGTCGGGATCTGGATGAGTATCGGCCTGTCCGGTGCCGTGCTCGCCGTGGTCCTACTCAGGGTTCTTCCGCACACGCCTCTGTCGAGCTACGCACCGCAGTCGACGGCCGTCTACGCCGATGATGGCGAGCTCCTGCGCCTCACACTGGCCAGCGACCAGCAGTACCGAGTGTGGACCCCTCTCGCCGAGGTGAGCCCCGAGTTCGTCGCAGCGCTCCTGTTGCACGAGGACCGGCGCTTTCGCTGGCATTTCGGGGTGGATCCGGTTGCGCTGGTCCGCGCCTCGGTGCGCATGGCAAGAGGTGGCGCCCATCAAGGTGGATCGACGCTGACGATGCAACTCGCGCGACTGATTTATCACCTCAATACGCGCTCCGTTGCCGGGAAGGTGGAACAGATGCTCGCTGCCACTTGGCTCGAGCTGCGCTACTCGAAGGATGAGATCCTCGAGGCCCACGTCAACGTGACGCCCTATGGGCGCAACGTGCAGGGCATCGGCGCAGCGAGCCTGATCTACCTCGGCAAGTCCGCGGGCTCGCTCACGTTCGCCGAGGCGCTCGCGCTGGCGCTCATCCCACAATCGCCGCATTTGCGTGATCCGAACGGTGCAGAATCCGCCTCGCTCAAGGCGGCGCGCATCCAGCTTGCCAGCCTGTGGGCAGCGCGGCATCCGACCGCGGCGGCCTCTCTCGCCTCCGCCGGCGAGACGCTGCACTTTCGGGGACTGCGTGAGCTGCCTTTCGAGGCACCCCACCTGGTGTCGACGCTGCTCGAGACGGCGGGCACCACGCATGCGATCCGCTCGACACTGAATGTCCCGATGCAGCACCTCGTGGAGCGCACGCTGCAGCGCTACATTTACTCGCAACGCAGCGTCGGGATCACCAATGCCGCCGCCATGCTCGTGGACCATCGCACGATGCAGGTGAAGGCGCTCATCGGATCGGCGGATTTCTTCGACGCCACGATCGAAGGCCAGGTCAACGGCACGACCGCGAAGCGCTCGCCCGGCTCCGCCCTCAAACCCTTCATCTACGCGCTCGCCATGGATCAAGGGCTGATTCATACCCAGAGCGTGTTGAAGGATGCCCCCACCGCGTTTGGCGCGTATGCGCCGGAGAACTTCGATGGCGCGTTCGTCGGACCCGTCTCCGCGCATGATGCCCTCATCGCCTCTCGCAATGTGCCCGCCGTCGGTCTCGCCTCCAAACTCGCCCAGCCGGATCTCTATCAGTTCCTAAAAGCTGCTGGCGTCTCGCGCATGGCCAGTGAACGTCACTATGGATTGGCGCTCGCGCTCGGTGGCGGCGAAGTGACGATGGAGGAACTCGTGACGCTGTATGCGATGCTCGCCAACCGCGGCATGCTCGCGCCGCTCCAATACACCGTCGAGTCCAGCCCTCGTGCCGCGCGCGATCGTGCCCCGACCCGTGTCCTGTCGGCGGAGGCCGCATTCATGGTGCGCAGTATCCTCAAGGACAATCCGCGACCGGACGGACTCGCCAATGCGCACCCGCGGGTCGCATGGAAGACCGGGACCTCCTGGGGGTTTCGCGATGCATGGTGCGTCGGCCTGGTCGGACCCTATGTGCTCGCGGTGTGGGTCGGTAATTTCGACGACAGCGCCAATCCGGCCTTGGTGGGTCTGCAAATGGCGGCGCCGCTGTTTTTTCGGATCGTCGACGGGATTCGCGCGTCCGATCCAAGACTGACCGATGCGCCCGATGATCCACCCGCCGGCGTGTCGTCGGTGGAGGTGTGTGCCGCGTCCGGCGATCTACCCAACGCCGAATGCCCACATCGAACCCACGCCTGGTTCATTCCCGGGAAATCCCCCATCAGGGTCAGCAACGTGCACCGGCGCATTCTCATCGATACGCGAACCGGCCTGCGCGCCTGTGCGGATACGCCGCAGCGCTTCATTCGCGCCGACATCTATGAAAGCTGGCCGTCCGACATCATGCATTTGTATGCGCTTGCCGGCATGCCGCGTCGGCCGCTGCCGGCCGATCGATGTGCCACCGGTGCCATCGCACCGGGCCAGGTGATGCCCGAGATCGTCTACCCACGGTCCGGCGGCACTTATGAGCTGCATGCCGCGCAATTGGGCCGCGAAACCCTGCAACTGAGCGCCAAGGGCGGCCCCGATATCACGTCGCTCTACTGGTTTGCCGATGGCGCGTTCGTCGGTTCGAGCCGCCCCAGCGACCCGCTGACCTGGGCGCCCACCCATACCGGGAACATCGATATCAGTGTCGTCGACGATCACGGCGACACGGCCGCCCGCAACATTCGCGTTGCCGTCATACCGTGATCGGTTTAAGTCCGATGCGATGAACCACCGTCATCTGACCCGCACGTGAGCCCCCGACCGACGGAGACTCCAATGTCCAGCGCATCATGATGGCACCTCTTGTTTCATCACCATCTGGTTAACCAAGGGGATTTTTATGGCGAGCAAGCGCACTTCATCGACTACGACTCGGGCGACGACTCGGGCGCGCGGCAAGCGCGAGGATGCCATCGGTCTGCT
>Ga0116226_10004832_pt1 | contig 11969 bp, 16 predicted proteins | sample S1TSphfallax_FD_89692 | JGI IMG/M metagenome (GOLD analysis project Ga0116226, IMG submission 89692) | Host-associated microbial communities from peat moss isolated from Minnesota, USA - S1T2_Fa - Sphagnum fallax MG | ecosystem: Host-associated > Plants > Peat moss > Unclassified | place: USA... | reverse complement strand
CGACCGGAGCCGATTTGCGGGGTGGCGGAACCCACCATGCGAAGAGCCGGTCAGACCGCCCTGATGGGATCTTGACAATGCGAGCGGAGGGCAACCCCCATGCGGCGGGGTCTGGGCGGGTTAACGGAGTTGGTCGATAAATGAAGGCCGGTATCCACACCCAGATCGTGGCCGCCCCGATCAGAGCTGTCAAAACCATAAGCAAGATCAGACGGCGAAGCATGAGCCATGCGCCTAAAGGCAAATAGTCAGACCTCCAAGCTGTCACATTTGAGCCCGAAACGAGGCTTACCCATTTCCTCGGCCGATATAATTAGGCGGAGCGGCCATGACGGGCATGGCCAACTGGCGCTCCAGATTTTTTGCGCTCGCCATCGCGCTGGCCGCTAATCTGATTATTTTATATCCGATCCTGACGATTCAAGATCGGAATCTTTGGACACGTGACGCTTATCAGCACAGAGATGCGATCATTACGTTCACGCGACAACAAGATTTGGATCGCTTTCAAACGCGGAACAGTAAATCGCCACCTGGTCCAACGCGTACTCCAAATTTGAACAGGGATATCAATAACGAACAGAGGAATACGTTTTTACCTTCCGCGACCGAGCCTGCGCCAGAACCACGTTCAACTCCCGCCCCCGCCTCCCAGTCTGGAACTGCGTCCTCGGCGACATCAGCTGTCTCTGCTGCCTCTGCTGCGGTCAGAAAGGCGCTTCAAGGGCTTGCGGCATGTTCAGCGTCTCGGACCCTATTGGCGTCGCCCGAACAACGCGACGCTTGCCAACGGGAGTACGCTAAGGCGCCCAGCGGTGTGACGTCCGACGCCTTCATAGATCCCCTGGAGCGGGCGCGGTTTGACGCTGTCGCAAAGGCCCAAGAGGCTAAGCGCGCCATGATGCTAGGCCCCATTCCTGACGGCTACGTCGCCTGCACGGGATCTAGGAGCAACGCCATGTTCGGCTGCCCACCCCCGCCTCGTCCAAAAATGCCCGCCGCCAACCTGTGGGAGGCTAGCGCACCGAGCACGAACTCCAGGGGCGATCCTTAGGTGCGCGAGCAGCCAACCGCGGCGATGGCAAGTTAACCGTCTCAGCGAAGCCAGTTTTCGACCGTGAGGTCGCTGACTCTGGTGAACTCCCGCTCATTGTCGGTCACGACGGCGCAGCCCAAGGCGAGGGCATGGGCGGCGATCAACATGTCGTTGCCGCCAATCGGGGCGCCTGCGGCCTCAAGGCTGGCGCGCAACTTGCCGTAGGCGGCGTCGGCTGGCGCGTCGAAGGGGCGGATATCGATTACGGACAGAATGCGCTCCAGCTGGCGGGTCAGGCGCTCGGAACCCTTCTTTTCGGCGCTGAATCGGAGTTCCGCCGCCACGATGATGCTGGTGCAAATCTCGCTGTCCCCGACCTCGGAAAGGCGAACCGCCACACGGCCTTGCGGATGGCGGACCAGGTCTGAAAGGATGTTGGCGTCGAGCAGAAACCGCGTCACAGATCGACAGATCTCGGCGCTCGATCGTCAATTTCGGGGAAGGCGTCCTCAATAGGACTCAACTCGGCGAGGAGCGCGAGCAACGACCGCGCCGGCGCGGGCTCGATGATAAGCTTGTCGCCGTCCCGGCGCATAATCGCGTCCTCCCCTGGAAGTTCGAACTCCCGAGGGATGCGGACAGCTTGGTTGCGGCCGTTCTTGAACAGCTTAACGTGGCGGGCGACGCTCATATTGTGACGATGGCATAGGTCGACGCATAGGCCAAGATGGTTGGAGCGCTGGCGATCGTTTTTAGGGCGCAGGGTGTGCGGCCCGTCAACGCTCACAAGGCACCTGCCGCCCCCACAACCTAGTAAATTGAACATTTCATGTGTAATTTACAAGGATGATCCCTCGCCGCGCCCTGGAACCCGTCAAACACGCCCTGGCCCGGCAAGCGGCTGTCGCCCTGATTGGGCCTCGTCAGGTGGGCAAGACGACCTTGGCGTTCGAGATCGCCCAGACCACACCGTCGCTCTACTTGGACCTTGAAGCGCGCGAGGATCGGGAAAAGCTCAGTTCGGCGGTGCTGTTTCTCAGCGCCTATGCCGACCGGCTCGTTATCCTCGACGAAATTCACCGCGCGCCCGAACTCTTTCAAACGCTCCGCGGCCTGATCGACGAGGGACGGCGCGCAGGGCGTCGCACCGGCCGCTTCTTGATCCTGGGCTCGGCCGCGATCGATCTGCTGCGTCAGTCTGGCGAGACGTTGGCCGGCCGGATCGCCTATGTGGATATGGGGCCGTTCGATGTATTGGAGGTCTTCAATGACCGCCACGACCAGGATAGGCTTTGGGTGCGGGGCGGGTTTCCGGACAGCTACCTCGCCGAGGATGACGCCGAGAGTCTGGCGCGGCGCAAGGACTTCATCCGTACCTATCTGGAACGCGATGTCCCGCAATTTGGCCCGCGCATTCCGGCCGAGACGCTCGACCGGCTTTGGACCATGCTGGCGCACAATCAGGGACAGCTCTTGAACGCGTCTCGTTTGGCCGTGTCGCTCTCGATCAGCACCACGACAGCGACCCGGTATATCGATCTTCTGGTGGACCTCTTGCTTGTGCGTCGCTTACCGCCGTTCCAAGGCAATTTGGGCAAGCGTCTGGTAAAGTCCCCCAAGGTGTTCGTCCGGGACAGTGGTCTGTTGCACGCGCTCCTAGGTATCGCCGACTACAACGACCTGTCGGGTCATCCTGTGGTCGGCGCCAGCTGGGAAGGCTTCGCCATCGAAAACCTCCTCGCCGCTGCGCCCGATAACACAAGGGCGAGCTTCTACCGGACGGCGGCGGGCGCCGAAATCGACCTTGTACTGGAAATCCCCAAACACGGCGTTTGGGCGGTTGAGATCAAGCGCGGGCTCACCGCCCGGCCAGAGCGTGGGTTCCACATGGCGTGCGAAGATGTGCAGCCCACCCGCCGCCTCGTCGTTAACGGCGGCCAAGATCGTTATCCCCTCTCCCCCGACTTAGAGGCCATCAGCCTGCACGGGTTGGCGACCGAGCTGGCGGCTCTATAGCCCGCCCCCTCACGCCGACACCGCCTTCTCCGCCGTAAACAACCGTACGCCAAACACCGGCCCCGCCGTGTGATCCGGGTCCGGCGCGAACCGTACGAGGATGGTGGCCTTGCCCTGGGTCAGGGCCAGGGGGATGGGGTAGTCGCGCTCGAAGAAGACGCCGGGGCGATCGCCGGTCAGTTGGTCCGCCGCGATGGAGACGCCGTCGATCAGGATTTTGAAGCTCCTGTTGCGCTCCTCACCCCAATAGGTCGCTTGCAGCACGAGCGGGCCGGGCCGGGTCTTCAGGCGGAACTGGAAATAGCCGCCGGAGCGGGCGTCGCGGCCGTTTCGACCGCGGTAGACGACGGGATAGGAGATGTCCGACGTCAGGTCGTGGTCGCGCTCGGCCTGCATTTCGCCCAGGTGCATCACGTCGGCGGAACGGGCCGCAAGGGCCTGCGCCTTGGCCTGGTCGGCCAGGTAAGCGGCCTGTTCGGCCCGCCAACCCGCAGGCGTAAAGCTCTTGAAATAGACGGCGGTGCGACGCTCGTGCAGGGCGGCGAAGGGGCTCAAAGTGAGGTCGGCGGGGCGGCCCAGGCCCTGGGTGCGGTAAGCGCCGGGCTGGCCGTCGATGGGCGCCAGGCCCTCCAGCACAGACACCCCGACCAGCGCGGGCGCGACGCCGGCATAGGGCTTATCTGCGGGGCCGAGATCGGCCGCGAGCACCAAGGGGCCATGCAGGATGGCCAGCGTCGAGGGATCGTCGGCGGTGGGCTCCAGCCGGGGGCGTAAGGGCAGGTTCAGCTCAACGACATCGCCCGCGCGCCAGGGGCGCCGTAGGCGAATATAGCCGTCCGCTCCTGGCTCGACGGCCTGGAGCGCCCCGTTCACGCTCACCTCTACGCCGCTCGCCCAGGCCGGAGTCCGCAAGGCCAGGGTAAAGGCGCCTCGCCGCTGTCGCTCCAGCACCGAGAACCGGATGCGGCCAGATGCGGGATAGTCCGTGCTCAGGTTGAAGCGGGCGCCCTGATCGGCCCAGCTCAGTTCGGATGGGATATACAGATTGACGAACAGAGCGTCTCGACCCTGGCGCCAATAGATCGAGTCGCCATGCTTTGAATGGCTCTCCATGCCGGTGCCGACGCAGCACCAGAAATCGTCGTACGGCTTGGAATAGACCCTCGCCTCCCCCGACATCAGCGGGGTCATATAGGAAAACATCCCGGTCGCAGGATTCTGCTGCGCCAGGATGTGATTGAGGTGGGTGCGCTCGTAATAGTCGAAGTACGACGCCTTCGGGTCTTGGGCGTACAGACGCCGCGTCAGCTTCAGCATGTTGTAGCTGTTGCAGCTCTCGCAGGTCTGCTCAGTAATGTGTTTGGAGATGGAGTTGGGGGCCTGGAAATACTCCCGGTCGCCGTTGCCGCCGATCACATAGCTGTAGCGGTTCGTGACCGTGGTCCAGAAGGTCTCAGACGCCTTGGCGTAACGGGGATCGCGCGTGATCTCATACAGCCGCGCCAAGCCGATCAGCTTGGGGATCTGGGTGTTGGCGTGCAGATTGGCCAGGTCGTCTTGCCCGTCCGCTAACGGATCGAGCACCTTGCGGTCATACAGACGCTTCGACAGGACCAGCCAGCGACGATGGCCGGTGCGGGCGTAGAGCTCAGCGAAGGAGTCGTTCAACCCGCCGTATTCGCAGGCCAGCACAGTTTGCGTCTGGGCGTCGTCCAAGGGGGCGAAGACGCCCTCAATATAGCCGCCCAGCGCTTCCGCCACAGCGATAGCCCGGCGCTCCCCGCAATAGCGGTCCGCGTCCAGGAGGCCCGCCATCAGCTTGTGCCAGTTGTAGAGCGGCGACCAGCCCCCGTTCAGGTCAAAGCCCGTAGAGTGAATCTGGCCGCGCTTGATCTCCTCGAACAACAGCTTGCCGTTTTCGATTTGGGCGCCCCGGCGGCGCGTAAAGCCGGCGACGAAGCCGTCCGGCGCCTGGGCCTGGCACAGGGCCAGTTCGCCGACGATGTAGCGCACCCGGCGCGCGCATTCGGCATCGCTCACCTGGGCGTGCATCAGGCTGAGCGCGCTGAGATAGTGCCCCAGCGTATGGCCGGCGATCGTATCGTCCTCCCAGCCGCCATAGACCGCGCCCTTGGGCTCAAGGCCCGCCTGGGTGCGGTAGTTATGCAGCAACCGGTCCGCGTCGAGCTCAAGCAAGTAGCGGCGGTTGGCGTCGAGGGCCGTCAGGAAGGCGGAGGGCTTGAGCCTGACCGCCTCGATCGGAAACGGCTCGACAGACGCCGCCGGCGTCGCCGCCAACGCCCGTGAGGACGTCGAGGCCACAGCGATGGGCGCGGCGCCCTTCAACAGGCGGCGGCGCGAGACGGTCAGGCGACTTGATGCAGATGGCATCGGGCGATCCGGCTCCGAGACAATGGAACTGCGATTTATAGGCCGGAAACCATGTGCATGCACGGTTGGCTTACCGGGCCTCCCTTAAGACTGGGCGCGGGAGAGATCACCATGGCGGCTTTAAAAAAGACGGCGGAAACGACCGCAGGCTCAAGGCCCCGGGCAAAAGCATCGTCTTCGCCCATCAAGGTGGCGACGGCCCAGTCCACGCCCGTCGAGTCGGGGGCGCAGCAGCTTCGCCTCCATCTTGAAACCGCGCTCGCCGCGTCACAGCCTGAGATGTCGCTTGCAGAGCCCGCCATCGAGACGTGGCCCCGACCCGTTCGCGTCGCGATCCTCGCGGGCGCCATCATACTCCCGTGGTCGCTCATCGTGCTGGCAGCCCACGCGCTCCTAACTTGCCCCGTATTTCCTTGGGTTTATTGAGGCGTCTTGCGGCCGGCCGCCCCACCCGTCACGCGAAGGCGGTAATCTCGACTTCACCGCCGCCGACCGTCACGACATCGCCGACCTCACGGCCCAACAGAGCCGCCGCCAGGGGCGAAATGTAGGAGATACTGCCCTTCGCCGGGTCAGCTTCGTCCTCGCCGACGATGCGGAAGGTTTGCACCCGCCCATCCGCTCGGGTGATCGTGGCCGCGGCGCCAAAGGTCACCCGCTCTGCGTTTGGCGTGGGCTCGACGACCCGCGCCGACGCCCTACGCGCCGCGTAGTAGCGCAAGTCCCGCGTCGCCCGCGCCATGGCGGTCCGGTCGGTCTTGACCTCGCCCCCGACCTGAGCGGACGCATAGGCCGCGCGCGCATCGGCCAGCGCGGCCTCAAGCTGGGCCAGGCCGTTGGGCGTGACGAGATTGGGATGACGGGAGATCGGACGGTCGGGCAGCTCGGCCGCAGCCGACTCGCTGTCCTCCTCCTTGGTGAAGGCGACGCTCATGGAACCGAGATGTGGGTAAAATGGGAGCCTGTCCAGCCCTTAGGCCAGTCCGGATCGCCGATGGGAAAGGGGGCGCGGAAGCAGCAGGCCGGCAGAGCCAGCCTTGGTCGGGGGGCGTCGCTGCTTCCGCAACGCTGATAACCCACACCCGCTAGGACGGTTCCGTGGGCGATTGAAGATTCTCAAGAGCGAGGTTGCTTGGGCCCGCACAGGTAAAGCTCGCCCTCGGAACAGCGCAGCGGTTGGAGCGTTTGCAGCCCAGACGACACGATCGGACGGATCGTGACTCAAAGCCGTTGTCGAGGTTTAAGATGTCCGCCACGCCGCCCCTATCGTCAGCACCGCGATCGTCCGCCGACCCTTCGGCCAGCGCCGCAGGCGATGGTGTGACGCTCAATGTCAGGCAAGCCCGCGGGGCGCAGCGCAGCGGCGCTATATGGATTTTGGTGATCTCTCTGACGCTGGCCGTCGTGGCGCTGGGCGCCTATTGGCTGATCCAGGCGCCCAGGATGGCGGCGGTGAACCATCCCTCCGGCCAAGACCTCAATACGCGAGATATCCGAAAGCTCTATACGCCGCCGACCCAGCCGCCGTACGTCACGCCGCCGCACCCTTCGGCTGGCGGCGCCTGAACGCGGCGAAACGCCGACAATAATCGCCGCTTCAGACCGGGTCTGAAGCGGCGATTGATCGCGATCTCATCACACAACTGAACCGCCGCGCAGCGCCCGCGCGACGAAGCTGACCACCAGCAACACCAGGAAAACCACGAACAGGAGCTTTGCAATCGTCGCCGCCAAACCGGCGAGCGCGAAGAAGCCGAGATAAGCCGCCGCTAAGGCGACAATAAGAAAAACGAGAGCCCAGCCGAGCATGGTCGCTACTCCGAAAACGATCCACCGCCAAGCGCGGCTGTTTTAAGAACGCCTTGGCGCTAGCATTGTTCCGGCTCAGCTGTAGGCAATAGACGGGCGATCAGACCTAGGGCTTCAGCCTCGACGACATCGTCGGTCAGCTCATCGCCGATGACGATGCGGACCACGCTCTGCCCCTCCGCGATCCAAGCCGCCAGGGTCTCGCCCGACACGTCGGCCGGGTCGGATCGAAAGGCGTCGCGGCGCGCAAGCGTCAACAGCTCCGCCGGCGCCTCATGGCTCGCCACGATCCGGTCGGCCCGGCCCAGCACGCGCAGGGCGCGCAGCGACAGGAGATCAACGTCGGCGGGCGCCTGAAGCCGCCACAGCCGCCCCACCGGCGGGGCGGGACGATCCAGCGCCGCCCGCGCGACCGCTAGGGCCTGGGCCATATCTCCGGCCAGCGCCGCCTCGGCCGCCGGCCCGTCCAGCACAGCGCGCAACACCGCGCGGCGGGCGTCCAGATCTGGGAGCTTGGCCCGGATTTCGGGCTGGAGGGTGCGAAACAGCTCCGCAATGTCGCCCAGCCGCTGGGGCCACTGGGATTCCAACGCATTGCGCAGGCGCGTGCCCAGGAGCGGCGCCGACCCGCCAGTGCCGATCGCGCCGACGACCGCGCCGCGATCCACGATCGCCGGGGTCTGGAAGTCGCTCATAGCCGGCCGGTCGACAACATTGACGGGCACGCCAGCCCGTCGCGCCGCCGCCGCGGCCGCGACGCAGAAGGCCTCCGGCCCCGCGATAAAGGCGAGCGCGGCGCCAAGATAGGCGTCGTCGCGGGACGCAGCGTCGCCGGCGATCCGCACGACGATGGCGGGCGAACCCTCGAACAGGCGGGCCTTCGCCTCGGCGGCTTCGCCCTCGCCGGCGACGACCACGCGGCGACCGGCCAAGGGCACAAAGGCAGGAAAGACATCCATCAGCGCGCCTCCGCGGCCTGGCCGGCCCAGCTGTCAGCCTGGGCCAAGACGCCCTTCGTATCGACATCGAACAGAACGCCCGCGTCCGGCGCCTCGACCCGCGCCAGCCGCGGCCCCAGAGCTTCGAGCAGACTCCGCGCCCCGCGATCGCCCTCAAGGCCCATGATCGCAGGGAAGACAGACGCTCTGATCAGGGCCGGATGGCCGATAAGGCTGTCGAACACCGGAACGGCGGCCTCGACGTCCGGCGTCAGCGCCTCCGCCAAGGCGGCCGGGACGCCAGGCGGGATCAGCGGCATGTCCCCCAGGAAAACGAAGGCGGCCTCAACCTCGGAGGCCAAGCCCGCGACCGCCCGCTTGAGCGACGCAGATAGGCCCAGCGCCCAGTCCGGCGTGGAGACGATCACAAGACGGTCGCGCTCGCCCCGCCGGCTAGCGAAGGCCTCGGCGGCGGCGACCACACCCTCCGCGTGCGCGCCGACCGTGAGCGCGATGCGGCGCACCGGCGCGGCGAACGCCGAGGCTAGCGCGCCGTCCAGCAGCGCCCCGCCGCGCCACGGCGCCAGCAGCTTACCCCCGCCGAACCGCGCGCCTGCGCCCGCGGCCAGGACGATGGCTTCGAGCCGACGCACAGCCCCAAGCGCGGCGTTTGGACCCGGACCTTGGTCTGGTCGTTTGACGTTCACACCATGATGTCCATCTATAAGACGTCCCCAAAGGTCGCCCGCGTTGACGCCACCCTACGATTTCGCCGCCGAGACTGCGATGCCGAACCTGCCCGAGATGTCCGGGCGAGGGATTGGCGGTGGCGTGTCTAGACCAGCGCCCGCGCCGATGGTGGACGCCTTCGCCCGCCGGATCGACTATGTGCGCGTCTCGGTGACCGACCGCTGCGATCTGCGCTGCATCTATTGCATGTCCGAGCACATGACCTTCCTGCCCCGCGCGCAGGTGCTCACCATCGAGGAGCTGGATCGGCTGTGTTCGGCCTTCGTGGCGCTGGGCGTCCGCAAGCTCCGGCTAACCGGCGGCGAGCCCCTGGTGCGCAAAGGTTTGATGCAGCTCGTCGCGGGTCTGTCGCGGCATCTGGCGAGCGGCGCCCTGAAGGAGCTGACCCTCACCACCAACGGAACGCGGTTGGCGGAGTTCGCCGCAAGCCTGGCCGCCCATGGGGTGCGCCGGATCAACGTCTCGCTCGACACCTTAGACCCGGATCGGTTTGCGCGCGTCACCCGCGGGGGCGACCTTTCAAAGGTCTTGGACGGTCTGGACGCCGCGCGGGCCGCCGGCCTCGCCGTCAAGATCAACACGGTGGCGTTGCGGCAGGATAATCTGGCCGAAATCCCGGCGCTGATCGGCTGGGCCCACGGCCAGGGCTTCGACCTGACCCTGATCGAGACCATGCCCATGGGCGAGGTCGAAGGCGATCGCAGCGATCAGTTTGTGTCGCTGGACGAGGTGCGCCAAGACCTGGCCGCCGTCTGGACCCTGGAGCCGCTGGCCGAGGATGGCGGACGGTCCAGCGCCGGGCCGGCCCGCTATGTGCGGGTGGCGGAGACAGGCCGGCGGATCGGCTTCATCACCCCGCTTAGCCACAGCTTCTGCGACACCTGCAACCGGGTCCGGGTGACCTGCACGGGCACCCTGCACACCTGCCTCGGCCACGACGACGCCACCGACCTCAGGGCGCCGCTGCGCGCCTCGGCGAACGACGAGGCCTTGATCGCCGCGATCCGCCAAGGCGTCGCCTTGAAGCCCAAGGCCCATGACTTCCGCATTGCGCCTGGCGCACGACCCACGGTGGCGCGCCACATGTCGACGACCGGGGGCTAGGACAAGCCCATGAAGGTGCTGCTATTTGGGCCGCTGCGGGACGTGGCGGGCTGGCGTGAGCGGACGCTGGCGTCGCCGCCCCTGTCGCTGGTCGGCCTGAAAGCGGCGTTGGCGCGTGACGACTCTGTGCTGGGCGAGGCGCTGGATCGGCCGGGCGTCCAGGCCGCGGTGAACAAGGCGATCGTGCGGGGCGACGCCCCCCTTGCGGCCGACGCCGAGGTCGCCTTCCTGCCGCCCATGAGCGGCGGCTAGGGTGGTCGTCCGCTTACAGAACGAGCCGTTCGCGCCAGGCGACCTCCTGGCCGCCTTCTGCCAGGATCGGCGGGACGTGGGCGCGGTGGTCAGCTTTACCGGACTCGTGCGCGCGGACGGCGAGATGGTCCAGGCCCTGGAGCTGGAGGCCTACACCGGCTTCACCGATCTGGAGATCGGTAGGATCGCCGACGAGGCGGCCCTTCGCCACGGCCTGATAGACGTGCTGATCGTCCATCGTATTGGACGCCTCCTGCCTGGCGAGCCGATCGTCTTCGTCGCCACGGCCGCCGCCCATCGCCGCGCCGCGTTCGAGGCGGCGGATCAGCTGATGGACTATCTGAAGAGTCGGGCGCCGTTTTGGAAGAAATCCGTTGAGGTCGGCGGCGAGCGCTGGATCGAGCCCAGGCCCGAGGACTATCAAGACGCCGCGCGGTGGGACGCCGCGCTCGCGAACAAAACGCTGGAGGACCGCCGATGAACGCGCCCATCCCCAATATCGCCCCCCTACCCACTCGCGGCGGGCGGATCGACGAAAGCCGCCCGTTCAAGCCTGTGCGCATCGCCGTCCTCACCGTGTCGGACACGCGCGACGAGGAGAGCGACACCTCCGGCCACATCCTGGCGGACCGCATCACGACCGCCGGCCATATCCTGGTCGGCCGCGACCTGGTGCGCGACGATATCGAGGCGATTCGCCGCCGGGTGAACGGGTGGATCGATGAGGGCGTCGAGGCGATCATCACCACGGGGGGCACAGGCCTGACCGGCCGCGACGTCACGCCCGAGGCGCTGGAGCCCCTGTTCGACAAGCGGATCGAGGGTTTTTCGGTGGTGTTCCACATGGTCAGCTACGCCGCCATCGGCCTCTCCACCCTGCAATCGCGGGCGACGGCGGGCCTGATCCGGGGCGTCTTCGTCTTCTGCCTGCCAGGCTCCAACGGCGCCTGCAAGGACGGCTGGTCGGTGATCGGCCCCCAGCTCGACAGCCGCCATGGCCCCTGCAACATGGTGGAGCTGATGCCGCGCCTATTGGAAACGTAGAGCCCCACGCTATGGCTGACAGCCTATCTCACCTGGACGACCAGGGCCGCGCTCGCATGGTGGATGTCTCAGACAAAGCCTCGACCGCGCGGGAGGCGATCGCCGCCGGCCTGATTCGCATGGCGCCGGCGACCCTGGCGCTCGCGCTGCAAGGCGGGGGGAAGAAGGGCGACGTGCGGGCCGCCGCCGAGATCGCCGGGGTGATGGCGGCCAAGCGGACGTCGGACCTGATCCCCCTATGCCATCCCCTCGCCCTGACCTCGGTGAAGGTCGAGGTTTCGGAGGCGCCCGACGCCGCGGGCCTCGCCGTCCTGGCCCGCGTCAAAACCCTTGGCCAGACGGGAGTCGAGATGGAGGCGCTGACCGCCGTTTCGGTCGCGCTCCTGACGCTCTACGACATGCTGAAGGCCGTCGATAAGGCCATGGTGATCGATCAGGTGCGGCTGCTGGAGAAGACCGGCGGCGTATCTGGAGACTTTCATCGCCAGGAAGGCAAAGGCCCTTGACCAAAAACTTGACGGTTGAAGAGGCCCGCCGGCGCATGCTGGCCGCCGCGACGCCGGGGCCGCCTGAAATCGCGACGCTGGATCATCTGGCGACCGGCCGGGTGCTGGCGGAGCCGATCTTGG
>Ga0116226_10004830_pt1 | contig 11972 bp, 12 predicted proteins | sample S1TSphfallax_FD_89692 | JGI IMG/M metagenome (GOLD analysis project Ga0116226, IMG submission 89692) | Host-associated microbial communities from peat moss isolated from Minnesota, USA - S1T2_Fa - Sphagnum fallax MG | ecosystem: Host-associated > Plants > Peat moss > Unclassified | place: USA... | reverse complement strand
TGCTGACCGTGATCTATGAGCCGCTGGCAAAGCTGCAGAAGGAAGGCGAACTGGGGCGCCGGAAGATCACGCAGTGGACGCGGTACGTCACTGTTCTTCTTGCGATTGTGCAGTCGACGGCGATTGCGTTCTCGCTGACGGGCACGAGCACGGGCGCATCGATGGTGACCATCTCGCATGTGCTCTTCGTTCCGCTCTGCGTATTGACGCTGACGACGGGCACGGCATTCATTATGTGGCTGGGCGAGCAGATTACGGAGCGCGGCATCGGCAACGGCATGTCACTGCTAATCTTCACCGGTATCGTGGTTGGGTTGCCGAAGGGCATCGACGACCTGCGGTTGAAGGTGGTGAATGCGGCGTGGGGCGCGCTGACTCCGTTCTACATTATTCTGCTGGTCGCGGCGATGGTCGCTGTAGTGGCGTTCATCGTGTATGTCGAAAAGTCGGAGCGGCGGATCCCGGTGCAGTATGCGAAGCGGATTGTGGGCCGGAAGATGATGGGCGGCCAATCCACGCATCTGCCGCTGAAGGTGAATTCGGGCGGCGTGATGCCGGTGATCTTCGCCAGCTCGATCCTTTCGGTGCCGCTGCTGTTCGGGGGCGTGAACTGGTTCGGGACGCCGCTTCGCGAGACGGCGTTCCTTCGGCCGATCTTCGAGGCGATTGCTCCGAACGAGCCGTGGTATGAACTGCTATTTATTGTGGCAATTATCTTCTTTGCGTATTTTTATATCTCGATTGTGTTCCGTCCGGACGATATTGCGGACAATATGCGGAAGTATGGCGGATTTATTCCGGGGATACGGCCGGGCAACAGGACGCGCGATTTTATCAACGACGTTCTGACGCGGATTACTCTTGTCGGCGCGGGATATCTGATTATTATTTCGCTGGTGCCGCAACTTCTGATTGGCGGCATCCACTTCCAGCATCTTCCGCTGATTGGATCGCTCTTCGAGCGGCTGCCGCCGGTGTTCACGAACGGCCTGGGCTTGACGTTCTACTTCGGCGGAACGAGCTTGCTGATTGTGGTCGGCGTGGCGATGGACACGGTGCAGCAGATCGAGTCGCAGCTGATTATGCGGCACTATGACGGATTTACGCCGAAGTCTGGCCGGATTCGCGGCCGCAAGAGCTGGTAAGGAAGCGCATTGAGTAAGTTGCCCACGCAGACACAACCGGCCCCGGCGGAGGCGAGCTTTCTGCCTGGGCCGGTTTTACTTCTTGGCGCGCCGGGTGTCGGCAAGGGGACGCAGGCGCAGGCTCTGCTGGCGGAGTATGGGATTCCCCAGATCTCGACGGGCGACATTCTTAAGAAGAACATCGTCGCGGGCACGGAACTTGGCCTGAAGGCCAAGGGGCTGATGGACGAGGGACTCTTCGTCGACGACGACATCGTGAACAAGATGGTGGCTGCACGTCTGCATGAGCCTGGCGTCGAGAGAGGTTTCATTCTCGATGGCTACCCCAGGACGCTGGCGCAGGCAGGGTTCATTGACGCGCTGCTCGAGATTCATCAGGACTCAGGGGCCGGTGTAAGTGCGCTGCATCTGCCGCTGGTGGCGATCAGCATCCGGGTAGATGAGGATGAGTTGCTGCGTCGGATCACGGGGCGGAGGATCTGCCCGAAGTGCATGCGGAGTTACAACATTTATGTGCAGCCTCCGAAGAAGGAGGGTGTCTGCGATGTCGACGGGACGGAACTCGTGCAGCGGCCGGACGACACGGAGCAGACGTTTCGCCAGCGGATGCTGGAGTACAACGCGAAGACGGCGCATGTGATCGAGCATTATCGGGACAAGGGATGCTTTGCGGAGGTGGATGGGGCGAGGCCGGTGGTGGAGGTTGCGGCCGGGATTGGGGAAGCGTTGCGAAGGCTGCGGGCGGTAAAGTAACGAATGGTTCTAATGTGGTGTCTCGGAAGTTCTTTACACCATGCGGCATCCCAGACCGCAGCTCTTTCGACTCCGTTTGGCGGAAGAGCACGCCAAACTCCGCTCAGGATGACTCCTCAGATAATGCGGCGAACTTTAGAGACAGGACACTCGTGTGATAAGTCGGAAGTTCGCTTTAGAGTTGGTTGGGAGAAAGGGTCTGGCTTCGTAGAGAGCACGAGCTTCATCGGGGTCCTTCGACCCCGCTTAGCGCAAGAGCGCGCCAAGCGCCGCTCAGGATGACGGTGTATTTTGCGGAGTGCGTTCGCAGCGTATTGGTGACCCGTTTTACGATATGGCGATTTTAATCAAGACGCGGGCGGAGATCGAGAAGATGCGGGCGTCGGGTCGACTGCTGCGGCAGGTGCATGACGTGCTTGCGCCGCTAGTGGTTCCCGGCGCGACGACCATGGACCTCGAGAATGCGGCGGTGGGTAAGATCGCGACGTGGCCGGGGGTGAAGGCGGCGTTCAAGGGATATCACGGGTTTCCGGCGGCGCTATGCACGTCGGTGAACGCGCAGGTAGTGCACGGGATTCCGAATGAGAAGGTGGTGCTGAAGGACGGCGACATTGTGTCGATCGATTGCGGTCTGATCCTGGATGGCTACTACTCGGATGCGGCGATGACGTATGCCGTGGGCAAGGCTACCCCGCTGACGCAGCGGCTGCTGGAGGTGACGGAGGCGTCGCTGTACGAGGCGATCAAGTTCGCGGTGGTGGGCGGCCGGCTGTTCGATATTGGCGCGGCAGTGCAGGAGATGTGCGAGGCGGAGGGGTTCGGGGTGGTGCGGGAGTTTGTGGGGCACGGGATTGGGCGGTCGATGCATGAAGACCCGCAGGTGCCGAACTTTGGGTCCCGCGGCAAGGGGCCACGGCTGAAGGAGGGCATGGTGCTGGCGATCGAGCCGATGATCAACGCCGGCAAGCCCGACGTGAAGACGCTGAAGGACGGTTGGACGGCGGTGACCGTGGACGGAAGCTACAGCGCGCACTTCGAGCATACGGTGGCGATTACGCGGGATGGGCCGTATGTACTGACGCAGTAAGTCAAACGGCAGCTTCTGCGAGGCGCGAAACCGGGGCTTCTCATCGCATTCTTGTATCGAAGACTTTATCGTTCTTCCTTAGCGTTCGCGGTGCATGACACTGTGCTCTGTAGCGCCGTTTGCAACGCAGTATGGAAGTCCTCAGGAGCGTCGATCCAAGAGTTGTGACCCGCGTCTTTAAGGATTGCGATGCGTACGCCGGGGATTACGGAAGTGGCTGTATGGAATAGCTTGCCGGCAGGATCGATGACGTAGTCGTGGTCGCCATCGATGACCCAGGTCGGGCAGGTTCTCGCCGATAACGACGGGGTGAAGTCCCACTTGCCAGGCATGGTCCTGGCCGTAGCCTGAGCCGCCTCAGTACTGTAGAAGGCCTTGCCTCCCCGCACCTGCCGCCAACGATCAAGATGGTAGATGTTCGCCCGTGCGAATTCTATGTGCCATGCGAGCGATTGTTGCTTTGGTGTCCAGTTCTTCTCATCCTTACTGTCCATTCCGAGTTGATGCAGTTCGAGTTGCGTGGCGGAATTGTCGGCGAGCATCTTCTGCATACCGTTTTGCTGGTCATGGAGCAGTTGTCCCTCCAGGTCGGTGCGTGGAGTTCTGGCGAGGAAGGAGCCGATCAGCACCAAGCCTTTTACATGGTCGGGATGCTGTTGCTCATAGGTCATAGCCAGGAACGTACCCATGGAGTGGGCGACCAGATTCATATGCTCCAACCCCAGCGCACGGCGCAGCAACTCTAAATCCTCGACGTGCTTCTGGACCGAGATCTTGTCCGGCGGGCAAGGCGATAGAAGTGACCCCCGCTGATCGTAGAAGACCAGGTGATAGTTGTCGTCAAGACCTTTGAAGGCGTCGAGCAGATAGCTATGCTCCGCACCCCAGCCACCGTGAAGGACGACTAGCGTCTCGGGCCCTTGTCCGAACTCCTGCACGAACAGCCTGCAGCCATCGGCGGTAGGCAAATACCACTCTGGCTCGGCGTGTGCCAACTGGCCGAGTGCCGACAAGCAGGGGGTGACGAAGAGTGCAACTATGAAGAGGATGCCTCGTGGAAGGGTTTTCCTGGAAGTAGGTTGGACCGTCATCTCGCCCGATACGCGCCACGAGGCCGCTTTGTTCCATGAGGCTACGTCTCCGTCCTAAGGCTTCCCGAACGCGAGACCGTGAGCCCGCGCGGCGCAAATATAATTGGCTAAGCCAACAGTTTGGGAGTACTATTGATGATGGCACATCGCGCCGTGTTGCTATGCTGTGTTCCATTCTAGGAGATTCGTTTGTCGAAGGAAGATGCAATTGAGGTGATGGCTGTGGTCGTCGAGACGCTGCCGAACGCGATGTTCAAGGTCGAGCTCGAGAACAAGCACCAGGCGCTCGCGCACGTATCTGGACGTATGCGCAAGAACTTCATCCGCATCCTCCCCGGCGACCGAGTTGCGATTGAGTTGAGTCCGTACGACCTCAACCGCGGCCGCATCGTCTACCGCTACAAGTAGACGTTCTTTCTCCTGGGAAGATCTCAGCTGGACGGTCTACGCCAATAGCCTGGAAGTATTTGCTAAGCAATGTGCCTTGATCCGGCAGTATGCGGTTCGAGGGCAAAAGTTGTTGTTGTGAAGGGAAATGCGAATGAAGGTCCGTGCCTCAGTAAAGAAGATTTGCGACAAGTGCAAGGTCATCCACCGCCGTGGGGTGGTGCGTGTGATCTGCGAGAACGCCAAGCATAAGCAGCGCCAGGGCTAGGCGTTTTGTGGCGGAACCACCCATCGCATGCAGCAAGGCGCGAAGGGTGGGGCGCCCGAATTTTCTCTGGAGCTGAAAGCGAAGGCCATAACGGAAACACCCGGACCCAGTAGGCGAGTTAGCCGAAGTAAAGGCTTGCGATGAACCTGATGGACTCGATCCGCAAATATCCACCCCGCCTCGCGACATGGATTCGCGAGGCCTAACAGAAAAGGAAATCTATGGCACGTATTGCCGGTGTCGATGTCCCGAACAACAAGCAGGCGAGGATCGGGCTCACCTACATCTTTGGAATCGGCGACTCACGGGCGGCGAAGATCCTCGCGAAGGCGGACGTTGATCCGATGGCGAAGGTTGGAACGCTCGACGAGGACGCACTGAACCGCATCCGTCAGGTGATTGAGGCAGAGGGGCAGATTGAAGGCGATCTCCGCAAGGACATCTCGCTGAACATCAAGCGCCTGATCGAGATCCAGTCGTACCGTGGTCTTCGCCACCGCCGGAGCCTTCCGGTCCGCGGGCAGCGCACCCACACGAACGCTCGTACCCGCAAGGGCCCCCGCAAGGGAACCGTCGCCGGTAAGAAGAAGGTGACCAAGTAATGGCGAAGACACAGAACCAGCAGAAGAATAAGGCGGCCGCGGGCAAGGGCAAGAAGTTCAAGAAGCGCGAGCGGAAGAATGTTCCGTACGGACTTGTGTTCATTCAGGCGTCGTTCAACAACACCATCGTGACGATCACGGACCAGACGGGCAACACGCTGAGCTGGAAGAGCTCGGGTTCGCTGGGCTTCCGGGGGTCGCGTAAGGGCACGCCGTTCGCGGCGCAGCAGGCGGCAGTTGGCGCGGCGAATGCGGCGCGCGACCACGGTCTGCGGTCGGTGGATGTGCGGGTGTCGGGGCCCGGTTCGGGACGTGAGTCCGCGATCCGTGCGCTTGCGACCGCCGGCATCGATGTGCGGAGCATTCGCGACGTTACGCCAATGGCGCACAACGGCTGCCGTCCGCCGAAGCGTCGCCGGGTCTGATCGACGATGGCGCTCGAGATGAGGCAGGTTTGCGAACGCTGCAACTCGGCGCTGGGTCTCGATAGCGCCGCGAAGATTTGCAGCTATGAGTGCACGTTCTGTGTAGGGTGCTCAGATGCTATGAATCGAATCTGTCCGAATTGCGGCGGGGAGCTTGTAAGTCGGCCCCGGCGAGTCGCGAAGGAGTAACTGGATCGGGAGGAAGCGCGGCCAGCGTGTAAACCGATCGTCACACGAAGTCGAAGTTGTTCAGGAGAATGAAATGGCACGATTTACAGGAGCAGTCTGCCGGCTTTGCCGCCGCGATGGGACGAAACTATTCTTGAAGGGCGCGAAGTGCTTCAGCGACAAGTGCCCGATCGAGAAACGCAACTTTCCTCCGGGCCAGCATGGCCAGAGCCGCAAGGTGAAGAAGGTGGTGGGTTATGGCCTTCAGCTTCGCGAGAAGCAGAAAGCCAAACGCATTTACTTCACGCTGGAGACGCAATTCCGCGCGTACTACCAGAAGGCCGCAAACAAGACCGGAGTCACCGGCGAGTTGCTGCTACAGCAGCTTGAGACGCGGCTCGATAACGTGGTCTACCGGCTTGGCTTTGCGATGAGCAGGCGGCAGGCTCGCCAGGTTGTACGTCACGGACACATCCAGGTGAACGGCCGCAAGGTGAATATTCCTTCGTTCCAGTGCAAGGTGGGCGACGAGGTCGCGATCCGCGAGGGTTCCAAGGCGCTTGCGATCCTTGAGGACGCGAAGAACTTTGCCAGCGGCCAGCGTTCGGTGCCGTGGCTGGACATCAACCGCGACGGTCTTTCGGGCAAATTGATGGCCCTACCTTCGCGCGCGGACATCAACCTGCCGGTGAACGAGCAGTTGATCGTAGAACTTTACAGCAAGTAAGAAGGACGTCGGGTCAGCGAAGGGCAGCAGGTTAGCGAGTCAGATGACTTGCTAACTCGCTGCTTCCTGCCGACTTGCCGGCATCACCCACAACTTAACCCGCAACCGCAACACCCCGCCAGATCGCAGAATGCATCGCGAATGCGCGGACTAAGGAGAAACACATGCTTTGGAGAGGTTTTCAGAAGCCCAAGCGTCTTGCAGTCGAGAACGAAACCCTGACCGATAAGTACGGCAAGTTTTCCGCGCAGCCGTTTGAGCGCGGCTTCGGCACCACGATCGGCAATGCGCTGCGCCGCACGCTCCTTTCTTCGATCGAAGGCGCTGCCGTCACCGCGGTCCGCATCGAAGGCGTGCTGCATGAGTTCCAGTCGATTGCCGGCGTAGTGGAAGATGCGACCGATATTATCCTGAATCTGAAGCAGATTCCGTTCAAGCTGAATGGCGAGGGGCCGAAGGCGCTGTATCTAAGGTCGGACGTGGCTGGCGTTGTGACTTCGGGCATGATCGAGGCCGATGGCGATGTCGAGATACTGGATCCGAATGTGTATATTTGCACGGTGTCGGAGGGCGGCAAGATCGAGATGGAGATGCGGCTGAAGCGTGGCCGGGGCTACATCTCGGCCGATAAGAACTTCGATGGCGACCTTGGCCTAGGGTTTATCCCGGTGGATTCGGTGCACTCGCCGGTGCGCAAAGTGAACTATCTCGTTGAAGCGGCGCGTCTGGGCCAGATCACGGACTATGACAAACTGTCGATTGAGATATGGACGAACGGGACAGTTCTTCCGGCGGATGCCCTGGGACTTTCGGCGAAGCTGCTGAAGGACCACATGACCATCTTCATCAACTTTGAAGAAGATCCAGACCCGACCCACGATGGACTGCACGACGGACCGGCGATCCGCAACGAGAACCTGAACCGGTCCGTTGAGGAGCTTGAGCTTTCGGTCCGCAGTTATAACTGCCTGAAGAACGCGAACATTGCGACCATTGGCGAACTGATCCAGAAGACTGAAGCGGAGATGCTGAAGACGAAGAACTTCGGCCGCAAGAGTCTGAACGAGATCAAGGAGATTCTGGCGCAGATGGGGCTTTCGCTCGGCATGAAGATCGACGAGAACGGCAACCCGCAGCCTGGGCCGACTTCGGTGCTTCCCGCGGCGACGCTGGCGGCGAGCTTCGGTCACTTCGACGATGACGATGAGGACGAGGATGAGGAAGAGGACGATCTCGATCTTCAGGTGAATGAGCCGGAGAACTTCTAGAGGCGAGGGACAAGGGAGAAGGGAATAGACGACTCTCTTGTCCCGCTGCGATTTGGGCCCGATGGAGAATAAGCTACGGACCCAGTCAGCTACGGCGGTCTGGTGTATCCATAGTCGGCAACATCGGGCAAGGCTACGACCGTGGTGCCCGCGGAGAGTAAAAGCAATTTCTCGGGATTGCGCGGGATTCAACGTGTGAAGTACAAACGCAACTTACCAAAGCTAGGGAACTAGGCTACGGGCGGAGGGAAGCGCTTACGAAGACACAGGGGCTATCGCTTGAAGTTGGCAGGATACTCACCTCGATTCTTCGCAAGCTAGAATTCGACTTAGCAGCCGTCGTCTTCACCTTTCTCCCTTTCCCTTCCCTAACAAAGAATCATCCGACGCTCGCAAAAGCGAGGGTCGAAGGAGATCACAATGCGTCATCGGAATGCCGGATTCAAACTCGGCCGCAATACCAGCCATCGTCGCGCCATGCTGCGCAACCTCGTCACGTCTGTCATTCTGATGGACCGCGTTGAGACAACCATCACGAAGTGCAAAGCCTCGCGGCCGATCGTCGAGAAGATGATTACGCTGGGCAAGAACGGGTCGGTGCATGCGCGGCGGCAGGCGCTGGCGTACCTGATGACGCCGGAGTCGGTGGACCGTTTGTTCAACGTTGTGGCTCCACGGTATGCAAGCCGCAACGGCGGCTATCTCCGCATTACGCGCACAGGGCCGCGCAAGGGTGATGCGGCGGAGCTGGCCTACATCGAGCTTTTGGGCGCGGAGCATGAGCTGAACGAGAAGGCGCAGAAGCGTGCTGAGGCCCGCGAGAAGAAACGTGAGGAACTGGCGAAACAGTTGGAAGAGCGCGGTGAAGGCGAAACTCCTGATCCGAACGCGGAGAATTAGAGACAGGGTGTAGGGAATAGCGTGTAGAAAGACGCAGGCCACGGTGTGGTTTGCGTCTCTCTTTTTTTGGGGCGGTGTTATGGCCTGTGATGTTCTTCAAGAACGAACAAGTGAAGGGCAACCGCGGATCCTTCGACTTCGCAAATCACGATGAGACCGTGATTCGCTTCGCTCAGGATGACACGCCCTTGGGGGTGATGATTCCGTCAGGGCGACGTGCGTCACGGGGATGTATCGGAGGAGAAGAGTTACTTGACGATGGCGTTGTAGCCGTCGGATAGTAGGCGCTGGCGCATGGCGTCGGCGTCGCTTCTGGTGGCGAAAGGGCCGACCTGAACGTGCAGGAGGTGGTCCTGGGGTTCCTGACGGATGAAGACCGCGTAGCCGCGTTTTTTGAGGGCGGAGATGAGGACGTCGGCGTCCTCCTGGTGGGAGACGGCGGCGACCTGGACCATGGTGGTGCCGTTGGCATTGATGGCGGGCATCGCGGATGCGGGCGGTGCCGCGGCTTCCGGGGCAGCAGCGGCGCGCGGCATGGGCGAGGAAGGTTTGGATTTGGCGAGGGCCGCGTCGAGGCGGGCTTCGGATTTGCTCACGGGAGTGGTGACGATTGTGGAATCGGGGTCGGAGGGCGGCTCGGAGTCGCTGGAGGGGGCCGGCCTGGGCTGGGCCACCTGGCCGGGTGGCGGGACGGGGCTGCCAGCAGCGGGTTTGAAGCTGCTGAAGGCGTTCTGGGCGGCTGTGGGAGTGGCGTTGGGCTCTGCGGCGACGGGCGCAGCAGGCTGGGCGGACTTGCGGCCCATGGAGTAGCCGAGGCCGAAGAAGACGGCGCAGACCAGGGCGAGCGCGAAGAAGATACCGAGGATGGTGCCGGTGCCGAGAGATATCTCGCGTTCGTCACTCTCAGAGTCGCGGTCACGGTCGCGGTATTCTGGCCTCTGGTCTCGGTAGTCGGTCATGTCGCGTTCCTGGTTGTGAAGGGTGGGCATGGTTAGACCTCAGAGGGCGGAGTGACGTCGGCTTCGGGCGAGGCGCTTACAGGCGTAAGGGTCCTGTTGAGCAGGTTCATCAACTCCATGGGCAGGGGGAAGACGATGGTGGTGTTCTTCTCGACGCCAATCTCGGTGAGGGTCTGGAGGTAGCGCAGCTGCAGGGTCATCGGCTGGGTGGCCATCAGAGCGGCGGCTTCGACGAGCTTGGCGGCGGCGTTGAACTCGCCTTCGGCGTGGATGATCTTGGCGCGGCGCTCGCGCTCGGCTTCTGCCTGCTTGGCCATGGCGCGGAGCATCGACTCAGGCAGGTCCACCTGCTTGACCTCGACCGAGACGACCTTCACGCCGAAGGGAGCGGTGTGGCCGTCGATGATGCTCTGGATGCGGATGTTGAGCTGCTCGCGGTGGGCGAGGAGGCCGTCGAGGTCTACCTCGCCGAGGACGGAGCGGAGGGTGGTCTGCGCGAACTGCGAGGTCTGGTAGATGTAGTTGGCGACCTCGATGACGGCCTTGGTGGGGTCGACGACGCGGAGCGTGATGACGGCGTTGACCTTGAGGGTGACGTTGTCGCGGGTGATGACGTCCTGCGAGGGGACTTCCATCGCTTCCTGGCGGAGCGAGACGCGGGTGATGGTGTTGACGGGGCGGAAGACCAGGACAAGGCCGGGACCGGCGGCTGCCTCGCGGACGCGGCCGAGCTGGAAGATCACGCCGCGCTCGTACTCCTTGAGAATGACGATGGAGTTGAGGAGGTAGAGGACGACGATGACGGCGATGATGAGAAACGGCATGGGTGGACTGGACTCTCTTTGCGCAAAAGACGGCGCAATGCAAGTCTACTCTCGGGCAACGGGCGGGGGAGTTGGCGATTCAGGCTCTCCCGTGCTGCAAGAGCCGGATTGAGAATCGCTCGGAGCTAGAACCAGTTCAGCTTTCGAGCGGCAAACCAGCCCATTGCCATCGCGCCTGTCCATAAGACGAGAGGAAGGTAGTCAGCAGCGTGAGGAGCTGGTTTGGAGATTTCGCCCAGATGCCGATTCCGCCGACGACCATGGTGACGCTCCAGACGACGAGGTCGGCCAGGAACGCGAGCAGGAGGGCCGCCACGCAAAATACCGAGATTGTCTTCAGGAAGAACATTTACGGATGAAAGTAGCACAACACCTCGCGGTGAGGAATTTCGAGGCGCTGCGCTCAGGATGACGGATTGGTTGAAGGATGCGGGTTGTCGATGGCATGGACGAGGAGGGTGAGACCGTCGATGGCGTCGACGTGGACGCTGGCTCCGGCGGGGAGAAATGCGGCTGGGTCCGCGAGGCGGGCCTGCCAGAGTTCGCCGCGGACCTCGACCTGCCCGGCGGGCGCGAGCGGGGTGACGGCGGTGGCGATCTCGCGGAGCATGGCGGCGGGGCCGGTGAGGAGCTTGCTGCGGCGGGCGCGGAGGGCGATCCAGGCGAGCAGGAAGCTGATTGCGCCGAAGCCGATGCCGCAGGCAAGTGCGGTGGAGAGATGGACGCGCAGCTCGGCGATGGGTGCGTCGACGAGAGTGGCGAGACCGAAGACGAGGCAGGCGATTCCGGCGACGGCGAGGACGCCGTGGCTGGTGAACTTGGCCTCCAGCACGATGAGGACGATGGCTGCAATGAGCAGGGCGACGGCGGTGTGGCGGACGGGCAGCAGGTTCAGACCGAATGCCCCAAGCAGGAGCAGAAGGGTGCCGAGAGCCCCGGGAACGATGGTGCCGGGGACGTTGAATTCGAGGTAGATGAGCAGCGCGCCAGCGACGAGGAGGAGGACGGCGAAGTCCGGGTTGGCGAGGCGGGTGAGCAGTCGCTCGCGGGTGGAGGGCGCGTCTGAGACGATGGTTGCGTTGGCGAGGTGGAGGGTGAGGGTTGTGCCGTCGAATCGCTTGATAGTGCGGCCATCGAGCTGGCGGAGAAGGGCCGCGTCGTCGGGGGCGATGAGGTCGATCAGCTTGAGGTCGAGGGCTTCGGTGTCGCTGTAGGACTTCGAGTTGCGGACTGCGTCTTCCGCGGCGGCGATGTTGCGGCCTCGGCGTGAGGTGAAGGAGCGAAGGAAGGCGGCAGTGTCGTTTTCGAGCTTCGCCTTCATGACGGGGTCGAGGGTCTGGCCGGGTGTGACGGGGTGGGCCGCGCCGG
>Ga0116226_10004829_pt1 | contig 11972 bp, 11 predicted proteins | sample S1TSphfallax_FD_89692 | JGI IMG/M metagenome (GOLD analysis project Ga0116226, IMG submission 89692) | Host-associated microbial communities from peat moss isolated from Minnesota, USA - S1T2_Fa - Sphagnum fallax MG | ecosystem: Host-associated > Plants > Peat moss > Unclassified | place: USA... | reverse complement strand
GCGGTTATCGCCGACCCCAACCAATTGGAGCTGGCGATCCTCAATCTTTGCGTGAACGCCCGAGACGCGATGCCTGACGGCGGCGACCTGACGATTTCGGTGGCGGCCTGCGGCGGGCCCGGCGCGCCTCAGCCCCAGCTCCAGGCTGGCCGATATGTCCGCGTGAGCGTCGCCGACACCGGGGTCGGCATGGACGCCCAAACGTTGCAGCGCGCCGTCGAGCCTTTTTTCTCCACCAAGGAGATCGGCCGTGGCACGGGTCTTGGCCTCTCGATGGTCCATGGTCTGGCGGCCCAGTCCGGGGGCATGTTCGATCTGCAAAGCCGGCCAGGCCAGGGGGCCGTCGCCTCCATCTATCTGCCGGCGGCGGACGTCACCGCGCCGCCGCGGGCGGAGGGGGGCAGCGAGTCGATCGTCCCCACAGAGCCCCTCCGCATCCTTCTGGTCGATGATGAAGATCTGGTGCGCAACGCGACGGTTCAGATGCTCGAGTCCGGCGGCCATGAGGTTGACGAGGCCGCTTCCGCCGCCGCCGCGCTCCAACTCCTGCGTCAGCGCCAGGATTATGATGCTCTGATCGTCGATTACATGATGCCTGGCCTGAACGGCGTGGCGCTGGTGTCCGAGGCCCGCGCCCTGACGCCGGACCTGCCCGCCTTGCTGATCACGGGCTATGCGGGCCTCAACCCCAGTCTCGACGACGGGCTGCGGCGGCTGGAGAAGCCCTTCAGGCAGGCGGAACTCGAGGCGGCCTTAAGCGAGGTCGTCGGTCGTGGCGGCCCGGAGCGGCGCCATCGGCGCTGAGATGAAACCTGGCCGTGGGAACAGCGAGCGGCCTTTCCGGATTTACTGGGTTTCGCCAGGAGAATCCCATGACTGATTGCCTTGCCGGGGTCGCGTCTTGACGGCCGGCGATCCTGATCCGGCGCGTCGGAATCTGGTCTTGGGAGGCGCCGTGGTCGGCGCGGCCATGGCCAGCGGCGCGGTCGCCGCCCCGACCCCCGCCCCGACCCCCGATGGTCGTTCCGACACGGACCCGCGTGACCTGAATGGCCAGCCGGTCCCGGAGCCTTCGCCCGCGCAGAGCGCCGGTCCGATCACCCCGGGGCGCGGCAGCATGCTGCAAGGCAAGACCGCCGTGGTCACGGGAGCCGCCCGTGGCATCGGCCGGGCGATCGCGGTGGAGTTCGCCGCCAACGGCGCCGACGTTGTCTGTATCGACATCTGCGGATTTGTCTCCACCGCCTCCAACGCCAAACCCTCCACATCGGCCGACCTGGACGAAACGGTGAGGCAAATCCGCGGCTATGGTCGACAGGGCGAGGGGATCAAGGCGGACATTCGCGATATCGCCGCCCTTCGCGCCATCGCCGACGACGTCAATAACCGCCATGGCAAGATCGATATCGTGGTGGCCGACGCCGCCATCCAGCGCTGGGTCCCGCTGCTTGAAATGAACGACGCCGACTGGCGCGATGTGATCGATAACAATCTCAACGGCACGGCCAATACAATCCGCGCCTTCGCGCCCAAGATGGTCCCGCGCAAGCATGGGCGGATCATCGTCCTCTCTTCCATGCAGGGCCTGCACGGCACCAAGGACGCCTCCAGTTACTCCGCGTCCAAGTGGGGCATCATCGGTCTGATGAAGTCCGCCGCCATGGAACTGGGCGAATACAATATCACCGTGAACGCTGACCTGCCCGGCCTCGTCGACACCGCCCTGACCCGTTACGAAAAGCGGTTCAGCGAGACCGTCTCGGAAGAGGGACAGAAGATCGCCGATCCGACGCCGCAACAGGCCTGGGACATCCGCGCGCCCACAGTCCCCCTGAAAGTGGGCTGGCTCCAGCCCGATGATATTTCGCCCGCCGCGGTCTTTCTGGCGTCGGACGCGGCCGCTCAGGTGACCGGGGCGGAATTCGAGGTCACCGGCGGCGACAGCGCTAAGGACATATGAGTCTGGGCTGACGTCTGGCGCGTCATCGCGTTCCCGTGGAGCCAAAGCCGCCAGCCCCCCTGACGGTCTCATCCAAATCGCCTGTTTCCAGCCACGTTGCCTGTGCAACGGGTGCGATAATCATCTGCGCGATGCGGTCGCCGCGCCGGATGACGAACGGCTCGGCGCCATGATTCATCAGGATGACCTTGATTTCGCCGCGATAATCCGCGTCCACGGTTCCAGGCGCATTCAGCGGCGCGACCCCGTTCTTGAGCGCCAGACCGGAGCGCGCCCGGACCTGGGCCTCGAAGCCCGCCGGCAAGGCGATGGCGAACCCCGTGGGTATGGCGGCCCGTGCTCCAGGCGCCAGGATGACGGGGTCGCCCTCGTCCACCGCCGCGCGCAGATCCATCCCGGCGGACTGGGCGGTCTCATAAGCGGGTAGGGGCAGGCCCCGAGCATGAGCCAGGCGTCGTATCCTCACCGGGTCCATCACGCCGCCGGGCCGCCGAGCGCTTCCCGATGTTTCACGGACGGGTCTGAATTCTGGTTCAACGCCTTGGCGATGTCTTGCGCCAGGCGGGCGGCCACGTCGATCTTGGACATCCTGGGCCACCGCTCGACGCCGCCCTCGCGCACCAGCAAAATCTCGTTCTCGTCGCCCCCCATGATGGCCTCCCCCGTCACATCATTGCCGATGATCCAGTCGCACCCCTTGCGCGCCAGTTTGGCCCTGGCGTTGGCCTCCAGATTGTCCGTCTCCGCCGCGAAACCGACGACCAGACACGGACGTCGCGGTCCGGGCGCCGACAGGCCCGCCAGAATGTCCGGATTCTCCACCAGGGTCAGTGACGGCGTTCCGGCTGGGGTCTTCTTGATCTTGGTTTCGAAGGCTTGCGCGGGGCGCCAATCCGACACGGCGGCCACGCAAACCGCCGCGTCCGCGGGCAGGGCCGCTTGGCAGGCGGCCTCCATATCCCGGCCCGTCTCCACGTTCACCCGCGCGACGCCGGCTGGCGCGGCGAGCGCTGTCGGGCCCGAGACCAGGGTCACCCGCGCGCCGAGTCCGGCCAAGGCGCCGGCGATGGCGTAGCCTTGCTTACCGCTGGAGCGGTTGGTGAGCACACGAACCGGGTCGAGCGGCTCCGCCGTGGGGCCGGCGGTGACCAGAACATGTCGCCCCGTCAGGGGTCCGAGCGCCGGGGGCGCCAAGGCGGCCATGATGGCCGCGAAAATCGCCTCGGGCTCGGCCATGCGCCCCGGGCCCGTCTCGCCGCAGGCCATGGCCCCTACGTCCGGGCCGACCATGAGGACGCCATCGCCGGTCAGCGTCTTCAGATTTCGCCGCGTGGCGGGATGAAGCCACATGCGCACATTCATCGCCGGCGCCATGATCACAGGCTTGTCCGTGGCCAGAAGCGTCGTCGAGGCCAGATCGTCGGCGAGACCGTGGGCCGCCTTGGCCATCAGATCGGCGGTCGCCGGCGCCACCACGATCAGGTCCGCCGCGCGGGAGAGCGCGATGTGGCCCATCCGCGCTTCATCCACATCGGAAAACAGATCCGTCCGCGTCTCCTCCTCGGCCAGGGCGCTGAGGCTGAGCGGCGTGACAAAGCGCGCCCCGGCGGCGGTGAGAATGGGCCTGACGCCAAGGCCGGCCTTGCGAAGGAGGCGTGTCAGCTCCAGCGCCTTATAGGCGGCGACGCCCCCGCCGACGATGAGAAGAACGCGCCCGTGCGCCAAAGCCGCCTGGCCTCCCGTCCGATCCAGACGCGCACATAATCTTAAACAGGGCCTCTGGACAAAGCTCTCGATTTGTTCTTTCTTTGTTCCAAGTGACGCTTAAAGCCATGCCAACGCTTCTCAGACGGGAGATAAACATGATGAAGGCCAAGTGGTTTTCCGGGGCCATCGCCCTGTCCGCCCTGACCATTTCCGCGGTCGCGCTCAGCGCTTGCAACGGCAAGCCCTCCGCCGTCGCTACGATAGGCTCCGGGTCGGGCGCGTATTCGCCGGGTCTCGCCGCCACGGACGGGTCGGGCGGCCGCGCTGTCGATCCGCGCGACGCGCCGGTGCCCCTCATCGGCGGCAAGCCCCTGTGGGCGGCCAATCGCAAGCACACCGCCGAAGAGAACGCCCAGTATCAGTTCGCCAAGAACGGCGGGGATTTCGAGGCCAAGAGTGAGAGCCAGTATGTCACGCAGGTCCATGCCTTCGTAGATAAGCCGCCCCGGGACGCGGAGGTCATCGACCGGTCCAACGGCGATAAACTGATCTATGATCCCAAGGCCAATGTGTTTGCCGTCGTGGCGCGCAATGGCGCGCCGCGGACCATGTTCAAGCCCAGGGATGGCGCGACCTACTGGGCCCAGCAGAAGGACCGGGAAGCCAAACGCGGTAAGACGCCCCAGGAGGGCGGCTCCGACCAGGGCTGACCTTAACGCAGCAGGGCGAAGGCCGCGAAGGCGACGGCGGCCAAAAGCGCGCCAATCGCCAAACTCATGACGTCGAGCGGCGTTCGCGCCGTCCGCCCGAGGCGCGTTTCGGGCCCGGGCGGCGCGGCGTCCGTCGGCGTCGTCGCCAGCCGCGAAAGGGCGGCGCGCGCCTCGCGGGATATCTCCGCGATGCGGCGTGTCGGCGAAAGCTCCGCGGTGATCCATCGCCGTACGATGGGTTCCGCCGCGGCCCATATATCGAGACCGGGGTCTATACGTCGGCCGACCCCCTCCACCGTGACCATGGTCTTTTGCAAAAGCACCAGTTCCGGCCGCAGCCGCATCTCAAAGAGACTGGTGATATCGAAAAGCTGGGCCAATAACCGGCCCATGGAGACGTCCGCGGCGACACGGCCGAAGATCGGCTCGCCCACCGCCCTCAACGCCTGGGCGAAGGCCGCCCTATCGTGATGGGCGGGCACATATCCCGCCTCGAAATGGACCTCGGCCACGCGCGCATAGTCGCGGTTCAGAAAGCCCCAGAGGATCTCGGCCAGATAACGGCGCTCCAATCGCCCCAGGCGCCCGATGATGCCGAAATCCACGGCGATCAATCGCCCCCGGGGGTCCACGAAGAGGTTCCCCTCGTGAAGGTCGGCGTGAAAGACTCCGTGATCAAGCGCCTGGGCCAGAAAGCCCCGGATCAGGTCATTGGCCAATCGGGCGCGATCAAGGCCCGCGCGCTCCAGCACGGCGCCGTCGGACAGCGCCTCGCCCGCGGCCCAGTCCAGGGTGAGGATACGCTTGGCCACCCCCTCCCAGACCACGCCGGGAGCGCTCATGAACCCATCGGCAGCCATGGCCTCGCGCAGCTCATCGGCGCCGGCCGCCTCGAAGCGCAAATCCAGCTCCAATTCCAGGGCGCGGGATATGGTGGCGGCAAAGGCGCGGGGCTCCAGCCGCGCCGCGCCGGGGACCCAGCGCGCGGCCAGGGACGCCGCCAAGGACAGGGCGCGGATGTCCCGGGCGACGCGGTCCTCGACGCCGGGCCGCAGCACCTTCACGGCCACCTCTCGCCCGTCGATCAAACGCGCGGCATGGACCTGGGCCAGGGACGCGGCGCCCACCGGGACGTCAAAACTGGCGAAAAGCCGCTCCAAGGGTCGACCCAGAGCCCGCGACACCTCGGCCGCGGCGACGGCCTGGGGAAACGGCGTCAGATGATCTTTAAGCCTCGACAGATCCTCCGCGAAAGCAGACCCGAACATATCCGCGCGTGTGGAGAGAAATTGACCAAGCTTGATGGCCACCGGCCCTTCCCGTTCAAGGACGCGGGCCAGACGCTCGCCAGGGCGCCCCCGCCGCGCCTCTCGTCCGGCCAATAGGCGAAGCCCGCGCGCGGCGAGACGGGCGCTGGGCGGCAGATGCGGGTCAATCTCCCGGGGCGCCAAGGCGTCGGCTCTGGCCAGACGCCAAAGGGCGCCAATCAGTCGCGGGGCGGCGGCCAGGGATGTCACGTGCTCAAATCGCCCAGCCCTGATGCAGCGCGCAGACCCCGCCGCTGAAATTGGTGGCCGAGACCCGCGAGAAGCCCGCCGCCGCCATCAGTTCCGCCAGGCGCGCCTGGTCTGGAAAGCGGCGGATGCTCTGGACAAGATACTCATAGGCGTCCCGGTCGCGGGCCACGGCTCCCCCCACGGCGGGAATGACCGAGAAGGAATAGGCGTCATAGATCTTGCGGATCGCCGCCGCGGGCGGCCTGGAAAACTCCAGGCAGAGGAAGCGGCCGCCCACCTTCAGAATCCGCCGCGCCTCTTTCAATGCGCTGGGGATGTCGGTGACGTTTCGAAGCCCGAAGGAGATGCAATAGGCGTTCGCCACGCCGTCCGGCAGCGGCAGGGCCTGGGCGTCACCCACCGACCAGACGATCTCCTCTGGGAGGCCCCGCCGGCGGCCCGCCTGAACCATATTCTCATTGTAGTCGATGACCACGATCCGCGCCGCAAGGCCTCCCCGCCGCCGCCTGGCCCCGCGTGCGAGGCGGGCGAAGCGCCGCGCCATGTCCCCTGTCCCCCCCGCGCAGTCGATGATCGTCTCACCGGGCTGGGGATTGAGTCGCGCCGCCGCCGCGTCCTTCCAGAGGCGATGCACGCCGCCGCTCATGAGATCGTTCATCAGGTCATAGCGCGCGGCGACGCTATCGAAGACGCCCCGCACCAGGGCCGGCTTTTCCGCGGGGTCCACGTCCCGGGCGCCGAAGGGCGCCGCATTGCTGCTCACCAAGGACTCTCCGTCTCCACGCGCATGCAAGTGGCCTTTAGGCGCAAGGGGGGCCAAGGCCAACCCGCTCGCCATGGTGTTTCCACAAGCCGCGACGTGATCTACCGCCTCCGGACCCATGCCCGAACTTCCCGAAGTCGAAACCGTGCGCCGGGGCCTGGAGCCCTATCTGGCGGGCGCCACCTTAGCCGCCGTCGAGGCCCGTCGGCCCGACCTGCGATTTCCCTTGCCCGCCAACTTCGTGCGGCGCCTGACCGGCGCGCGGGTGGAGCGCCTTACCCGGCGGGGAAAATATCTGCTGGCCGTCCTTGATCGGGGCGAGACGTTGCTCATCCATCTGGGCATGACGGGAAGGTTTGGCGTGGAGTGGCAAGGGGGCGTCCGCCGCCCCGGCGACTTCGCCCTGGCCGCCCCCGCCTTGCAAAGGCACGCGCATATCGTGTTCGACACCCAGGCGGGGGCGCGACTCACCTACTATGACGCGCGCCGCTTTGGTTTCATGGATCTGATCGACAGCGCTCAACTGACCCTGCATCCGCCCTTCGCGGCCATGGGGCCTGAGCCTTTGGAGGACGCATTTGACGGCGCCCACCTGGCCCGCGCCTTTGAGGGCCGTCGCCAGGGCCCAAAGACGCTACTGCTTGATCAGCGCGTGGTCGCGGGGCTCGGCAACATCTATGTCTGCGATGCCCTGCATCGGGCCGGGATTTCGCCCCTCAGGATGGCCGGCTCCATTCGCCCCCCGCGGCTTGAGAGGTTGGCGGCCGCGGTGCGCGCCGTGCTCGCCGAGGCCATCGCCGCGGGGGGGTCCACCCTGCGCGACTTCGCGGACGTGGCGGGGGGCGCCGGATATTTCCAACATGGTTTTGAGGCGTATGGCCGGGCTGGCCAAGCCTGCGGGTCTCCCGGTTGCCATGGGCGAATCCGCCGCGTGGTGCAGTCCGGGCGATCCACTTTCTATTGTCCCCGGTGTCAGAGATGAGCTTGAGCGAGGGGCGCTGACCAGATGTCAGATTGACCGTCCGCGCGGCTTACCCTATATCCCCGCCTCCCGTTTTCGAGAGGGCGGATCGGCGCGCGCCGCAACCGCTTTGAAGAGTCAAAAGATCGCATGGCCAATAATCCCGGCGCCAAGAAGGCCGCCCGCAAGATCGAGAGTCGGACCGAGGTGAATCGGGCCCGCAGATCGCGCGTTCGCACCTATTTGCGCAAGTTCGATGAGGCCGTTTCATCGGGCGACGCCACGGCCGCGAAAGATGCATTTGTGTCCGCGCAATCGGAGCTGATGAGGGCGGTCACCAAGGGCGTGGTGCATAAGAATACCGGCGCGCGCAAAGTGTCGCGTCTGCACCGTCAACTGAAGAAGCTCGGCGCCGCCTAAATTTCGCGCGCGTTCCCGTAACGCCTTGAATTTCAAAAACTAAAATCAATTTTTGGCGTTCATTCAGCGCGCATGCGCGCAATTGTCCACAGCTAAATTAACCTTTCCCCAACCGCCGAAAAAAAGTGATCGGCCGGTTTTCCCTGCACAGTCCGAACCTTCCGCGAGTCAACCCGCGAATCAGCCGTCAACGGCCAATTTTGGGCGTTGATTTCGACGCCACGCCGCGCCAGTCTGAGTTTCTCGGCAATCGTGACTTGTACGGACGAAAAAACGCCGCTTGACCAGCTTGGTCGAGCGGTCGGGGGACACGTGCGTTCCGGCTCCGAGGGCTCAAAGGACCCATGCAAGTGTCCCGCGGCCAATTGGGACGCTTCAAAGGCGCGGCGCCTTTGAAGCTGGGTGCAGTCTTGAACTATGGGGCGAAAAATTAATGAACCAAATAACGGCGCAAACCCCGCCAGCCACCATCTGGCACCGGGCCAGCGATGTCTTGCGGACGGAAATCGGCGATGATGCGTTCGGCTCCTGGCTAGCGCCCGCCGCTCTTCGCGCGGCCATGGATGGCCGCCTCTGGTTGGTGACCCATACAGGCGTCGCGCGCGATTGGGTGCGGCGGAACGCCTGGCGACGGATTGATGAGTTGTGGAGCCGTTACGATCCCGACGGTCGCCCCCTGGGACTGATTTCCCGGCTGGAATTCGAGGGCGATACGGAAGCCGCGCCTGCCCCCGTCCCGACCGAGGACCCCGCCGCGGCGTCGTCCGGGGGCGGGGAAGCGGCCCGCGCGCGCTCGGCCATGCCGCTCAAGGCCTGCTTCAGCTTCGAGACCTTCGTCACGGGCCCCTCCAACGAGTTTGCCTGCGCCATGGCGAGGCGCGTGGCGTCCTGGGCGGATGGTCACTTCAATCCGGTGGTCTTTCACGGCCCCTATGGATTTGGCAAGACACACCTCCTCCAGGCCCTGGCCGCCGAGGCCATGCGCACGGCGCCGCGTCGCAAGGTGGTTTATCTGACGGCCGAGCGGTTCATGTCGAGCTTCGTGCGCGCCCTGATGGAACGCCAAATGGCGGCGTTCAAGGATGAGCTGCGGTCCGCCGATCTTCTTCTGATCGACGATATCCAGTTCATCGGCGGCAAGCAGAGCACCCAGGAAGAGCTGTTTCACACCCTTGCATCTCTGATGGAAAACGACCGTCGGGTGGTCTTTTCGGCCGATCGCCCCGCGGCGGCTCTCACCGAACTGGACGGCCGGCTGAGATCTCACCTTTCAGCGGGTCTTCTTTGCGCCGTGGAGCCCGCGGACCGTTCGCTGCGCCTGGGCATTCTCGAGCGCAAGCTGCAGATTCTGGGGGGCCACCACGGCTTCGCGGCCACTCTGCGACCAGAGGTGATGGCCTTCCTGGCTGATCGGTTTGTTGACAGCGTCCGCGAAATGGAAGGGGCGCTTAACATCCTCATCGCTCAGGCGGGTCCCCAGGCGGTCTCCCTCAGCCTAGAGGCGGCCCAGCGCCTGCTGCGGCCCCATCTGCGCGGCGGACCTGAGAAAAGGGTGACGGTGGATGATATCCAGAAGGCCGCCGCGGAGCATTTCGGCCTGAAGCAGGCGGATCTGATCTCGGAGCGGCGCACGCGCGCCGTGGCCCGCCCGCGCCAGGCCGCCATGTGGCTCGCCAAGCAGCTGACGACTAGGTCTCTGCCCGACATCGGTCGTCGCTTCGGGGGTCGTGATCACACCACCGTTCTGCACGCGGTCAGGCGGATCGATGAACTGCGGGCGGCCGACGCTCAGCTGGCCCGGGATTTGGAAGCCTTGCTGCGCAAGCTCGGAGCCTGATCGCCTGCCCTGCTAAGCCGGGGCGAAGGTTCGCGGCGCGACCCCATGGGTGGCAAGGAAGGCCAGCATCCGCCTCCAGCCGTCCGCCGCGTCCACGGCATTGTAGCTCGCGCGGTAGTCGGCGTGAAAGCCGTGGCCGGCGTCGGGATAGACAACGATCTCGCTGGTGGTTTTTCCCGCGGCCGCCAGGGCCGCGCGCATCGCCGGAACGCCCGCCGCAAGGCCATCCTTGGCGCCATAGAACGCCAGAACCGGCGCCTTGAGATCGGCCGCGTGCTCGGCGGGCCAGAGCCTTCGCGGGTCGGGCGCCGCGTCGGCCGGGCGGACCATCTTGCCGTACCAGACGACGCCCGCTTTCAGAGCGGCGTAGGTTTCGCAGGCGAGCCAGGTGGTTCCACCGCCCCAGCAGAAGCCGGTGATGGCCAGGCGAGCCGCATCCACGAAGGGGCGGGATTTAAGGAAGGCGATGGCCGCGCCGACATCGCCCATCACCTGAGCATCCGAGGCGCCCTGCACGATTTTCATGATCGCGGCCATGTCGGTCAAAGGCGCCGGATCGGCCACGCGCACGAAGAAGGCCGGGGCGACGGCCACATAGCCCAGCTTGGCCAAGCGCCGGCAGACATCCTTGATATAGTCGTGCACGCCGAAGATTTCCGACGCCACTATGATCGCCGGGAACGGCCCGCGGGCTTTCGGTCGCGCCACATAGGCCGGCAGAGCGAAGCCGTCGGGAGGGGCAAGGGTGACGCTTTCAATCACAAGCCCCGTAGCGTCAGAGTGTATGGGGTCCGCCTGGGCCGACACCGCCGCCGTCGCATAGCCGCTAAAAAAGGCAGCCGCCACGCCCCGCCGGGTCAGGTGGAACTCCTCCGGCGTGGATCCGTCCGGGCGTTTGAGCGTGGGGTTAGTCATGGGCTGCGCTCCTTAACAGCCTGGGTTGTGGGGCCGGAGGCTGCCGGTGGGGGCGGCGCGCCGCAAGGTGAGATTGAGCCGACCGCCGCCGGACAAAAGCCGGGACGACCCTGGGATGATCCTGTCCACGCCATGGAACGCCAGGCGCGCCTCACCGGTCAGAACGCACACATCCCCCGACGCCAAACGCAGCGATCGTGTCGGCGCCCGGCGCGCCTGGCCTCCCAGTCGAAAGACGGCCGTGTCGCCCAGGGAAACCGACACGACCGGAACCGTCAGGTCCGCCTCGTCCCGATCCTGATGCAGGCCCATGCGCGCACCCGGGCCATACAGGTTTACGAGGCACGAGTCCGGGATGATCGTCGTCCCCGCGAGCGACGCCCAGATCTCCAGTAGTCGCTCCGGGATCGCCGGCCAGGCGCGCCTGGTGACGGGGTGGCGCGGCTCATAGCGATATCCCCTGAGGTCGCTGGTCCAGGCGACGGCGCCCATGCCGGTGATCTGGACGCTCATGCGGCCGCCTCCCGGCGTCATGGGTTGATGAAAGGGCGCGGCCGCCACCGCGGCAAGAACCTCGTCGCGCAGTTGCGCCTGGCCCGCGCTGTCCAGAAAGCCTGGATACAGATGGAACCCTCCGGCGCGGAAATCGGTCCTGGGCTGATCTACAAATGTCATGGACGAGATAGCCTGCCACACTCCGGCGCCCTTGCGACGCGGAGGCCGTTTCCCATATCCGGTCAGCGGCGCAAATTCTCACATGAATTCGCCGTCTAGACCCAATAGCCGGTCGATCGCGACGGGGGCTCTTCAACGCCCATCAGCCGCCCGACCAAGGATGAAGGGAATGGCAGTAGAGGTGGTGCTTCCTGTTTTCGAAGGCCAAGTCTGCCGTTCGCCAAAGACGGAGCTGGAAAGAGACTCATGAGCAAGATTATCGGTATCGATCTTGGCACAACCAATTCGTGTGTCGCGATCATGGACGGCAAGGCGCCCAAGGTCATCGAGAACGCGGAGGGCGTGCGGACCACGCCCAGCGTCGTGGCCATTTTAGAGGACGGCGAGCGCCTGGTGGGGCAGCCGGCGAAGCGCCAGGCGGTGACAAACCCCGAAAACACCCTCTTCGCCATCAAGCGCCTGATCGGTCGCGCCTTCACCGACCCCATGGTGGAGAAGGATAAGGGC
>Ga0116226_10004828_pt1 | contig 11973 bp, 9 predicted proteins | sample S1TSphfallax_FD_89692 | JGI IMG/M metagenome (GOLD analysis project Ga0116226, IMG submission 89692) | Host-associated microbial communities from peat moss isolated from Minnesota, USA - S1T2_Fa - Sphagnum fallax MG | ecosystem: Host-associated > Plants > Peat moss > Unclassified | place: USA... | reverse complement strand
GTGTGCAGCGGCGCCACCTCCGCCCGCACTGGCAGGTAGTCTTGAAACGGCGCCCGGCCGGCCGCGCCCGTCTCCAGGTCCGCCGCCTTCACCGTCAGGCTGCCGGGCGGCGGGATCATGGGAATCAGCACAACGCCGGCCAGCACGACGCAGACCGCCCCCGCCAGCCAGAGCCAGCGACGAGCGCGCCATTTGGAGCGCACGATCCGTCGGTCCATCCCATCGCCCGAGGACGGCGGCGAGGCGGGAGAGCGGGGCGCATTCATGCGGGGCGGACGTTCGGTGACATGATGCAAAGAAGTGTATAAGATATCGGCTAAATAGCTAACCCCCTGTCCGGGCTGACTTTTTCGACAAACCAGGGCCGCAGGTGTTCGCGCTTTGAAAGGACTGTCCGGTTCCGAACATGGACCCCATGCTGTCAAGCCCTGCCGGAGCGGAAACACGCGGCCCAGAAACGAGCGGGCATGTGCTGGTCGTGGATGACGATCCCGACGTGCAGCAGGCGGCGCGTCTGCTGCTTGGTCGTCAGGGGTTGAGGGTTAGCGCGGCGCTGAAGCCCGCCGAGATATGGAGCGTGCTGGCGACGGAGGCGGTGGACGCCATCCTGCTCGACCTGAACTTTCAGCGCGGCGCGGTCAGCGGGGCGGAGGGCTTCGCCTGCCTGGACCAGATTCTGGCCCACGATCCCAAGGCCGTCGTGATCGTCGTCACGGGGCATAGCGGGATCAATATCGCCGTCCAGGCCATGCGGGCCGGAGCGCGGGATTTTGTGATGAAGCCGTGGAACAACGCCCGTCTCGTCGCCACGGTGGAAGCGGCCATAGCCCAGTCCCGCCAGAGAGACGCGAGCCCCGACGCCGGCCTCAACTCCGAAACACCCTTGCTAGGCGACAGCCCGGCCATGGCCCGCCTGCGCGATCTGATCCGCCGCGCCGCGCCGACCCTCGCCTCGGTGCTGATCCACGGCGAAGCCGGAACGGGCAAGAGCCTGATCGCCCGCACCCTGCATCGCCAGTCGACCCGCGCGGAAGGACCTTGCGTCGTGGTCGATCTCAGCCTCCTGCCTGGCGAGGCGGCGGCTACGCGGCTGTTCGAGGGACCGGACGGCGGCGCGCTGGAGGAGGCGAAGGCCGGCGCGCTGGTGCTGGAGGAGGTCAGCGCCCTGCCCGCCCCCGCCCAGGCCAGACTGCTGCACCGACTGGAGCAGGGCGGGATTTCAGCGCGCCTGATCGCGACAACTCGGCGAAGGCCCGGAGAGCTGACGGGTCGGGGCGGGTTGAGCGAGGCCCTGCTCTACCGGCTGAACAGTGTGGAGCTGGTCGCCCCCACCCTGCGCGAGCGCGAAGGCGACGCCCTGATCCTGGCCGAGCATTTCCTGCGCCTGTTCGCCGGCCGCCACGGCCGACAGCACAAGTTGCTTTCACCAGAAGCGTCCGACCTGATCCTCGCCACCGCCTGGCCGGGCGATGTGCGGGCCCTGCGCCAAGCTATGGAGCGGTGCGTAATCTTTTCCGACGGTTCCCGATATGAGGCGGCCGATCTTGGGCTGGCGGACCTCAGCACGCCCCAAAGCCCGGCGGCGACGGCCTCCCCGCTCAACCTGGCCCAGACTGAACGCGCGCTGGTGGCCGCGGCCTTGAAGCGCCACAGCTTCAATGTCAGCCATGCGGCGAAGGAGCTGGGCCTGACCCGCGCCGCGCTCTATCGTCGAATGTCAAAGCATGGGCTCTGATGCGAAGACCCGGGAGGCCAAAGCTTGGGCGCGGAGGCGACGGCGGGCGACGCGCGCCCTGGCCCAAGCTCTCTTGTTCGGCTGCGGCGCGCTGAGCGTACTGGCCGTCCAGGGCAGCCTTTATGCCTGCGCCTGTGTGATTGCGCTTCTAGGCGTCTGGATGGCCGCCGCCGCCCTGCAGGAGCGAGAGGCCGAAAAAGCGGCGACGCCGGAGCGCGAAGGGCCACCCCGGGCGTCAGGACCGGACGATCTCCTGTCCAATCTTTTGGACCAGACGCCGGCGCCCTTGCTGATCTATGAGCCGCACGGGGCAATCCGCGCCGGTAACCGCGCCGCCCGCGCCCTGTTCGGGACCGACGACCGCTTACTCGAACCGCCCCCCGGCCTGCTGGACGCTCTGCGCACCGGCGCGCCGGGGGATCGGCTGACGCTAAACCTTCCTACCGATAGGACGATGCGGACCTACGCCATGCCGATCACTGATATAGTGCGCGATGGGGAAGGCGGCGTCGCCCGGCTGGCGGCTCTGATCGACATCGAGCCGGAGTTGCGCGCGGCAGAGGCAGGTGCTCTGCGCGAACTGCTCCAGGTCCTAAGTCACGAAATCATGAACGCGCTGACGCCCGTCGCCTCACTCGCCGCGACCGCAGAAGATCTGATGGGTGACCGGACGCCAAAGTCCTTGATCCTGGCGCAGGAAGCTGTCGCCACCCTGGCCCGACGCGCCGACGGTCTGACGCGGTTTGTCGAGGCCTACCGCACCCTGGCGCGCCTGCCGCCGCCGCAACTCGCGCCCACCCATCTAGCGAACCTATTGGAGGAAGTCGCCCGCCTGTTCCGCAGCCGATGGGGCGCCCAGGGGGTGGAGTTGGAGCTTACGCCGCCGCCGGCGGACCTGATTGTGAAGCTGGACCCAGACTTGATCATCCACGCCCTGATGAACGTCTTGTCCAACGGGGCGGAGGCGGCCATGCACGTAGAGAGGCAAACAGCCAAGGTCCAGCTATCGGGGGCGCCGAAGGCGGAGGGGGCGACGATCCGCATCACCGACAACGGCCCCGGCGTCCCCTCTGAGGCGCGAGATCAAATCTTTCAGCCGTTCTTCACTACCAAGAGCCATGGCTCCGGCGTGGGTCTGAGCTTCGCCCGTCAGGTGGCGTTGAGCCACGGGGGCCTGCTCACCCTCCTGCCCCCGAGGGCGGGCTGTGGCGCGACCTTTGAATTTGAGCTTTGATCGCTCACCTCACGCCATATCCGGTCAGAAATGATCGCCGGAATTGGCGGTCAGCCGGTTAAGCCCCGGCGCCAGCTTGTTGCGCATCCGGGCGACTTGACCGGCGCTGACCGGACCGGCGCGATTGCCCCAGCTATTGCGCATGTAGGTTGAGACATCCGCCACTTCCTGATCGGAGAGCTTCCAGGCGAAGCTGGGCATAGTCAGAGGGGAAGGACGGGTAGGCGTCGGCGCTGTGCGGACACCGGCGAGGATCATGTGGATAAGGCCGGCGGGGTTGGCCTGTTGAGCCGCCGCGTCGCCGCCCAAGGGCGGGAAATAGCCAGGCTGCCCGACCCCGTTTTCCAAATGGCAGGAAGTGCAGCTATCGGAAAAAATCGCCGCCCCGCGCGCCATTGCCTGGGGGTCGGGCGCCAGGGTGGAGGCCGCCAGACTGGCGGGCAGGGCCTTAAGATAGGTCGCAATCGCGGTCAGGTCGGCGTCGGTCATCAGCGAGGTGGAATAGCTCACAGCTTCCGCCATGGGGCCGCCGGCCTGGGCGCGGGCGTTGCGCCCGGTCTTAAGATAATCGACGATCTGGGCTTGGCTCCACGCGCCGAGGCCGGTGCGCGCGTTGCCCGTCAGGTCCGGGGCGACCCAACTATCCAATTCGCCGCCCTGGAACGCCTTAGACGCTGAATTCGCCCCGAGGAAATTTGTCGGGGTATGACATTCGGCGCAATGCCCTGGCCCTGAGACAAGATAGGCGCCTCGGTTCCATTCCGGAGATTTGGTCCCATCATAAACAAAGTCTTTAGGGCGGAAGAAAAGCAGGTTCCAGCCCTTCAGGATGAAGCGGATATTCAGCGGAAACGGAAGCTGATTAGCCGGCGGCGTATAGCTGACGGCTGGAACCTCCTTCAGATAGGCCAGCATGGCGTCGGAATCGGCGCGGGTGATGTGCGTGAAGTAGGGATAGGGAAAGGCTGGATAGAGATTTTGCCCATGGTCATCGACGCCATTATGCATCGCGCCGTAGAACTGTTCGGGTGTCCATCCGCCGATCCCCGTCTGGGCGTCGCTTGTGAGATTGGGGGTATAGATCACCCCGAACGGCGTCTTCAGACCCAGGCCGCCGGCGAGCGGCGCCCCGCCAGGTCGCGTATGGCAAGATATGCAGTCACCCGCCACGACCAGATATCGACCCTGCTCGACCTGGGCGCCGTTCGGCAGATTGGCGGGTATGGACTGTGTTAGTTGCTGCGTAGGCGTCATAACGGCTGCCGTCTTGACCGGAGTGCCGCCCTGGCTCGCCGCCATGCCGGCCAGCCCAGCCATGCCCAGCGCCGTCAGACCGACGGCGACGAAAAGCAGTCGCCGACGACTAAGGAAGGGCGCGGACATCACGCCTGCACCAGGGGGCCGGGGTTTTTCAGATATTGACGCTTGATCATGTCGGCGGCGTGATAGGCCAGGGCCGCTAGCGTGCCCGTCGGATTATAGCCTGCGTTCTGGGGAAAGGCGCCGGCGCCCATGACGAAGACGTTGGAGACGTCCCAGCTCTGCAGATACTTGTTCACCACGCTGGTCTTGGGATTGTCCCCCATGATGGCGCCGCCGGTATTGTGGGTGGTCTGATAGGGCACGACGCTCCAGGACCCGGAGCGTCCGTTCACCTTGATTTCCCGCGGATTCATGGCGCGCGCCACGTCCGCGGCTTTGGCGGTGATATAATCCGACATCTTGTATTCGTTGTCGGTGAAGTCGAAGGTCATGCGCAGCATGGGCCGGCCGAAGGTGTCGCGATAGGTGGGGTCAAGGTCCAGATAGTTGCCCCTATGGCTCATCATCGAACCGTGACAGCTAATCGAGAAGGAGGTGAGATAGTTCTTCGCCGCCGCCTGCTTCCAGGCCAACCCCCAGGCCGGCACGCCCGTCGGCGTATAGATCATTTCGATAGGGCGTCCGCCGGTGACCATGCCGGCGATATAGCCGCCGCCGATAAAGCCGAGCCCACTATGATCGAAATTATCCCCGTTGAAGTCATCAATTACCGAGGCGTGGGCGCCGGACCCGATGAAAGGATTGAGGATCTTATCCTCGAAGAAGACATTGACCGACGACATGGTCTGATAGGCGTAGTTCTTGCCTACGACGCCTTCGCCGGTCTGCGGATCGTAAGGCGCGCCTATGCCCGACAGCAGCAAAAGCCGCACATTGTGCAGCACATAGGCGGACATGATCACTAGGTCCGCCGGTTGGAAGAACTGCTCGCCATCTGAATTGACATAGGTGACGCCGGTGGCCCGCTTCCGATCCGGCGTCAGTTCGATCTTCAGCACCTCGCATTCGGTCTTCAGGGTGAAGTTCGACTTGGCCATCAGATAGGGCAGGATGGTGGTCTGGGGCGTGGCCTTGGACGAGTTGCCGCAACCGAACTTCTCGCAAAAGCCGCAATAGGTGCATTGACCAAGCTGACAGCCCAGCGGGTTAGTGTAGGGGCGTGACATGTTCCCACCCGGATGGGTGAAGGGATGGTAGCCGAGCTGCCTCGCCGCATCCCCGAACAGGGCCGGCGCATAGGTCAGGTCCATAGGCGGATTGGGATATTCCTTAGAGCGCGGCCCCTCGAACGGATTACCGCCCGGCTGGATCTGGCCGTTCAGATTGCCGGCCTTACCCGTCGTGCCGCAGAGCTGATCGAACTGATCATAGAACGGCTCCAGCTCATTATAAGTGATCCCCCAATCCTGGACCGTCAGGTCGTAATCCGTGACCGCCGCCTTCCCGTAGCGCTCTTGATTATGGCTTTTCGTCAGAAAATCCGACGGCAGGAAGCGCCAGATCTGGCCGTTCCAGTGCACGCCGGAACTGCCCACATCCGTGCCCAAGAGGAAGGAGCCCAGACGCCGCATGGGCAGAGCCTGCTGGCTCATATTATTGCGGATAGTCAGGGTGTCGTATTTGACATCCTGAAACAGGTGATGGCGCCACATATAGCGCAACTCATCCTGTGCGAAGGTGGGGGCGTCGTCGGTGGGCGTGTCGCGCCAGTTGCCGCGTTCCAGGGCGATGACGTTCAGGCCGGCGTCGCAGAGCTGCTGGCCCATGATGGCGCCGGTCCAGCCGAAACCCACCAGCACGGCGTCAATCGGTTTTAAGGTCGTGACCATGCCTTAAGCCCGCGTCCAGCCGGGTCGCCCCATAATTCCCACCGGGGGATAGGGAACGCGCTGGCCATGCTTGGTCGACCATTCCTTATAATCGTAATGTGCGCCGGGAAAGCCGATCATCTTCCAGGCGGCCATGTCGCGATTGCCGCCATAAAGGGGGTCGGAGAAATAGCCTTCCTTGGTATTCTGCAGCAGCATGGTGAAGAAGGCCTTGCCGTCCGCGCCGTCCAGCTTGATGTCGCCGCTCTCCAAACCCTTCAACACCGTATCCTGATCGGCGGGCGCGAGCTGGCGCAGGCTCTTGCCCGGATAGGCGCCGGCGACATAGGCCTCCACCGCCGGAATGGCGTTGCGATAGAACTGGGCGGGGGTGAAGCGGCTTTGATAGCCCTGTTCCGGCGTTCCCTTGGGCCAGGGGCCGCCGAGAAAGAAGTGATCGCCCCGGCCATAGCCGCCTGCCAACTGGCGATCAATGAAGAGCGGAACACCGGCCTCCACCGCGCCGGGGCCTGTGCTGTCGCTGGGGATAAGCCGCTCTACCGCCGCTTCGATGAAGGCGGCCTCGACCGGGGTGAAGAAGGTATAATTCGCGCCCTCTGCGCCGAGCGGACTGTCCGCTGATCCCGCCTCCCAGGGTAGGACGCCGTGGAAGTCTTGAGGCGGCCCGCCGAGCATGCCGTCATGGCGCGGCGCGCTCGCCGCTGCGCCTGCCGCCCCGATGACGCCGCCCCCCAGCAAGAGCCAGCGCCGATTTATGCCGCGGTCACTCATCATATCACCCCAGGCGTCAGCTTATCGGCAAGCCAACGCCGGGGCGGGATCGATGTTCCACCAACGCGGCGTCATATGCGCAAATCATCCCGGTCGGCGCCGCCCACCTCCTGCAATTTTGCAATTCCGACAGGGCGACATTGGGCGGGCGTCCGGCGGGATCAAGTGCTAGGAGATTTGCAAAGGACGAAAACGTCAGGGCTGAATCATTATGCGCTTCATAACCAACTTCATCGGCGGCAAGCTGATTGAGAGCACATCCGGTCGTTTCAGCGACGTGATGAACCCCAATACCGGCGAGGTTCAAGCCAGGGTCGGCCTCTCGTCAACGGCTGAACTCGACGCCGCCGTGCAGGGGGCGGCCATGGCCCAGATCGCCTGGGCGACGACCAATCCCCAGCGACGCGCGCGGGTGATGTTCGAGTTCAAGCGGCTGATCGAGCGTGATATGACCAGCCTGGCCGAACTCCTGTCCTCTGAGCACGGCAAGGTCATCGCCGACAGCAAGGGCGATATTCAGCGGGGGCTGGAGGTGATCGAGTTCGCCTGCGGCATCCCCCACATGCTGAAGGGCGAATACACCGAAGGCGCCGGGCCGGGCATCGACGTCTATTCCATGCGCCAGCCGCTGGGGGTGTGCGCAGGCATCACGCCGTTCAACTTCCCCGCCATGATCCCCATGTGGATGTTCGGGATCAGCATTGCGGTGGGCAACGCTTTCATTCTGAAGCCGTCGGAAAAGGACCCCACCGTGCCGATCCGTCTGGCCGAACTGATGATGGAAGCGGGCGCGCCGGCGGGCGTGCTGAACGTGGTTCAGGGCGACAAGACGGTGGTGGACGCGATCCTCTCCCACCCCCTGATCCAAGCCGTCAGCTTTGTCGGCTCCAGCGATATCGCCCAGTATGTCTACGCGACGGGCGCGGCGCACGGAAAGCGGGTGCAGGCCATGGGCGGCGCCAAGAACCATGGCGTGATCCTGCCCGACGCGGATATGGACCAGGTGGTGAAGGACATATCGGGCGCCGCCTTCGGCTCCGCGGGGGAGCGCTGCATGGCCTTGCCGGTCGTCGTTCCGGTCGGCGCCAAGACGGCTGAGGACTTTCGCGAGCGTATGATGGCGGAGATTGATCGGCTGAAGGTCGGCCTGTCGAACGACGCCGACGCGCATTACGGCCCGGTCGTGACCGCCGCTCATCGCCAAAAGATCGCTGACTATATCGACATCGGCCAGACGGAGGGGGCGGAGCTGGTGGTCGACGGACGCGGCTTTAGTCTGCAAGGCTATGAAAACGGCTTCTTCATCGGACCCAGCCTGTTCGATCACGTGAAACCGGACATGAAGACCTATCAGGAGGAGATTTTCGGCCCCGTCCTGCAGATTGTGCGCGCAGACACGATCGAGGAGGCGCTGGCCCTGCCGTCGAACCACGCCTACGGCAACGGCGTGGCGATCTTCACCCGCAGCGGACGCGCCGCGCGCGACTTCGCCGCCAGGGTCAATGTCGGCATGGTGGGCGTCAATGTGCCTATTCCGGTGCCGGTCGCCTACCACACCTTCGGCGGCTGGAAGCGCAGCGCCTTCGGCGACACCAACCAGTATGGCCTGGAGGGCGTGAAGTTCTACACCAAGATCAAAACCGTCACGGCGCGCTGGCCGGAGGGGCAGACCACGGACTCCGCCTTCGTCATTCCGACCATGCAATAGACCCGCTCCACGCGGACCGAGATCGCCGATGGATTCCACCCCGACCGAAGACCGGCGCGCCGTTGGCGAGGCGCAGGCGATCCTGGTTCAACGCGACGGCGGGTCGGGGCGGCTGACCCTGAACCGGCCGGCCGCTCTGCACGCCCTGACCCGCGACATGTGCAGCTTGATGATGGAGGCGCTGTTGACCTGGCGCGCTGATCCAAGTCTTCGACTGGTCATTTTAGACCATGCCGGGCCAAGGGGTTTTTGCGCGGGCGGCGATATACGCATGCTGGCCCAAAGCGGAAGCGGCGACGGCTCAGAGGCGCGCGCCTTCTTTTATGACGAGTACAGGCTGAACCACCTTTTGTTCGGCTACGACAAACCGATCATCGCCTTGATGGACGGCGTAACCATGGGCGGGGGCGTCGGCATATCCCTGCCCGCGCGCTATCGGATCGCCACCGACCGAACCCTGTTCGCCATGCCGGAGTCCGGCATCGGCCTCTTTCCGGACGTCGGCGGCGGCTGGTTCCTGCCGCGCCTTCCGGGCAAGAGCGGGCTGTGGCTCGCCCTCACCGGCGCGCGGCTGAAGGCGGCGGACTGTCTGGCCCTGAGGATCGCCACACACTTTGCGCCCAGCGTTGAGATGGGCGCGCTAAAGGCGGCCCTGGTCGACGCCGCCGCCGCATACGACACGGACGCCGCCATCCAGAGCGTTCTGGCCGGGTTCGCCGCCGACGCCGGCCCCGCCCCGATCCTTGATCAGCGTCCATCTATCGACCGCCTATTTGCAGGCGATAGCGTCGAGGCCATCTTCGCCGATTTGGAGGCCGACGGCGGAGACTGGGCGCAAGCTCAGCGTCGCATCTTGACCGCTAAATCGCCTCAGTCGCTGAAGGTCGCTTTTCGCCAACTGGCGCTCGGGGCCGACCTGGCGGACTTTGCGGAAAATATGGCCCTGGAATACCGGATCGGCGCGCGCCTGGTGCATAGTCACGATTTTTGCGAGGGCGTTCGGGCCGTGATTATCGACAAGGACAATGCGCCCAACTGGTCGCCGGCTACGCTGGACGCCGTCGGCGAGGACCAGCTCGACGCGATCTTCGCCCCCCTGCCGCAGGCCGAGACGTGGACGCCCCTACCGGACCTATACTCGTGACAACCATCGCTTTCTCAATGCGTGAACGGCTAGAGACTGGAGTTCGCAATGACCTTTGAAACCCTCCTGTGCGAAGCCCACGGCGCCGTCACGCTGGTTCGGCTGAACCGGCCGCAGGCGTTAAACGCCCTGAACGCCCACGTTCTCGCTGACCTTATCGCCGTATTCGCCGCCTATGACGCCGACCCAGCTCAGCGCTGCCTGGTGCTGACCGGAAGTGAAAAAGCCTTCGCCGCCGGAGCGGACATCAAGGAGATGCAGCCCAAGGGGTTTTCGGCCATGTACGGGGAAAACGTCTTCGCCGGGTTTGAAAAGGTGACCGCCACCCGTAAGCCTTGGCTGGCCGCCGTGGCCGGCTTTGCGCTGGGGGGCGGGTGCGAACTGGCCATGATGGCGGACTTCATCCTGGCGGCGGATACGGCCAAGTTCGGCCAGCCGGAAATCAAGCTCGGTATCGCGCCGGGCATGGGCGGCTCCCAGCGCCTGACCCGCGCCGTCGGCAAGGCTAAGGCCATGGAGATGTGCCTAACCGGGCGGATGATGGATGCGGAGGAGGCCGAGCGCGCCGGCCTGGTCGCCCGTATTATTCCCGCCGTAGACCTTATCGACGAGGCGCTGAAGACCGCAGGTCTGATCGCCGACATGGCGCCCCTCGCCGCCATCGCCAACAAGGAAATGGTCAACGCCGCCTTTGAAACCGGTCTGGCTCAAGGCGTTCTGTTCGAGCGCCGCCTTTTCAACGGGCTTTGCGCGACACGGGACAAGGCCGAAGGGATGTCCGCCTTTGTTGAAAAGCGCAAGGCCGACTGGCGGGGCTGCTGAGTACAGCTACGTTGTATGAAGGTGGTGCGGGCGGTCGGGGTCGAACCGACACTCCTCTCGGAACCGGATTTTGAGTCCGGCGCGTCTACCAATTCCACCACGCCCGCTTATGGTCCACGCCCGCGTCGCCCAGCGGCGAAGGTCTTAAAAGGCCAGGGCGGGGGAATGCCACAGACGGCGCGCCTCAGTCCAGTCCCTTATACAAAACTGTCCCGAGCCTCGACGGACCCGTCGGCCGCATTTCAGGAGATCACAATCAATGGCTAATCCGATCCTAAAGCAAAAGCTCACCGCAGGGGACTTTTTCGTCGTCCCCGGCGCCCAGGACATGATCGCCGCCGCCATCATCAACAAGGTTGGCTTCGACTTCGTCTATGGCACGGGCTATTGGCTCACCGCCTCCGCCCATGGCCTACCCGACGCGGGCATAGTCGGCTATGCGGAGATGGTTGAGCGGATGGCGACGCTGGTGCGCTCCAGCACAGCCGCCGTGATCGCTGACGCCGACACCGGCTATGGCGGCCTTCTCAACGTGCATCACACGGTGAAGGGGTATGAGGCCGCCGGCGTCACCGCCATCCAGATCGAGGATCAGGAATTTCCCAAGAAATGCGGCCACACCCCCTTCAAGCGGGTCATTCCCCTGGAAGACATGGTGCGAAAGATCGAAGTGGCGGTGGAGGCGCGTCAGGACGACAACTTCTTGATCATCGCCCGCACCGACTCCCGCGCCTCCGAAGGGCTGGACGGCGCGATGAAGCGGACGGAGGCCTACGCCAAGGCCGGAGCAGATATTCTCTTCTTGGAGGCGCCCGAAAGCGAGGCGGAAATGGCCAAGGCCTGCGCCGCCTTCGATAAGCCCATGATGGCCAACATGGCCGACGGCGGCAAGACGCCCATCCTGCCCGCCGCCACGCTGAAGGAGCTGGGCTACGCCTTCGCCATCTATCCCGCCATGACCAGCCTTGCCGCCGCCGCCGCCATGGAAAAAGCCCTGCTCCACCTGAAATCCGCCGGCACAAGCCAGTCGCCGGACATCCCCCTATTCAACTTCATGGAGTTCTGCAGCCTGATCGGCTTTGAGGACGTCTGGGCGTTTGAAAAGCGCTGGGGGTGAAGCCGGTCCTCTTGCCCATCCAGATGGAGGAGTTCATCGGAAGGACGGGAGGAGCCGCCTCACCATGTCTGGGCCTTGGGGAGGATAAGGGCAAGCGCGCCCGCCACCCGCCGCGCCTCCGCCTCCGTCAGGCCGGGAAACAGAGGCAGCGACAGGTTGGCGGTGTAATAGGCGTCCGCCCCTGGCAAGCTCATCTCGCCATAGCGTGCGGCGAAATAGGGCTGGCGATGGACGGGGATGTAATGCACCTGGCTGCCGACGCCCGCCGCCGCTAGCCGCCGCATCGCCTG
>Ga0116226_10004827_pt1 | contig 11974 bp, 11 predicted proteins | sample S1TSphfallax_FD_89692 | JGI IMG/M metagenome (GOLD analysis project Ga0116226, IMG submission 89692) | Host-associated microbial communities from peat moss isolated from Minnesota, USA - S1T2_Fa - Sphagnum fallax MG | ecosystem: Host-associated > Plants > Peat moss > Unclassified | place: USA... | reverse complement strand
GCACCAGTCAATTCAACGGGTTACGAGATGTTTCGTAACCCGTTTGCATTTCCGGCAGCCTCGCCGTTCGCGCGCGATGGGGGGCTGTTCGAGTTGAGTGCCAAGGGGCGTGAAGGTATCGCACGCTTGCTCTAGTGCACGCAAGTTGCGTCGACACAAGCACCTCTGCCAAAGCTCGCCTATAACTAGCCACGATCAAGGGACGCAAAAACGCCCAGCGGTGCCTGTCCGCCACGGCAACCATACCGGCGCCCACACCGGATCGTCATGGTCCAGACGACAGGCCACTGTCTCGATTTCACCACGCCCAACATCGATTCGATCCTAGATTCAGATTACGCCCGAATTGCCCCTTCTGTGTTCGGCCTGGGCGGCCCTGCGCCCCGCCCAGCCTCCTCCTCTTTCTGTCGCCGCCGTCCCGATGAGACGTCGCGCCCGCCATGCGGTATTGGCCGGTCAGTACAAAGGCGATCTTAACAAAGTACTTAATTTATCAATTTATTTGTGCGGCACCGGACATTGCCCTTCCAATTTTTCGTATTTGCCTATATTATTTTGATAAATGTGGTAAAAATGCGTTATGGACATCTGGGCAAGACGGAATACCTGTGCATCAGAACGGCGGTACGACTACAGACGGAGAAGATATGAACCTCAATAATTTAAAAATCGGCGTGCGACTCAGCATCGGATTCGGCATCGTGCTGCTGCTGTTGTGTCTGACCGGGGCTGTCGCGGCTTATCAGATTTCCCGCGTGTTTGCCGGCACCAACGAGATTGCGACCAACTGGCTGCCCAGTGTGGAGACATTGGGCATGATCCGTTCGGAGGTGGACTCCGTGCGCCGCATCTCACTGCGCTTGACGATTGAATCCGACCCGGACAAACGTAAAGATCAAATCGCTCAGCATGATGCTGCACTGACTGCGCTCAATCGCGATTTCCCGATTTACGAAAAGATGATTTCCTCCCCTAAGGAGCAGGATCTCTATGATCACTTCAAGCATGACTGGGCCGACTATCTGGCGCTCGACCTCAAGCAAGACGCATTGAGTGACAAGGGAGACAGCGGTTTGGCTGACGCCCGCGCGATCGCAAATGGCGATGCGGCTAAGATTTTCTCCCACATGATGACGACGATCGAGCAGGACATTCAACTGAATCACGATGGTGCCTACGATGAAGTTGCCAATGCCCATAGCAACTACCGTGCTGGTCTGACCTTCACGGCGTTGCTGGGCGGTGTGTCGCTCGTGGTCGGCGCGCTGTTGGCGGCCTGGATCACCCGCTCCATCACAGGACCGCTCGATCGTTCGGTCAAGATCGCTGAAACCGTGGCTGGCGGCGATCTGACGTCACGCATCGACGTCCACGGTAACGACGAAGCCGCGCAACTGCAACGTGCCCTGAAGAATATGAACGAGCGCCTGGGCGAGATCGTCGGTCGAGTCATGTCCAATGCCGATGGGATTGCCTTGGGTTCGGCCGAAATCGCGGCCGGCAATACCGATTTGAGCCAACGCACCGAGCAACAAGCCGCATCGCTGCAAGAGACGGCGGCCAGCATGGAGCAATTGACCGCCACCGTGAAGCAGAACACCGACAACGCGCGCCAAGGCAATGTGCTGGCCCGCAACGCCTCGGATGTAGCGGGCAAGGGGGGCGAGGTGGTGGGGCGTGTGGTTGCCACCATGCAAGGCATTACCCAGAGTTCGCAACAGGTGGCGGAGATCATCACGGTGATCGAAGGTATTGCATTCCAGACCAACATCCTGGCCTTGAATGCCGCCGTGGAAGCCGCGCGGGCCGGCGAGCAGGGCCGCGGCTTTGCGGTGGTGGCGGGCGAGGTGCGCACGCTGGCGCAGCGCAGCGCAGCCGCAGCCAAGGAAATCAAGGATTTGATCGGGCAGTCGGTGCAGCGCGTCGCGGAAGGCTCTGAATTGGTGGCACAAGCCGGCAGCACGATCCAGGAAGTGGTGTTGGCGGTCAATAAGGTGACCGACTTGATGGGCGAAATCTCGAGCGCTTCCGACGAGCAGCAAAAGGGCATTGAGCAGGTCAATCAAGCGGTCACGCAGATGGATGAGGTGACGCAGCAAAATGCCGCATTGGTTGAGCAAGCCGCCGCTGCCGCCCAGTCGCTGGAAAGCCAGGGCCGCGAGTTGGTTGATGCTGTGTCGTTCTTCAGGGGCGGTCAGCAGGGGCTCGGCGCAAGCACGCGCGGCGCGCCCAGCCCCACCCGCAACAAGATCGCCAAACCGGCGGCCCGAGTGACGGCATCGCGCCCCGGCAAGAAGCACGAGGCTGCCGTGCGACATGATCCGGCCCCCAAGGCCGCCGCCCAGGAAAGCGAGGGTTGGGCGACGTTTTAAATCGCTTGGGTATCTTGCGCTATGCCCTATTGTTAATAGTGAACGGTCAGCAAGATGTCCGTCGCCCCCGAATGAATCTATCCCCGCTTACCTGGATGTAAGCAGCAGGAGTCAACGATGAGCAATGCACAACTGGAAATCGACGAACGGACGAATCTGACCAACAACAACAAATTTGAATTGTTGTTGTTCCGCCTGGGCGAATCCAAAAACACCAAACAAAGCGAATTATTCGGCATCAATGTATTCAAGGTGCGGGAAATTCTGGTGATGCCGACCATCGTGTCGACGGCGGATGCGCCCGAGCATCTGCTTGGTATCGCCAATATCCGCGGTCAGATCATTCCGGTCATCGATCTGGCATCCGCCGTTGGCTGCAAGCCGCGCAATGGTCTGCAGATACTGCTGGTGACGGAGTACGCGCGTACCACGCAAGGTTTTGCGGTCGAAGAGGTCGAGGAAATCGTGCGGCTGGAGTGGGGCCAGGTGCTGTCCGCCGAAGCCAATACGGCCGGCAAGATGGTGACCAGCATCGCGCGTCTGGACGGCAATGTCGACAATACTCGGCTGGCTCAGGTGCTCGATGTTGAACAGATATTGCATGCGGTGCTGCCGTCCACGGAGCCGGCGGTCAACCCAGCTACGATCGGTCCGGCGCCTTTATTGCCGGAGGGCACGATCATTCTCGCGGCTGACGATTCAAGCTTCGCCCGCAACATGATAGAAAGCGGCCTGACGGCGATGCAGGTGCCGTTCACCATGGCCAAGACCGGCAAGGAAGCGTGGGAAATGCTGGAATCGATTTACCAAAAAGCGACCGCCGAAAGCAAAACCATCTACGACAAAATCGGTTTGGTGTTGACCGACCTGGAAATGCCGGAGATGGATGGCTTTACGCTGACGCGCAAGATCAAGGGCGATTCGCGCTTTTCCAAGCTGCCGGTGGTGATTCACTCGTCCTTGTCGGGTACCACCAACGAAGATCACGTCAAATCGGTGGGCGCGGACGCCTATGTGGCCAAGTTTCTCGCGGAAGATCTGGCCGAGACCATACGCAAGGTCTTGGCGTCCAAACGCACGTCGCGCTGAGCGCGATGCCGGTGTGGCTGCGGCGCGGTGTGGCTGCGGCGCTGAGGCAGCCGCTGAGGCAGCCGCTGCGGCGACCTGTGCGTCGCTCGTCCTGCATCCGCGGAGGCAGGACGACGCCGTTTAAAAACGCGTGAAAAATGCCTCATCGGGTGCGGCGTCGGCGCTCGCCATCATGTGACTTGCCAGCTTGATCGGCGACACGCGCTCCTGCGCGCGGTGCGTCTGCCTGTAACGCTCCGCTTTAGCCGCTTCGGCGCGCCTGGGTCAGTTCGTGCTGGGCCTGACGCAGGAAGGCGCGGCGCGAGGCGGCGCCGGTCAACTCGTCGAAGTTGAGCTGGCGCTCGATCTGGCTGCGCAGCCGGTCATGGGCCAGCATCACCAGGCCCATCGTCAACGCAGGCATTGCCAGTGTGCCAATGGCAAACCAGCCGAGATTCAGGATGCTCGATTCGAACGCGCGATGCGGGTGCTCGCTGACCAGATAGAGCGCGCCGCGTGTCAGGTGCAGCAGCGTTTCCAGGCCGGCCACCGCGACGCAATACTGGCCGCTATAAGGCGAGCTGACGGTGCGGCGCCCACGGTACAGGGTGAGGGTGAGCCAGAGGGTGGCGCCGGCGTGGAGCACGGACGACAAAGCGACGCGCACGTCGAAACTCGGTTGAACCCAGGTGAACCAGCACAGCAGTGCAGTAAATAACGTGGTGCTGGCCAAGCCGATACGCCAGATCGGCGCCAGGCCAAAGAAACGGCGGGTACCACCGACCAACAGAAAGGCGCCGGCTGCCATCAACGCATTGGCGAGCGGGATCGAGAGCAAGTCCGGAATATGGCCGCGCGCGGTCAGCAGCATCATGCCTAGCGTGGCGCAGACATTGGCCAGGAACCAGTGGCGCACGCCCGGCAAACCACTGCGCATCAGGGAGGCGATCACGAACAACATCAACGCAGCCGCAACGCCGGTGACACCGAGCATCAATCGGGCGAGGGTTAAGTCGAGCTGCATGGCGAACGGAAAGACTCGGGCATGGAGGTGTTGGCCGGCTCAAGACGCGAGCAGGGCAAGTCGGCAAAGCAAAAAAAGGGGCGCAACGGCGGGAGGGCATTGTGCCATATCCGCTTGGTGGCGAGCCTGAGAAAACCCGGTGAGGGCGGAGGCTGGCGCAATGAGAGGCATCATGGTGCGGGCGGGATTACTCAGTGAAGTGGAATAATCAATTTCACTGATCAGTATTTATCGTCGATAGTCTAGGGAATACCATTAGTTCATACCACGATGCAAGCACAAATTGGCCTTCAGGCCCAAGTTTGAGATGCCAGCAGCGTGCCTTAACCCGATGATGACTGGAGATAAACCATGAAAACCCAACTGATCGCAGCCCTGATGATTGCCGGTTCCGTAATCGCCGCCCCCGCCTTTGCCGGCAGCAATTCGGCTGATGCCCCGTTCCCCACCTTCAGCGGCGCCAGCACCGCCTCGCGCGCAGAAGTGAAGAGCGAATTGATCGCCGCTGTGGATACCAAGTCGGCCGCGCCTCAAGGCAACCACGTTGATCCGTCGGCTGCTGCAGTGGAACGCCAAGTGCCAAGCAAGCACGAAGCCGCGCTGGCTCAAGCCGACAACGTCTACGCCCATCCGTAATGGGGGCCGAGACCCGGGCTGACCGGGTCGTCGGGCAGGTGCCCGGCAACGCGTGAAACGCCCTCTGCGGGGCGCGTCAGGCAAAAAAGCCGCGCAACGGGACGATCCCGCTGCGCGGCTTTTTTTTACGCGCATCCGTGCCCCGGCCTCCCTTGGGGTGTGCCGGGCCGTGCATCTGGCCGCTGGGGCTGCAGCCGCGACGGGTTCGGGCTAGGGCGCCGTCAGCTCGATCAGATGCTTGAGCGTGGCGAACGACTGGTCGTCCATTGGCTCCATCGAGCATCCCATCCGGCTCCAGCCCGCCAGACGATCTTCGGAGATCCAACGTATGGTCAGGCCGATGGCCAGGAAGATTTCGTCCTCGCCATCCAGCGGCGGTGACTGCAGCCATCCGACGATGGTCTCGCCAACGGTAAACATACCGCGTCGCGCGAACAGCAGGGCGCCATGCAGGCTCAGGTCGGCCACCCGAGCCATCACGCGCCCCTCTTTGTCGAGCAACAACGGGTCGAACAGCAACAAGATGCGTGCGCTTTCCCTGCGTGCATCGGCTTCGTTTTGCCAGAGCATAACGTGTTCATGGGGGCTTCCCGCCGCGATGGGCGCGGATATGCATGGACTCATGCAGGGCGACAGGACAACACGGTAAGGGGGGGGGCCCGTGCCGGTCGTGGCTATCGCATCCGATGCGCTCGCGCAACTTTCGACCCGACCATCCTTTAGCTAAGATACGGTTTGTATGTGTGCCGGCAACCAGGGTTGCCGCACCCGCCGACTGACTCTTCTTAAAGCTACTGGTCACTCACGGTCAAAAAATGCGATCCCACGCGCGCTCGCCGCAGGCATGCCGGTGTCGTTGACTGCTGCACCGGATCGACCGAAACCTACTTGTTTGTTGCAGATCTTTTTGTTTTTGCGTTTCGCTGCTGTATCTCTAGCATACCGCCTTGTTTACGGCTTTGCCATGCGATGTGCGCTAACTACTGCGCAAAATACGACGCAAAAGATAAATTCCAAGGTCATTCAAGAGAGGAGCGTGCATGGTTTCGCAAATCGAGCTGGTTGAACGCCTGTTGGTTGCTGCGGCCATGGGCAGCGCGATCGGTTTTGAGCGGGAGAGGCTGTCCTGGGCCGCCGGGTTGCGCACCCACATGTTGGTATGTGTGGGCTCATGCCTGCTGATGATCGTCTCAGCTTTCGGTTTTGCCGATATCCTCGGTACACCCAATGTGGTGCTCGACCCGTCCCGGATTGCCGCCCAGGTGGTCTCCGGCATCGGATTTCTCGGCGCGGGGGCGATCCTGCTGCGCGGCGAAATTGTGCGCGGTTTGACCACTGCGGCCAGCCTTTGGTCGGTGGCGGCGATAGGCTTGTCCATTGGCGGTGGGCTGTACACGGTGGCCACCGCAGCCACGGTCATCATTCTGGTGATTCTGGCTGGCATCAAGCCGCTTGAAAAGCGCTATATTGCGAATCGGCAGCGTCGCGAACTGCGCCTCAGCGCCGAGCGCGGCAGTCTTAATCTGCAGACTCTGGATCTTGCTCTGGGCAGCAGCAGCGCGCGCGTCAAACAGTTCGTGGTGCAGCAAAACGAAAGCACCAGCGATACCGACGATGTGCTTGTCGTGCTGTCGCGCGTGTCCGATACCGAATATGCCGAGATACGCCAGCGCCTGGAACGCGCATCCGGGGTACGCAGCGTGCGCGAAGGGTAAAGTCGGCGCAGCTAGGTGCGCTGGGCCGCCTGCAAGTCGCGCCAGGTCAGATAGACGCGCAAATCGAATTCGAACTGGTGGTAGGCCGGCAGCATCGCCACACATAGCCGATAAAAAGCCTTGTTGTGATCATGCTCTCGCAAATGGGCCAGCTCATGGACCACGATGGTCGCGAGGAATTCCGGCGGCGCCTCCTTGAACAGCGCTGCTACGCGGATCTCCTTTTTTGCCTTGAGCTTGCCGCCTTGCACACGCGACACGGCCGTATGCAGCCCCAGCGCTTGCCGCTCGGCATCCAGACGCGCGTCATATCCCACCTTATGCAGCGGTGGCGCCATGCGCAGATGCGTCTGCTTGAGTTCGGCCGCATAGTCGTACAGCGCCCGATCGGTCTGGATCGTGTGCCGCTGCGGGTATTTGTCTTGCAGATAGCGGCTCAGACGATCCTGTTCTATCAGTTGCCGGACTTTGTCCTGCAACTCGAGAGAATAAGCGCTCAGATATTTGAGATCGGACATGCCGGAATGGGGGGGCGGTGAAGCTGCCGTGAGGTGAGGTGAAGGGGCGCGTGGTGGCGCCTGCTTGGGGGCGTGTTGAGCCGTCCGCTCAGGCACCCGCCGAAGCGGTGGCCCCGTCACGGCGGCGACGCACGATGGTGGCCCGCACGCCATCATAGACCCAGTTGAAGACGAAGGTATAAGGCAGGAAGAATAGCATGATGCCGATATCGATACAGAGGGCCTCCCACAGGCCGACGGCCAGCCACCAGGCGCCGATCGGCACCAGCATCAACATCAGGCCGAACTCGAACAGCAGCGCGTGTGCGACCCGTGCCAATAGACTGCGAGGCAGACCCAGGCGGTGCAGCACCCGATCGAACAGCAGGTTGAACAGCACATTCCAGAGCATGGCCACGGCCGAGAACATCAAGGTCAGCGCGCCGGTGTCGGTGAGCGCGGTGTTGAGCAGATAGCTCATGCTCGGCGCGCAGATCAGTAGCGCCAGCAATTCGAAACCTAGCGCTTGACCGACGCGTTCGAGCAAGGATTTGCGAGGCGGCATGGCCGTTGGTGCAGTGCGGTTGAAGTTGGGCATGACGCTATTCTGATCGCTATTTACGATGGATGAAAAATGGTTAATATCTATTCCATCGATATATCTATCCGCTATTCCCCATGCGCCATTCGCCCGAAGCCTTGCTCGCCTTTGCTCAGGCCGCCTCGCTCGGCTCGTTTTCCGCAGCTGCGCGTCGACTCGGCAAGAGTCAGTCGACCATCAGCAGCGCGATCGCGAACCTGGAGATTGATCTGGGCGTGACCCTGTTCGACCGCAGCAGTCGCAAGCCCACCTTGACCGCTGCGGGACAAGCGATGCTGGGGCTGGTGCAAGATATCCTGAGTGCCTCGGACCGGCTGGATCGGGTCGCCGGGCAGCTCGCGGGCGGCTTGGAAGCGCGCTTGAGCGTGGTGTTGTCGGACACCTATCAATCGGATCGCTTTGAAGACACGCTGGCGTCCTTCGAGCGCCGCTTCCCGGATCTGGAGCTCGAATGCCTGATCGCCGAGCATGCCGATGTGGTCGATCTGGTCCAAAGCGGCCGGGCTCACATCGGCCTGGTTGCGGCGCAGGCGGCGTATCCGCCCGATATTGGCGCGGCGACTTTGCCCGAACTGTCGGAGATCGTGCTCTATGTGGGCACGGCACATCCGTTGGCGCAGATGCAGGACGTCACCCCGGCTGCACTGGCCCAGCATCGTGAGCTGCGCTTGAACACCTATCTGGAACAGGTGCAGCAACGCCCGGCTGGACGCACCTGGTCGGCACCCAGTTACCTGATGTTATTGGAAATGGCCGCATTGGGCTTTGGCTGGGCCGCGATACCACGCTGGTTGGTGACCCGGTTTGCCGGTGGGACCCTGGTGGAATTACAGGCGCGCGGATGGCCGCGGCGGGTGGCGGTGGACGCGCTATGGTCGCGCGCCGCGCCGCTGGGCCTGGCGGGCAATTGGTTGTTGCAGGCGCTGTTGGCGCCGCTGGCGGCGCAGCACGGTGATTAGTGCATGCGCCGCAGCGGGTGCAAACCTGTCTCAGTAGCCTTCGATCGGATCGGCGTGCGGGTCGTGCTGTTGCCGCTCTTCCAGATAGACGGTCCGGTAGCCGGTGCGGACGCCCCAATAATAGAAGGCCAGCGCCACCACGGCGACGACCAGCATGTCCCAGCCATACGGCAACAGATCGCAACCCCCGAACTGCTTGCTGCCGATGCGCGACAGCAGCGCCATCGTGGGCAAATAGGCGATGAGCCAGAACGAGGCGCGCAGATCCTGGCGCCATTGGGGCCAGCCGTGCTTGGCGGTGTAATAGAAATATACCGGCAGGGCGACCACCATCAACAGAATGATCCTGCCGGTCAGCGGCCACTTGGCCCAGAACAGAATCAGCGAAGCACACACAAACGCGAACGGCGCGATGGCCGACATGCCACACAGCTTGAGCGGGCGTTCCAGATCTGGCGCGGCGCGGCGCAGGGCCATCAGGCTGATCGGGCCGGTCAGATAGGAGATGACGGTTGCGACCGAGATCACCGCAGCCAAGGAGCTCCAGCCGCGGAAGAAGAACATGAAGATAAAGGCGATGGCTAGATTGAACCACATCGCATTGCGCGGCACGCCGTACAGCGGATGGACGCTGCCAAACAGGCGGGGCAGTGTGTTGTTGCGCTCCATCGCGTAGATCATGCGCGTGGTGGTGGCCATATAGGTGGTGCCGGTGCCGCTCGGGCTGACAAAGGCGTCAACGTAGAGCAGGAAGGCCAGCCAGTTCAGGTTCAGCGCGATCGCCAGTTCGGCGAAGGGCGAAGCGAAGTTGAAGTGCGACCAGCCCCGCGCGACGTCGGCCGGATCGACCGCGCCCAGATAGGCCACCTGCAGCAAGACGTAGATCACCAGTGCCAGCAGGATCGAGCCGATCACCGCGAACGGCACGCTGCGCGAAGGATTGCGCGCTTCGCCGGCGAGGTTGATCGGGCTTTGGAAACCGTTGAAGCTGAACACGATGCCGCTGGTGGCCACGGCGGTAAAAACAGCCGACCAGCCATACGGCGCGAAGCCGCCGACCGAGCCGAAGTTCTCACGGTGAAAACCGGTCAGCATCAGGCCGAGGATGGTCAGGCCTGGGATGATGAACTTGAATACCGTGATGGCCGTATTGGCGCGCGCAAACAGACGCACACCCCAGTAGTTCAGCAGGAAATACGCGATCACCAGCAGCGACGCCAGACCTAGCGCGAAGGGGGTGAGTGAGCCGTCATGATAAAGCGCGTGAGCCCAGGCATACGGCCAGGTGCTCATGTATTGAATCGACGCTTCGGCTTCGATGGGAATCACCGAAACGATCGCAATCCAGTTGGCCCAACCGCTGATGAAACCGACCAGCGCCCCATGCGAATAACGCGCATAGCGCACCATGCCGCCCGACTCCGGAAACATCGCGCCGAGTTCGGCGTAGGTCAGCGCAATGGCCAGAATCACAACCGCGCCTATCACCCAGGCCGCGAGGGCGGCAGGGCCTGCAATCTTCGATGCCTTCCAGGCGCCGAACAGCCAGCCGGATCCGATGATGGATCCCAGACCGGTCAGCAGTAGTGCGAACGGTCCGATATTGCGTTGAATAGAGCTCTTCAAGACGTCTCCCATAGTGCTTAACACGCGTCGAGCAGCCGGTCCGGCTGCGTGGGCCGGGCGCGTCCTGTCGACGATCAGGAAATAAGGGTGCAACCCGTTTTGTGATGGGTGCAACCCGTGCAAAGTCGCGTAGTTTACCGGTAGCGCGAGCGCTGTGTCCGTTTAACTGAAAATTTCTTGGTGAATATGGCTGTCGCGGTGATGTCGTGCGCGGATAGGCGTGCCACAGTCCATGCCGGCGAGAGTGGGGCCCAAGCGGTTCGGTGCGGGCGCAGACCAGGGTATAGACGCGCCTAATCAGACCGTCAGCGGTGGCTGAAGTCTGGTGGGATGCCGGCTACGCAGGATAACGCCATGGTCAGTGCTGAGTCGATGCGCGGCTGAAAGACGGCAGTCATCGTGAGCACACGAGCGCCCGAGCGCAAAAGATGCGTTCGGACGGAACGTTTGGGACCAGGCGGGAAGCTAGGCAGAAAAACGCAAATGCGCGCTCAATGGACAAGGCCTCGATGGTCTAGCCAGAGGTATGTCCAGAGCGCGGCGGGGGTGATGCAAGCGCGGTGTATGACGCGGACCGCACACTAGGCGCATCCGCAAACCGCGCGTGACATCAATACATCTTTTTCGGCAGCTGTTCGTGACGCAGACGCTTACGCAGACGCGAAACGGCCGAAGCCTTCTTGCGCTTGCGTACAGCGGTCGGCTTTTCGTAGAACATGCGCGCGCGCAGTTCTTTGATCAGGCCGTTGTTGTCGATCGTGCGGCGGAAACGACGAAGAGCCACTTCGAACGGCTCATTCTCTTTAAGGCGAACAGTAGTCATGTAAATCCTGAGTGGGCATTCCTCTGGCGTAATGCAGAGCGACCCGACATTATACTCTTTAAACGACGCTACACCAATCGATCGTGGTGTTAGCCCTGGCAATCCCCGTGCTACCGGCCGACTCGCGGGCAGGAAGGCCGCGCGTACGGGCTCTCCAAGGGTGCTGCGAGGCAATACCGCCCGACACTGACCGCGCTCATTGAGCGAGTCCTTTTGCGCCGGGACCGACTTTTTACCGCAGATTGATCCAAAAGACAAGTTTTTTCGTTGCGTCGCCGCAAAAATTCAATACGAAAATCAAGGTCTTAGCGTGGCTGGCTGCCCCGCTGATGGGCGCTCAGCCTCACGCGGCGGGCGCCTTGGGCGTGTCGGGTGCTGGCGCAGTGGCTGCCAATGCAGCGGGCGCAGCCTGGGCAATCAAGGCCGCCGCGCACGCTGCCGCGGATCGCATCATCGGATGTTGCCCGCCGTATGTCTGGCTGCCGGTATAGCACCCCTCGATCAACAACGCGATGCCATGGGCCAGCGTGTCGGGATCGCGCGCACCGATGGCCCGCGTGATGTCCAGGATGCGCTGCAACAGCTCGGTTTTGTGGCGCAGTACGAACTGGCGCGCGGGATGGTCGGGGTCGCTGAATTCGGCGGCCACATTG
>Ga0116226_10004826_pt1 | contig 11974 bp, 12 predicted proteins | sample S1TSphfallax_FD_89692 | JGI IMG/M metagenome (GOLD analysis project Ga0116226, IMG submission 89692) | Host-associated microbial communities from peat moss isolated from Minnesota, USA - S1T2_Fa - Sphagnum fallax MG | ecosystem: Host-associated > Plants > Peat moss > Unclassified | place: USA... | reverse complement strand
TCGACTCCCGACAGCGGTCCGCATTCAATCGTGATGCGCACGACCGCTGCCGCCCCCTGCTTGCACGCATGTTCCGCCACCTGGATCAACAGCGCCTGGCATACCGACAGTTCATGCACGGCGATTCGCATCCATGCCTGGATGCTAGCCCCGACCGGCTCTCCCGTATGTGCGTCAGCGAACAGACCGACGTGCAATGCCATGTTGAAGTCCCTTCATGCTCAGGCAACCCAATCTCGATCGCGCCGACTTTCGTGCCTGGATCAACGGGACGTCACCCGCGCCGCTGGTGCTTGGTTTCGGCAACGTGTTGCTGGGAGACGATGGCGCCGGTGTTCGCCTGGTCGAACTGCTGCGTACCGATCCCGATCTGGCCGCGTGCGAGTTCGTGGACGGCGGGACCATCAGCTTCAATCTTCTTTCCTACGTCGAGTCAAGCGAGTGCATGTTGGTCATCGATGCCGCCGAGCTCGATCGGCCGCCTGGATCGGTCGCGTTGCTCGAGGATGCCGCGATGGACACTTTCCTGAAGAGCACCCGCAGGCGCACCGTGCATGAGGTCGGCCTGATCGACCTTCTGGACATGGCCCGCATCGAGGACTGCTTGCCCGAACGTCGCGCGCTGCTGTGTATTCAACCCGCGCACGTCGGCTGGAGCGAGAAATTGTCTCCCAGCGTGTTCCGGGCGTTGGACGACGCGGCCGACCAGGCTCGAAACGTGCTCCAGCGCTGGATGAACCCGTGAGCCGTCTGCGCGACATTCCGATTCGCATCGAATCGCGGGATCACATTGATCGGCCGTCTCACACCGAGCCGCCGTCTCACGTCGAACCACCCGCGCGTTCCGGCGGCTTGGGAGGCGGCGTTGCGGCCATACTGAGCGAAGCCGCCGGCTTGCTCGAAACACTGGCCAACGGTGGCCAGCCGGCGATGATCGACCTGCGCAGTCTTCCCATGAGCCCCGAGGATCGCGCCGCTTTGCAAGGCGCACTCGGTGCAGGCGAAGTCCGCGTGACGCTCGATGCGGACGGAACCTCGACCTTCTATGAGACCGGTATCGCCGGACTCTGGTGGGTGGAACACCGGGATCGCGCCGACACGGTCATCGCCGAACTGCTCGAAATCGCCCGTTTTCCGGCGATCCTCGACACGGTGCCCGAAGAGATCGCGGCAAGCGCCGTGGCTTTGCGGGCGCTCCTGCAACCCGTCCCGGCCGCGCAAACTAACTTCGGCGAGCACGGCACCCCCGCCACGCACGGCAACTTCGCAGCCGAAAGGGTGCCGACAGACCATGCCACTCGACAGTGATCTGACGGTAGGCGACATGCTGCGCCTGCACGGCGTGAGCCGCCGCTCGTTCATCAAATTTTGCACGGCCACCGTGTCGGCCATGGCGCTGCCGCCGTGGATGGGGCCGGCGATGGCGGCGCAGCTGATGGATGCGCACCGCCCGTCGGTGATCTACTTGTCGTTCCAGGAATGTACCGGCTGTTTCGAGTCGCTGTTACGGTCTTTCGCTCCCACCATCGAGAACCTGATATTCAACGTCGTGTCGCTCGACTATGACGATACGTTGATGGCGGCGTCGGGCGATGCAGCCGAAACCGCGCTCGCGCAGGCGATGCAGCAGAACTTCGGCAAGTATGTCCTGGTCATCGATGGATCGGTACCGACCGGGGCAGGAGGCGCGTGTTGCACCGTCGGTGGCAAGAGCGCGGTCGATACGCTGCGCGAGGCCGCCAAGGGTGCCGCCGTCATCGTCTGCGTCGGGACGTGTTCGGCCTTTGGCGGCATCCCCTATGCCAACCCCAACCCGACGGAAGCGTGGCCGGTCAGCGCCATCATCGGTGACAAACCCATCATCAATGTCTCCGGTTGTCCGCCGATTCCGGAGGTGATCACCGGCACGTTGCTGCAATACGTGACCACCGGCAAGCTGCCCGATCTGGATGAACAGCTAAGGCCCAAAGCCTTCTTTGGCAACACCATCCATGATCGCTGCTACCGCAGGCCATTCTATGACGAGGGAAAATTCGCCAAATCCTTCGACGATGAAGGAGCCCGCAACGGTTGGTGCTTGTATGAGCTCGGTTGCAAGGGTCCGACCACCTACAACGCCTGCGCCACGATGAAGTGGAATGGTGGCACGAGCTTTCCAATCGAATCCGGACACGGCTGCATCGGGTGCTCCGAACCGAGTTTCTGGGACAAAGGCAGTTTGTATGCACCGCTGGCCACGGCCGAATGGGGCAAGGCCGGCGACAATTCGCCGCTTCGAACCCTGGAACTCGGCAGCAGTGCCGCTGCAATCGGCGGGGTCGTGGGTGTCGCCTCTGCCGGGGTCGGTCGCTGGCGTCAGCACCGCAGTGAACATCCCATCGACAGCGAACACCCCATCGCTAACCCACCCGAGGACGGATAACGCATGGATCTATTGAGCTTCTCGAGGGGAGTCGGCCTCAAGGTCGCAATGGCGATCTTCTGCCTCGGTGTCGTGTGGCGGATCTTCGGATTTGCGCTGCTGAAAATACGTCGTGACTACAACAAGCCACGCGAGTCGATCCTCAAATATTCGATCGGCGGACTCATGACGACCATGGCTCGCTCATGGCCGCACCGGGAGTTCATCGGCCGGACGGGACCCGGAGAAGCGTTGGGATATAGCTACCACTTGGGGTTATTCGCCGTCGTCTTGCTCTACACCCCGCATATTCTCTTTCTCGGCAGCCTCGTGGGTGTTACGTGGCCCGGCCTGCCGAGCAGCCTCATCACCATCATCGCGGTGCTGACGCTGACGCTCTTTCTTGCCGTGCTGTTCCGCCGCGTGACCAATCCGGTCATGCGCATGCTGTCGAACTTCGACGACTATTTCAGTTGGTTCGTCACGATGCTGGTGCTCGTGACGGGGCTCGCCGCCACGGCCCATGTCGGTGCGCCGTACGAGACCTTGCTCGCGGTCCACATCCTATCGGTCGATCTGCTGCTCATCTGGTTCCCGTTCGGCAAGCTCATGCATGCGTTCTATATCATGCCGTCACGAGCGATCAATGGGGCGTTACTCGCCCGCAAGGGAGCGACCTCATGACTGACGTCCTCGTACCGTCGATCACACCCGCGCCGCCGATCGCACTCGCGCCGTCAATCACACCCGCGGCCCAGGTCGCGGGCGCCATGAAAGGCTTCGCCCAGGAAATCGGCGCACTGAGCGCGTTTCGAATGGAATCCTGCATACATTGTGGTATCTGCGCAGAGGCCTGCCATTACTACATCGCGACCGAAGATCCGCAATACACGCCCATCTGGAAGATCGAGCCGTTCAAGCAAGCCTACAAGCGGGAACAGAGCGCGTTGGCGCCGTTGTATCGCTTGTTCGGGTTCAAGCGCGAGGTGACGGCGGACCAGTTGGCTCATTGGCAACACCTGTTGTTCGACAGCTGCAATATGTGCGGACGCTGCAGTTTGATTTGTCCCATGGGGATCGACATCGCGGCACTGATCGAGCAGTCGCGGCACGCCATGTTCGAAGCCGGCCTCGCCCCCAAGGAACTGTACGACAAGGCCGCCCATCAACTGGCGACCGGCCAGCCGGAGGCGAGTGCCGAGCCCTATCGGGATCAGTTGCTCGCCATCGGCGTGAAATTCAACGTGGCCGTTCCCATGGATGAGCCTGACGTGGACATCATGCTCTGTGTGCCCCGCACCGATATCGAACACTATCCCACCGCGGTCGCGGCGCTCGCCAGCGTCATGCAACACCTCGAGTGCTCGTGTACGTTTCGCAGCGACGGTCTGGTCGCGGAAAACTACGGCTACTACGCCGGCGGCAAGGATTGGCAGCGCGACATCAGCCTGCGCCTGATCGATCAAGCCATCGCGTGCCATGCGAAGATACTGCTCATTCCAGAATGCGGCCATGCCTACACCGCGCTTCGCTGGGAGGCCGCCGATCTTTATGGCAAGGCGCTGCCCTTCAAGGTCTTGAGCGTCACCGAATTCTTGGGCGAGGAACTCAAGGCGGGCCGACTGAAACTCAAAGAGAGTACGCAGGGCACGGCGACGTTCCATGATCCGTGCCAGCTCGTGCGCAAGGGCGGCGTCAACGAGGCTCCCCGTGAATTGATGAAGGCCATGAAAGTGGATCTGCATGAGCTCGAGAACCACGGCGGGTTCAGCTTCTGCTGCGGGGGCGGCGGGGGTGTGCTCGACATCGAGCAGGCGAAGCCCTTGCGTTACCGCACCGTCGAAGTCAAGCTCCGCGAAATCGACGCGACCGGTGCGCAGACGTTGGTCACGAGTTGTTCCGACTGCCGCCGCACCTTCGACGATGCGCAGGCCCACTTCTCCTGGGATAAGCGGCCGCAAAGCCTGCTCGAGCTGGTCGCGAGCAATCTGCTCGACAGCAAGCTCGCAGAGACCGGAGCCGCCCCGTGAACGCCCAGACCATCGTGGTCGATCCGGTCACGCGCATCGAGGGGCATCTGCGCATCGAGGCGACGTACGACGGTTCGGTCATTACTCAAGCGTCGAGCTCCGGCACCATGGTGCGCGGCATCGAGATCATCTTGAAGGGCCGCGACCCGCGCGATGCATGGGCGTTCGCGCAGCGCATTTGCGGCGTGTGTACGCTGGTGCACGGCATCGCGTCGGTGCGAGCCGTCGAAGATGCCTTGAGCTATGAGATTCCGGTCAACGCCCAATTGATCCGCAATCTGATGATCGCGACGCAGTTCGTCCACGATCACGTCGTGCACTTCTACCACCTGCATGCACTCGACTGGGTGGACGTGATATCGGCGTTGAAGGCAGACCCGAAAGCCACGTCGGTGCTCGCCCAGTCGGTTTCCAACTATGCCCGCTCCTCGCCCGGCTATTTTGCGGATGTGCAGACGCGGATCAAGAAATTGGTCGAATCGGGCCAGCTCGGGATATTCGCGAATGCTTACTGGGGCCATCCGGGCTATAAACTGCCGCCCGAAGCGAACCTCATGGCGGTTGCACACTACCTCGACGCCCTCGCCTGGCAGCGCGAGATCGTCAAACTGCAGACCATCTTCGGCGGCAAGAATCCGCATCCGAACGTGCTGGTCGGCGGTGCGCCCGCGGCCATCAGCATCCATTCGGGATCCGGCACCGAGTCGACCGCGGTCAATCGTGAGGGTCTGGCCGTGGTGGCATCGGTCATCGACAGAATACGCCGGTTCGTCGACGAGGTTTACCTACCCGACACGCTGGCCATCGCCTCGTATTACAAGGACTGGTTCGCGAAAGGCTATGGCGAAGGTGTCGGCAATTTCATGACCTACGGCGATTTCTCGCAGGTGGGAACGCATGATCCGGGGACCTTCTGGGTCCCGCGCGGCGCCATCCTCGATCGTGACCTCTCCCACATCGAGGAAGTGGATCTGAAGGCGGAAGCCGAGATCCAGGAGTTCGTGGCGCATTCCTGGTATGACTACCAGGGCGGCAAGGAGCTGGGCCTGCACCCATGGGCCGGCGAGACGAAGTTGAATTATTCGGGACCCCAGCCGCCTTACGCCAATCTGGACACGGCGGCGAGTTATTCATGGATCAAGTCACCCCGCTGGAAGGGGCATGCAATGGAGACAGGACCGCTCGCGCGACTGCTCATGCTTTATGCGAAAGGCGACGAACCCACCAAGGCGCTGGTCGACAGATCGCTCGCGCAGCTCAACCTGCCCATCGAGTCCCTGTATTCCACCATGGGCCGTACCGCCGCGCGGGCGCTCGAGGCGAAATTATTGAGCGACGCCATGCCGCATTGGTACGACCGCTTGATGGCGAATATCAATGCGGGTGACGTGCGCACGTTCAACGAGAAGAAATGGGAGCCGTCGACCTGGCCCAAACACGCTCGCGGCGTCGGTTTCATGGAAGCGCCACGCGGTTCGCTCGCGCATTGGATCGTCATCGACGACGGCAAGATCACCAACTATCAGGCCGTGGTGCCGACGACCTGGAATGCGGGTCCCCGCGATGCGGCCGGCGTCGAAGGCCCCTACGAGGCGGCCCTCAAAGGCCATCACATTCATGATGCGAAACAGCCGCTCGAGATCCTGAGAACCGTGCACAGCTTCGATCCGTGTCTCGCGTGCGCCGTGCACGTCGTCGATCCCGACGGCGAGGAACTGATCCAAGTCCGCGTGCAGTAACGCTCGCGGTCACCCGGCCGCCGGTCCCGTGGACCGCTGCGCGCACGGCCAGCGCCGAGGCGGCAGGCGGCTGCACAGCCGCGGGCTACTGGTCCCGAGCTGCCCGAGACTCAGCCTTCCGTTTGATGGCACCCAGCAGGTGGCGATGGAACAGGTGGCATACGGCTTCCTCGACCGGCTGCATCACCCAACGTGGCCAGTTGCGGCTCGTGTACCGCGTCGTCATGGACAGTTCCGTATGGCCCCCGGCCAGTTCGCGCAGCGCATAACATCCGCCGGACAACTGCACGCCGCCGCCTAGGTTGAGGCGTTGCTCGACGACCACGAATTCGTACAGGCGATTCGGTTCGACTTTCGTCAATCGCTTGAGCAGGTGTCCGCCTTGATATAGGCAGGTCGCCTGATCACCGACCGCCGACTTCTCGCCCTCCGTACGGATCGGTCGCGGCAGCAGCAGTCTGAGGTACAGCGGCGGCGCCTCGTCGAGGCCCTCGTAAAATACAAGACTCTTCCAGACTCGTTCAGGCGTCGCGCTCACGTCCATGGGGGTCACGACGATGACCGATTTGAGGGCGGTCGACATACTTTCGGTGGCGGTTGAATTCATCAGTTGGGTCTCATTGGATTGGAGTCATCTTTGGGTCAGACAAGATCGGCGGCGAGCTTGACCTCGACGATGCCCCAGAGCATCGCCCGATCATCGGCAGCGTGGTTTTCAGGAAGCATGGTCGGTGGTTCACGAAAGCTTCGTTGCACCACTACCGCGTCCGGTGCGGCGGCACGCCGGATCGCGGCATAGAGCCGGTCCCGGTAACCTTGAGTGGCGCCGTCCAGGATATTGGAAATTGCAAACCCGCCGAAACTGCCCTGGGGCTGTTCCTCGAGAAATTCGGCAGCGTCCGCGTGCACGGCTCGAATAGCGCCTGCCGGCGGCGCCGCCACGTCGGTAAACTCCCCGAGCAGCAAAGCGCGGGCATGAGGATTGGTCCGATTGGCGTGCAAGCCAAAGCAACGTGCCATGCGCCGCCGCATCACCGCGCCTAAGTGGCTCGGCAGGAAATCGAGGAAGGAGGCGGCATAAACCGTACGCAACGTGGTCAATGACAAAAAGCCATCGACGCTCGCCCGAAAACGCCAGGTATCGAGCACGCGCTCCCAGTAGGTCGACTGCTCCGCGGGATCCTCGAGGTCGAGAAATTGCGTCAATTGGGCGCGTCTCCAGCCCACCAAGGGCGCAAAGGTGCGGCCGAATGACATGAAAGTCTCGGCCGCTCCGCGGTGACCACACTCACCCGCGAAGCGACGCTGCGCATAAGCCAGTTGCACCGCATTGATGTCGACGGCCACGACTTCACGACCGGGGGCGAGCGCGATGGCAGTGCAGCCGGCGGAGGCTATGCAGAAAATCCGCTGCGCCTTGGCGAACGCACGGGTTTCGATCGCCGTGTCCTCGTACATGCGACCGAACAACACTTTGCCGGTGCCGCGTCGCGCATCGAACCGCCCATGCTCCCAAACCGTCGAACTGGACGCGACCGTCATACGAGCGACGTCAAACCGGCATTGACCCAGACCAGGACGAGAAATGCGAAATTCTTGACGATCATGCCGCCCGGGTCCGGAATGATGTGGCGTGCCCAGAGCAAGCCGTTACCATTCAGCGCAATGAGGAGCAGTGTTTGGGCGGTCGCGCACGCAACCGGCGACACCGCGGTCAGTGTCCATGCGGCCAATCCGACTTCGACCGCTCCCAGGGTGAGCAAAAACGGCGTACCGATACGGGGACCGAAATAAGGCACGGCGGCCACGACCTCGAACTCGTGCGGTTGGCCGCGCAGCAATTTGCACCAGAGGCCCTCGTAAAGCCATACGGCGGCCACCGCGATGCGAATCAACCATAGGGGTGGCCAATGTGATGACCATAGCGTCGCGGTAATGTTCATCTCGATGGAGTGAAATGAGGGTCCGAGCCACGATAGCTGCGCAGCGCTCCGACATCTGTGCGTTGCCGTACAGACTAAAAATGGGAAGTGGCGCGAACACCAAATGTCCTCGGCGGTTCGAGAAAGGCCGTCGCACCCGTGGCGAGCGGCGGAATGTTGCTACCCCCCGCGGTTGCCGCGATTACTGCGACGTTCTCGATGTTCTTTACCCACAAACCCACGCTCCAGCCGTCATTCGCCGCATGGTAGGTGAGCGAGGCATCGGACTTGACATAGGGCTGTTGGCGGCCGCCCGGCGTATGGCTGAAGTCCGCATAAAAGGAATCTTCGTAGCGTGAACTCGCCTGGGCGCGCAAGAACCCCGCTCCCCAATGAAGATCATGAGAGTAGCCGGCATCGACGGTCCAATCGGGAGAATACTGCAGCTGAAAGCCGTCATAGTTTGCGCTGCCATCCGGCAGTTCAAAGCGGATACTGCGGGCATGGAGATACCCCACGGACATAGTCACCCGATCGTCGTTGTCGGGGCGGAACACCACATCGAGTTGATCGCCGTAGATCTCGGTTTTCTGCGCGTTGAATGTTTGATTGGAATTGAGCACCGTGTTGTAGGCTGACGAAAACAAGCCCCGATAGTCGTAGTAAAAGATCTCATCGTTCACCTGTAACTGATTACCCCACTCGCGGCTCTTGATGCCGGCCGTGTAAGCGGTGAGCGTCGCCGAATTGACGCCGTTGCTGACCGTCGGTGTGCTTGCATACGCATTGAACGTGCCAGGCTGATATCCGGTCTGCGTCGCGGCATACAGCAGCACCTGCGGGGCGAGATCGAAGTCGAGGCCGACCTTATGATCGAGATGGCTGAAATTGCGGCCATAGGTGAATGGCGCGAGCCCGGCACTCCCTAAGAACTGCCCCTGACCGACGCGGTCGTCTATGCTCGAGCGGCCGCCGAGGGTCGTGCGTAACCGCTGCGACAGATTGAACGACACCTGACCGAACGCCGCCTCTCCATCGATCCGGCTATAGTTGACGATACTGACGGGAATACCGGCCGGCGGGTTGAAACTGCCAAAGGTGAAGACGCCATGACTGTCGAGGTCATACGCATACGCTCCGGCGATCCACGTACCCCAGCTTGTCGTCGCAGCGGCGCGTAGCTCGTTACTCACCTGCCGATAATCGTTCGTCTCATTGCCGGGAAAGGCCCCGAGCCAATAATCCGGCGAGGTGGCGACGCTCAAATACGATGGAATCCAGGTCAGCGTCACGTCGCCCGCCAGCTTGAGGTCGATCTGGCTGCCTGCCATCCGGTTGAAATAGCTCTGTCGCTCCGCCATCGGTTGGCCATCGGGCAGTTCGGCCGCATAGAGTCCCGGCAATTGGTCGTTCCAAGGATTCGACGTGAGATAGCTGTTCGGATCCGACTTGCCGGTGAGCGGGTTGACCCCTTTGATGACCAGGTTCGGCGGGTGTCCATCTTTCGATACCGACGATCCCCACAAATACACCGTGAGATCCTCGAACGGCGTATACAACAGGGACAACCGCGCGCCCAAATCCTTCTGCGAGTCCGCACCGGAGGTCATATAACCGTGGTGGTTCAAATAATCGATCGCGAGGCGCGCGGCCACGGAATCGCCGAGCGGCAGGTTCTGCACCGCGCTCACATGGAACAAGGAATAATTGCCCGCTTCGAGCAGGGTACTGGTCTCGTAGTCCATGGTCGGGCGGCGGAAATTGACGTTGACCGCGCCGCCCAAGGCATTGCTGCCGTACAACGTGCCTTGCGGCCCGGGCAGCACTTCGATCTGCTCGACGTCGTAGAGCGGTACGCTGGTGGCTTCCCGCGGAATCGATATCCCGTTCAGATTGAAAGCATTCGGTGAGGACAATTGGGGAAAATCGAGCGTACTGCCCACGCCCCGAATATAGATCTCGGTCGATGCATTTTCCTGCTGGAACCGCACCGACGGCACGAAGTCTTGGACGGCCCTCAGATCCGTGATGCCGGCAAATGTCAACGAGTCCCCATCGATCACCGTGACCGCCGACGGCAATTTCTGCGCGGGCTCGGGGATCTTGTCCGCCGTCACGATGACCTCCTGCAGCACTGCGGAATCCAGGTCGATCGCCATCGCGTGGAATCCTGAGCCGAGGGTCAGCGCGATGGCGGCAAGCGTGGTTACCCTTGGGACCGGTCTAAGTGGCCGAATGGGGACTTCAGGCAGCTGGCGCATCGTACAGGGCATGCGCTCGCCGCTCGAAGGACGTCAGTGTGTCCGCAATCACGGCTGGTGCCAGCTTGTTCGCAGCCACTTGTAGCAACAGTGACCTGAATTCGAATTCCGCGGCGATGCCGATGTGACAGCCGCCGGTGCTCAATTCCGAAATCAACCAGGAGAACGAATATTTGCGAAACGGTTCCTCCGTCGACGTGACGTCGATGCGCCGCGGCCTGTCGAGCACGGCTCTGGAATTGAATGTCATCTGCATTGGCCCCACACCCATGGTTTGCGCGACATGCAGGACATTGCCATCACTCTGGGTGATGTGCGCGGCCATCCAGCCGTGCAAGAACTGTGGGTATTTCTCGATATCGGCGGCCAGATCGAATACCTGCTGACCGCTGAACGGCAGGGTCGCCGAGGCATTCTCGATCATGTGGCTCAGCTTCCCTCAGGCAGCTTGTGAGCGATGCCCTTGTGGCAGTCGATGCACGTGACTCCACCGCTGCCGAGCGATTGATGTGCGCTCGCGGCTGCAGCCGGCTGCTGCGCGAATGCCATGGCGGCCGGAGAGTGGCAACTGCGGCACTCGGCGGAATCGTTACCGTCGAGTTCCTTCCACACCGTCTGTGCCATGTCGAGACGCCGCGCCTCGTATTTGACCGGCGTGCTCAATGTGCCTCGCAGATGACCCCACACGCATTTGTAAGCCTCCATATGCCGTACCAGACCCGCTGCGAAGGTCGGCGGAACGTGGCAGTCCGCGCAGCCGGCTCTTACTCCGACTGCATTTACATAGTGCTCGGTATGCGACATCTCCTGGAGTGATTGCCGCATTTCGTGACAGGACAGGCAGAACGCCTGCGTCGAGGCGTACTGCAGACTGCCAAAGAAGCCTCCCGTAAACCCGATGCCGACGATAAAGGCAAGCAGGCCCCCGACGGGTATGCCGAGTAAATACCAGCGCTGCGGACGTCGCCACAACCAGGCGGCGAAACCCCGGCGGACGGGCTTTGGTGAATTCATCGGATCCTCAAATGACGTGAGCGTGAGCGAGCCTTTCTGTCAGACGCGCGCGATGACCTAAAGGATCGTAGGAGATTCTCATCGGCCGCTCCGTGCGCCAGCGTACAGACGCTCATCTCATTCGCCGGATATGTTTCGAAAAACGCGCATTCGATCGCGTGGATGCAATCGACGATGTCCATGGGTGCGGGTCCTAACCGGGAGAAACACGAAATGTCTTGCGTCCCTTCGCTCAGGCGACTGCCTCGCTCGTGTGTAAGCTCGTGGTCTGCGCTCGCACGCTCGTGGTCTGCGCACGCAAGATCGCTGATCGTACTTTTGTCGATGGCCTTGGTTGCGGCATGCAGTGGCACCACCGGTGTTTCCGGTCCCGCCGGGACGCCGGGAGCCACGGGCGCGACGGGGCCTACGACGACCGGGTCCGCGCTCAACATCAGCACCGCGACCACGATCACCGGCAAGATCTTGAGCGTCGCGATCGCGGGGCCGCCCGTCGTCAAGTTTCAGCTCACTGATGAGAACGGTGCGTTCCTGCAGGGACTCACCGCCGCTGATCTAGGGTTCGCGATCGCCCAGCTCGTGCCGGGCGAAAACGGCTCTTCGAGCC
>Ga0116226_10004825_pt1 | contig 11974 bp, 9 predicted proteins | sample S1TSphfallax_FD_89692 | JGI IMG/M metagenome (GOLD analysis project Ga0116226, IMG submission 89692) | Host-associated microbial communities from peat moss isolated from Minnesota, USA - S1T2_Fa - Sphagnum fallax MG | ecosystem: Host-associated > Plants > Peat moss > Unclassified | place: USA... | reverse complement strand
CATTTTACCGATTACACCATGGTGAAAGTTATTTCACTGTAATATCATTATGTAGACATCATATTTCATTACTAGTTAACATAATTCACTATTATAATTTACTATAGTAAATAAATTTATTTTTATGTTTTAAAAAATATTCTTTCTATGCTACTTTATGATATACCCTATATTATTTTAAGTTACTTTAGTTATTCTAATTTATATTTTATGTTATTATATGTTATTATAAATTATTTTATCCAAAGTATAATAACTTAAAATAATCTAAGATAAAATATAATGACCTAAGGTAAAAATAACTTAGAATATAAAATAATAACCTATGAAAAAAAAAATTAGTACCCTACAATATAATAAATGCCAATAACCTATGATATTATAACATAGAATATCCAACAATAATTCATAATACAATAACCATTAATATAACAACCACCAATGACCACTAATATAATAACATTAATAACCAGCAATATTCACCAATAGTCATTAATAACCACCAATATCCACAATAAAATATTCACCAATAACCATTAAAATAATAGTCACTAATATAATACCAATTAATAACCACCAATATCCACCAATAGAATATTCACCAATAACCATTAAAAATACGTCACTAATATAATACCAATTAATAACCACCAATATCCACCAATAGAATATTCACCAATAACCATTAAAAATACGTCACTAATATAATACCAATTAATAACCACCAATATCCACTAATAGAATAGTCACCAATAGCCACTAATATAATAGCCATTAATAATCACCAATATTCACCAATAGAATAGTCACCAATAGCCACTAATATAATAGCCATTAATAATCATCAATATCCACCAATAGAATAGTCATGAATAGCCACTAATATAATAGCCATTAATAGCCATTAATAATCATTAATATCCCCCAAAAGAATAGCCACTAATATATTAACCATTAATAATCACCAATATCCACCAATAGATTATCCACCAATAGATTATCCACCAATAGTCGTTAATAAAATTACCAATAATAAGCACCAATATCCACCAATAGCCATTAATAAAATTACCAATAATAAGCACCAATATCTACCAATAGAATATCCACCAATAGCCATTAATAAAATTACCAATAATAAGCACTAATATCCAACAATAGAATATCCATCAATAGCCAAAAGTAACTTATAATAGTTGTAGTTAGCCTAAAATGAAATAATTTACAATAGCCAAAAATAACTTATAATAGCTGAAAATAACCTAAGATGAAATAAGTTAAAAGAACCAAGAGTAACTTAGATTAACCAAAAAGAGCCTAAGGTGAAATAACTAAAAATAACCAAAAGTAATTAAGAATAGTCGTAAATAATGTAGGGTGAAATAATTTAAATTAATGAAAAATAGTCATATAATAATTGAAAGTAGCTTAGCATAAGTAATATTATTTTATTAACAAAAATATAATCCATTTATTTTATAAAAAATTCAAAAAAATGGTCATTGAAATGTTATTGAATAATGATATTCAACTTTTTTTTTATTCAAATGATTTTAAATTTTCAAAAGGAAACAAATGTAATTATGTACATTATTGAAATCTTTTAAAAAATAAACTCGAATCATTTCATTTGAACAAAATTTCAATAAGATATGAATTTTGAAAGTTTATGTTTTTGTAATGTTTAAAATGAAGTATTTGATAAATAAAATGTAGTGTAACATATTACCATAACAAATGGGGTGGTTTGATGGTAAGGGTATTTGCCTTCATTCCAAAGGTCAAATGATCAAACCTCACGAATGATGTTGTGTGTGGTCAACAATGGTATGTTGACCGAATATTCCCCTATCGAATTTTTAGAATAGGTGCCTAAGTTGATTACGTGACCTACCTAGGCTAGGTTTTTAACCTAGCCAAGGTAGTGACACGTGTCAATAAATCATAGGTTAAAAAATCATGAAATTATCAATAATATTATATATTAAATAATTAAATTTTAATTGATTTCCATGTTGGTTAGTTAATTAATTAACAAGTGAATGGTTTAGTAAATTTGTATTTCACTGGAGAGCAACCTTGTTTCACTAAGTACTAGTGAAACAATTCATTGTCCATAGCAACTAGTCCTCGTTCATTAGAAGGTTAAACAATTTCACCAAGTAAAAATGTCCAAATTCATTCAAAATCTAGTGAAACCCAAAGTGAACTAGGACACATTTCCTAGTAATGTATATTCCAATTTTTTTGCAACCATTGATTTAAGCAATGATTTTATATTTTCAACTTCTTTTGCTTAAAACTCTAACTTCAAGTATCAATATACTTTAAATCATTGGCAAAAGATTTGAAAGTGACTATTATGTCACATTCAATCTGGACATCCTTCCTTACTATAGTTGTCCTATAATAACCTAACAAATTTGTAACATGAAAACTTGAAATGCCTTCATTAAATATTATGAATTTTTTACATTATTTGCAAATGCAAGAATTTCTCATTAAAGAAATTTTGTAAATTGAATTGAGTTATATGTTCATTAACATATAACAATTATTGGTGCTTGACAATATTCAATTTATTCATGTCCATGATCAAGGTTGTTCAATGTGACATCCACCTTTGTTGTGCCTTCAGCAATTTGATATTATCTTATAGACTTGTGAAATTGTCACAACATTTACCCCACATTCCATGACCTTTTTCTTGTCAAAATAATTTTTCCTCATCCTTTTGAATTGTTGCAAATTACCCAATTTTAGTGGGTAAGTTTAGGGCCTTTTAATAATTTTTTCATTACTGGTGGTAGTTGTAGATTTACTCTCTCCCATTTATTGGGGGATGAAGCCACTAGGTTAGTTAGTCCTTGAGGATAGGGTGGTTAGTAAATGGTTTCTCACTAACTAGGGACTTGTGAAGGAGATTTGAATGAGTCAACTATTTTGTAGGAAAGGATAGGGTGCCCTTGTGGCTTATGGGTGGTGGGGAACCTTATTGGTTCCTCATTATCTCTTTGTTGTTTCTTGGAGTCACATTGGGAGGAGATGTACTTGGATTGCTAGAATACAAAAGGATGATGTGTTCCCAAGGAAGGTAGAAGTTTTTTGTATTTTTGTTTCCTTTGCAAAATAAATGTACTTAGTTTCATTTTATACAAAAGATTGTGATTATTCGTTATTTATTCTTTCTTTGTGAACATTTTGATAAACAATAGCTACAACCATGGAAGGCAATGGTAGAAGTGAATAGAAGCACACATGGTTTAAGACATTTGGTCCCCATTATGATAGTTTGCACCAAAGGTGAATAAGTTGGCAGCTTCTTGCCACAACATTTATCTTTGGTACATTCACAAAGTTTTCTTTTAATTTCTTGAAAGGTAGGGCTACTTCTTGGAAGCACTAGAAGAAAACTAGGATTTAAGAAAAAAAAATAGTAGTTAACTTAGTTAGGTAGGTAAACTATGGGATGTCGATAGGTAAATATCTTTAGGGTTAAACTTCTATGATTGGCTCATACCAAATGACATTTGTTCTTTAATATGAAAGTGTAGGACAAAACCTTTTCATTATATAGTTTTCAAAATGGGATAAAATTTGAAATTTTAACTAGAAATTTCATCTCACATCCTTTGTCCTCCTTTTAATTTTGTAAATCATATAACTAACTACTTAACTAGCAAACTAATTAATAGTTAATAATTATTTAATAACTAATAAATTTTATTTAATTAATATTTCATAAATAAAATGTCAAATATCAAATAATTAATAATTATTACGTAAATATCAATTGAATGATTAATTTATTAGGTAGGTAGGTGGTTAATTTGCTTAAATACAACTTTAAATACACCCATGGAAATATTACCTCATTATATTTGTAATAAAACTTAACAAAAATACACATAACTTTCAAAAATTCCTTAATACACATACATATACCATTAGGGGCCATGATGACACCCTAATTGTACAACTAAGTTAGGTTCCATTTGCAACTAATGGGACATATGGGCATGATCATACATTTAAAATAAGTTTAAAGTGTAGGATGAAAAAATCATTAGTTGCATATGTAGTTGTATTGTTGTAATATAGTTGCAAGATGGTCAAGGGTGCAAAATAGTTGCAAAGGTGACCAAAGTTAGTTACAAATGAAAATTAATTACACATAATTGCAAATGCATTGGTTGCATTTTGGGGGATTTTTTCTAGTGAATGAAAACTAGTGTAATAATTTCCTTGCATTTTTATTTCTATTTACACCTAATAGCTATCACCTCATGTGGATTTAGGAGTCCTAAATTGATAGATATACACACAACAATAGATTGTGATTTCAACAACACTTTCAATTGGGATATGTACCAAAACATTCCTTGAAGTATATTCCCAATCAATTGATCTTTTTTTTTTGTGGTAAATTGCTAATTATTTATTTGCAAACAAAAAGTTGTGAAACGCCTTTTAAGATCATCATTTAATAAAGTGATAATTTGCTAAAAACATGTGACAAAAGATGTCACAAGCCTCAAGTGTGCTCTTTAGTTTTAGTTCATTAGAAGAACAAAAATCAAGTCACACATCAACAATCCACGACTTTGCTTGAAAAAAATTGCCAAAACAAAACAAAAAAAAGGATATAATATAATTTAAATCAATTTGAATCAACATTTATCACAAATTCATCATGGGTTCAAAACGGACTAGACCTTTATTATACCCCACATATACTTTCATTACATGGGCATGACATCTTAATGTTTTTTTTTCAAATCTCCCTATACATATAGATAAGGAATTTCAACTTTGTGTTTCAAAACTTTGAAGGCGTATAACTTCAATAAGTATACATAATATGGACACATGAGTCCAATATCATATAAATTTCATGTATCATTTTTTAAATCTACAAAAATAATTATTTGGATACAATTTTCCCTTCCAAATTGTGTTACAAATTTTCTAAGTCTCCTTGGGAATTCTAATATACAAGCAAGGAACATGATTTAATTTTTTTTGAGAATGCATTTCCTTGATTCTCACAAATTTGCATTTTTTTGGTGTTAGTTTATCACTCTCCTTACCTGTCACCAAATCTTGATCTTGTTTCCATTTCAAATCTTCACTTTTGCCCAAGTATTAATCATAAAACGGAAATTAGATTTGCAACACACTATGGCAATTGCATTGGAGGGTGTCAAAGGCACTTTGACTTAACATTGACATTGTGAAATGGAGTTGGTTTTGTCATTTGGCATGGAATAGAATAGGATTGTGTGTAAATATGGGTTAAAGAACTATTAAGTTCATGTAGTTATTACAAGTGTTTATTTAGGTTGACGAGTTTTCAATTTTTTTAGAAAGAAAAAGTTGGACAACTTTCAAGAAAGCATGAAGAGCTTTTTGTACACATCAATGTGAATGGGATATGGAGAAAAAAATGAATGAGATTATCTAATGGCCAATCATCTTGGCCTCCAAATTAGAAGGACAAGGAATCAAGGTTTCTGAAGGTGGGTTGCAAAACAACATACACAAATACTTGAATGTGGTTTGTGTTATATAACATTCCTGATCAAAGAAGAAAAGAAAGAAAAACTACCACTAGGTTGGATTTTTTTGGTTTTTCTTACCTCTAATTGGAATACAACTATCCTTTACAACTTCTACAAAATTAAATTTCAAAATAAAACACAAAGGGGTTACCCACTTTCAAGGTGAAAATGTAGGGTAAAGTTTGTAGGATGGACCTTTAGTTGGCATACAAACCAGATCATTTTTTTAATGAAAGCTTTCAGATATGATATGTACCCAATGGATACGATGAAAAAAAATAAGAAATTGGTGGGCTTTACAAAAAGTGTAAAGCCTACACATGGGCATCCACTAGTTTATGATTTTGAGAAAGCCCATCAACTATCAAAGTTTGAATTACAATGGGTAAAGGTACCCACAAGTATACTACAAAAAATTAAGCCAATTTTTACAATAAACAACAAATCACTAGGCATATTCCATAAGTTCTTATTTCATTTTTTAGATGGAAGGACAATTAAATTTGTTTGAAATGTTATCATATAATGTTTGAAAGCATAACATATATCATGGTACTCATGAGTTTTTATTTTTCAAGGAGAAATACTTCAATGCACCAAATTTCAAGAAAATATTCCAAATCACCATTTTATATAACATGTTCCCCAAGGCATTTAAGAATATAAAAAAAATCTTACATTTATAACATTGATATCTTTTCTTATAACCAAATTTGACTAGAAATTTTTTTGTTACAAACTAGCTTCACATGCACAACACCATGAATAATTTTTAAAGAGTAATATGGCTTCAAAACTTCAATTAAGACCACTAGGAAAAATTACTCCATAAGCCCCATTGAAATTGAACAAGGGTAGAAATTTAGTATCAAAATGTGTACACTTATGTGTAGGTTACTACTTTATAGTGAAGGCATTACATTTTATGTGTTCACCCATGGCCATATTCATGAACTTATACTTATAAATAAGCATAACATCCCCCTCCACCTTAACCTTCTTACATAGTAGGCATAACATCCCTCCTTTTTGTTATGAGGGATACACATGAATACAAGGTGCCTTCCAAATATATTCATAGTTTTCTCTAAGTGTTTTTTTATTATATATGCTCACCCATGGCCATATCTGGCGTAAAGTTCAAGGGCAACAAATAAAGTTAATGAAGTGGGCATGTTAAAAAAACATGAGATGGGCATTATTAACAAGCATTTATGTTAAGATCATGAGGTCACAAGTAGGAATTGCCACATCATAAGAAGTTGGTTCATTGAATTTAATGGTGTTTAGGGCTTAGGGTTTAAAGACCCTAAACCCATAGTGCTACAAGCTATCAAAATTGTGATGGAAGTGAGTCTCACATCCTGACACCTTCTTGATACATTTGTTCAAACTCTTTGAAAGATTCGAAAGTGTGCACATTGCATGGCATATCCTTCAAGCATGGAAGAATCAACATCACATGTGTGGCCATCTTGTTAAATAATTTTCATTGGATCCTTTATGTTGCCACAATTAATTAGTGTAGGCATCTAAAGACATTATAGAACTTAAAAAGGGTTTATACATATTTGAAAGTCATTTGTCTTTCTAGTGTGCATTATGTTAATTAATCACCAATCATAACATTGCTCGGGTTAGTTTCCATATGGCCCACTTATTCACTAAACTCAACATTAATAAGTGAAAAATAAATAAAAACAAAGGGTTCAAATCAAGTTTTTTTTTTTCAATTTTGTGATGTAGTTGAAATGGTGATCATCCATAAGATGGTTTAGCCAAATTTGGCTATAGATTAAATATGAAAATAGAAAAAATCAGAATCCTTCTATATTCATGGCTACCTACTAAAACTTAGCATAAAAATCTAGCGATTTGGAAACTTTTTTTTTTTAATTTGGCAAATTTGGGCCATTTTTTCCATGGAAAATCCTTAGAATAGATCAAAATCATAGTTTTCAAGTTGAAATTTGGCAAAATTTCGCCACAAAAAAAACACTGGTTCAAATGTAATTCTATTTTGTTTTCCACCATATCAACATGCCAAAATTTATTGTTCGACCTTTAAACCTTTTGGACACCTAGCAATGCACAAATGTGCCATCAATTGCAACCCATTCATTTGATTGGCACATATGAATGGAACATATAAATAATTACATAATACTAAAGTCTAATGGTTAATGGGGAAGAACAAGTAGAATGCCAAGGAATCTCCAAAATATAATAGTTAGCAATTCCACTAATTGCATGGAAATCCCACTTATTCATAATTTACTAGATAATAATTATATATTGGGTGGCATGGAAGCTAATCTTATGGGCATTTTCACTCATACCTTTTTTAGACTGCGTACTAAGCAAGGATTGAACAATAATAACAAATTAATTTAGGTCAATCTTTTATGCAAAGTACACATGCCCTCAACAATGGCCATCAAGAATATTTAATTCTCAAAAAAAAATTGTCTCAATTATAATTATGACCCTAACCTTGAGCTCATAATCAATGGTAAGCCATGATAATATGAATGAGCTAAGAAAGTGTTTTGGGATTCAAACACATTCTCACAAATGTGAGAGTGCAAAGAAGTGAATGCCAAACACTCTCAAGTGATAATTACTTTGAAAGTTGTAGTCTTACTAGAGTCCGGAATTATTAAAACAAAAATGCAAGTAGTAAACTTGGTCAAAATTAGGCCATCAATATACCATTGAAAAGGTCTTGAAACATGGATATAAAAAGTGGGTTCACATTTTCCATTTGGATTTATGAACTATGAATAATGGTCAATAAACAAATTGGTTATTTAAATTTTGACCATTAAAACTATGAAAAACAAAATCAAATGATTTCCAAATTGAATATATGATACAAATTGAGCATATTTTAGGAATTTTTTCCAAGGGCTAAAAAATTTCTTTTGAAAAAATTGCAATCAAAATTTGTATGTGGGAATTATGACCTGCAAATTTACAAGATTTGTAACATAAAAAAATAGGTATTTTTTGGGACTTAATCCTCTTTTACATGAATAAGTGGTTGGAAATCATTTTGACAATTTTATTTTCAACTCTTTATTTGGTCATAATTTATGTTATAGGCTTTTGTTTTGGGAATGTGAACCCATTTAAATATACTAATATTTTGTGCTTTTCTAATGTTTTCAAAAGGGCCAATTTGAACCAAGTTTGGTCCACAAATTCAAAACTCCCAACTCCCAACCAAAAACAAAAGTGGGAATCCATTTGGAAGTGTTGAAATTCACTCGCACTTTTTCACATTTATGGTAATACTTGTGGGGCTATGCTTGAGTTTAGAAATACCTTGGCCTCTTACCTAAAGGTCAAAACATGTTCAAAGGAGTCATAAAGTGCATTGGATGTTAGATTTTGTCATAAAAAATTAAAGATATATTTATTTATTGTCATTTAAAATCATGGTAATCATTGCACATTATTCCTTTTAAACACACATGAATATCAAAAAACTCAAATTAAAGATCCTTTTGATCCAATTTTAGATTTTGGTTTGGTTAAAAACTTTTGAAAGTGAAAATTTATCTCATTAAAAAAGGACATTTTTACAAAGGACTTTCAAAGGACTCATATAATAAAAGCAAATTGATGGTAAAAAATATGAGATGATAATAACCTATTAAACACTCTAAAAAAGCATTCACAATTTTAAAAATGTGGAATTCTAAAACTTTGAAAATTCAAAATATGTACATTTGAAAATTTAGAATTTTAAAACTTCAAGAGTGTTTTATCACATATAAATGGGGTGAAATGTACATGATATATTGAAAAAAAAATCATATTACATTAAATTCAACTTTTCAAAATAACATTTTTTGGTATGATTTCAAATTATCATCATTTTTCAAGATGAAACATAAGAATTGCAAGGAATCTATACATTTTTACAAATTCATATTTATTAAAAAATGATTAAGAAAGATAATTGACTTATTGGGGCAATTTTGATCATTTTTCATAGCAAGTCGCAAAAACAATCATTCAAAACGTCATTCATATGAAAAGTTATTTTGGGGGGAAAGGACATGCAATCCTAATGTAAAGTAACAATTGTGGCTCCTTTGAGTGTATTTTGACCCCCAACCCATTTCCCTTATCATGCATCAACCTTGGTCATGAACCCAAAACTAGGGTTGCCATAAGAAATGTCTTGAAATACCGCAAGAAATGGTTGTGTTCCCTCAAGGAAGAAGTGGTTCTTAACCATTGCACCACATGCTTTTATTTGAAAAATAAAAAGAGGCCATGATAATCATTGCATTATGATAATGGAGGTAGACTCAAAAGATTTTGGAAAAAACAAAATATGTCCCCCCAACAATGGCACCTAATGCTAAATTTAATTCATTGCTCTTGTTTAATGTTTACCCCTATGTTATTATTGTTTACCACATTCAACATAGATTATTAAATTTTTTCCCATCCCCACCCATAAACATGAAATATTGGATAATATATATTTTTTAAATATTTAAATACCATCACATGGGCCAATCATTGTAGTTGGCCAATAAAAAGTAATCATTTTCTTTATTGAAGCTTTTTAAATCATTATATCTTATGCACAATTAAACACCACAACATAGCTTGGGTTTTACAACTTGGGTTTAACAACTTGGCTAATTATTAAACCCAAGTTGTAAATAACAACATAAATCACAAAACCCAAGATGTGTTGTAATAAATTTAAAGGTCCAAAACTAGTTTCACAATATTAAAATTTGGATTTCATCCAAAATAATCTATAGAGGCCATTTTGTTGTCTTAACGTTTCCCTAAATAAAAGCCTATAATTATAATAGAAATGCAGATTCCTTATGATTTATATAAATTAGCACAAGGATTATGTATTGAGCTACTTGTTCATATTTTTTATTATGTAGAATTTGGTTATATGTGCCATCTATTTTGTGTTTCACAAAATATTCACATGGCTCCCTAGTATGCATGGAACCATAGATGACAACTATTTCATAAACATTAAGTCTTTAGGATTGTTCAAAGATTATAATTATTTTTAATTGCAAAATTAGTGAAGTTGGCATCATGGATGAAAAGATATAATTCCTTGGCATCTTTGTCAAATTATTAAGATTAGTTATTGGCTACCATAACTACAACTAACGTTCAGCATTTTTTCCCCAAATATTTATTTATTTTTAAAATGAGGTCAAGTAATGTCAAATTTAATCTTTTAGAATTTCAACGTATGAAGAACAATTATGCAAAACACACCTTTTGTTGTCTATTTGTAATAATATCCCAATGGTTCCAAAAGAATAAAATCTATTTCACAAGTTGGGAGTTTGATTCTCATTAATATCAAAAAATACAAATAAAAGTTTCCATTTTTTTCAAGTAGAAATTTTGTGAACTATATATTTTGTACCAAACATCAAATGTCAATATGGTAATAGATTTTGAAAAAATACAAATTATACACCAAAATTCAATACAAAGAATTACTACATGTTAAAATAGGTCATTGAAAAGGTATAACATTGTATTTACTTGGGGATGAGGGGTATTGCCACTTGTTTTAAAACATGACCTTGCATCAAAGAGGAGTAAACCATACAACTTCAGAGATTCTGTTTAACATGAAGGGGAAAAAAAGGTCTAGGAAGGTTCTATAAAATACTTTTGGAATTTGGAATTTTTTGTTTCACAAAATACAAGGAAATATTGTAAAAACATTGTAAGAAAATTCAATCACCAATCTTTGCAATCTAAAATATACAGATTTAAAGTACATTAAGTAATATTTGAATCCTTTGTTCAAGGAAGTCAAAATGGAAAAGTGGGGGAGTAATAGGTTTAGGTGGGGAAAGAGGGTAGTAGGTGAGAAAAAATGTATGTGTTCCCCAAAATTGATTGTCATTTTTTTTAATATGTCATTGTAATCTAGGCAAGGAAAAGGAAAATTAAAAGTTGCTAAAATTGTGCCATGATAGCAATGACCTTTAATGATTGTTATTGTGCATTGATTGCAATTTCAATTAAAAAAGTTCAACTACAATGATTTTTAAAAATATTTTTTCATTTTCTTATGTCATTAGGCACCATTTTTTTTGGAACATTTTCACATTTTTTCATTTGAAAACATGATTTTGACACAATATACAAAAGATCTTTGAGAAAAAAAATGGCCCTAGAATTTAGATGATTTCAATTTTTTCTTAAAACTAAATTTCAAACATGTTTTGGTAGGTAGTTGAAATAGTAAAATGTTTTTTTTTTAAAATTTAAAATTTGGTTTATTCCCAAACTTGGCTATATCTTGTGGATGGTTGTTAGTTTGGTTGCATGCAAGTGACTATAAGAAGATGTTTTAGATTAGTTTCAAGTAAATGAAATAATGTAATTTCAAT
>Ga0116226_10004824_pt1 | contig 11975 bp, 4 predicted proteins | sample S1TSphfallax_FD_89692 | JGI IMG/M metagenome (GOLD analysis project Ga0116226, IMG submission 89692) | Host-associated microbial communities from peat moss isolated from Minnesota, USA - S1T2_Fa - Sphagnum fallax MG | ecosystem: Host-associated > Plants > Peat moss > Unclassified | place: USA... | reverse complement strand
TGGTCGACTCGGCGCAAAAAATCGCCGAGCGCTTGGACGCCACGCTGGTGAACATGCGCTTCGTCAAGCCGCTGGATGAAAAAATGATCTTGGGCGTGGCGGAGCGCCACAGCGCCATTGTCACCATCGAAGAGAACAGCGTCATGGGCGGCGCGGGCTCCGCCGTCGCCGAGTTGCTGCACGCGAAAGGCCTGCAATTACCGCTCAAACTCATCGGCATTCCCGATCTCTTCATAGAGCATGGCACGCGCGACACCTGCCTCGCTCATGCAGGACTCGACCTCGCAGGTTTGTCGAGCAAAGTGGAGCAGTGGTGGTCGCAACAGTCACAAGAACTCATGAGAAGTGTCAGCGGCGCTTGATAACACTTTTTTACAATTGACACAGCGACACGCAACCTAGGTTAAAACTCATTTAACCGACGCGATAACCTGCGATCGATGTCACAATAAAACCTCGTTTAGACCTATTACGTATTCACCAGAATATGTTCTAATTTCGTCTCGATGCTTCAGGGAAGAGACTTAATCGCTCGGTGCGTAATTCGGACTTAGGTTTCTTGCCAGCGGACGGAATGCGATGACATCTGAATCTGATTTTTTCGAGGAATCATGCGCAAAGTCGCAATAGTCGCGACTTCATTCCGCATGCCGGGCACCACGCCGGCGCAATTCTGGGACGACTTACTCGCCGGCCGCGACTTGGTGACGCAAGTCGATTCGAGCCGCTGGTCCACGTCCGCCTATCTGCATCCGAGCAAAACTCATCCGGGATCTGCATACACATTTGCAGCCGGTTCGATCGGCGACGTCAAGGGCTTCGACGCCGGCTTCTTCGCCATCTCGCCGCGCGAAGCCGCGTTGATGGATCCACAACAGCGCTTGTTGCTGGAGATGAGCTGGGAGACCTTCGAGAACGCCGGCATCAGACCCTCCACGGTGCGCGGCAGCCAGACGGGCGTCTACATCGGTATCGCCACGGTGGATTATTCCTGGCGACTGGCCGATGACATCGCCGCGGTCGATTCCTCGTTTGCCACCGGCAACACATCGAGCATCGCCGCCAACCGTCTGTCCTACTTTTATGATCTGCGCGGACCCAGCATGGCGATCGACACCGCCTGTTCGTCCTCGCTGGTCGCCTTCCATCAGGCTTGTCGAGCCATCGCCACCGGCGAAGTCACGCAGGCATTGACCGGCGCGATCAGTCTGCACCTGCATCCCATGGGCTTCGTATCCTTCTCCAAGGCGACCATGTTGTCGCGGCGCGGCCGTTGCCGGGTATTCGATGCATCGGCGGACGGTTACGTGCGCTCCGAGGGCGGCGGCGTGTTCTTCTTGAAGGATTACGAACAGGCGGTGGCGGATGGCAATCCCATCATCGCCGTGGTTGCCCACACGGCGGTGAACACCGACGGCCGCAAGTCAGGTTTGACGGTGCCGAGTCCGGTCGCGCAAGCCGCGCTGCTGGTCAACTCTTATAAAGAGGCCGGCATCGAGCCGTGGGAAATCGATTATCTCGAGGCGCATGGCACCGGAACCGCCGTCGGCGATCCGATCGAGACCCGTGCGCTCGGCGAAGCGTTGGGAAAGCACCGCCCCAAGAATCAGCCACTGCCGATCGGTTCGGTCAAGGGCAATGTGGGACATCTGGAAGCCGCCTCCGGCGTCGCCGGGCTCTTGAAGGCGCTCAACTGCCTGCGCCACCGGGTCGTGCCCGCCCATATCGGCATGGATGTTCCGAATCCGCACATTGCTTTCGAAGAATTGAATCTCGAAGTGCTGACCGCCAACCGACCCCTGAGGGCCAGCGGTCGATTGATCGTCGGTGTGAACTCCTTCGGCTTCGGCGGCGCCAATGCGCACGTCATTCTCGAGAGCCACTCCGGCGATGCGCCGGCCACGCCGGCGTTGCCCAAAGCAAGCCCGCTGCCCATCGTGGTGTCGGCAAAGGATGCTCAAGCGTTGTCGGTGGCCGCACGCGACATGGCCGAGTTCGTTGCCGCTCAACCACAAAGTGCGCTGTACGATGTCGCCTATCAATCCGTTTTCGCCCGCGAACGGCACGCGCATTGCGCTGTGATGTTCGGCACCACCCCCGCGAGCATCGCCGACAAGCTGAAGCAATTCGCCGACGGCGTCGAGCACAGCGGCGTGGAATGCGGCACGGCGCTCACCGCTCCGATGGGCGCGGCATTCATCTATTCCGGCAACGGCTCGCAGTGGGCGGGCATGGGCTCGCGCCTGCTGGCGGATCCGACCTTCCGCGCGGCGGTGCGCGAAGTCGATCGCTTGTTCTCACGGTACGCCGATTACTCGTTGGAAGCGGAGCTCGCCGGCAAGAACGGCGAAGGCCGCTATGATCTGACCGAAATTGCGCAGCCGGCCTTGTTCGCGCTGCAGGTCGGGGTCACGGTGATGCTGCGGCGTCGCGGGGTGGCACCGGTGGCGGTTGCCGGGCACAGCGTCGGTGAGGTCGCGGCAGCCTGGGCCTCCGGATCGCTATCGCTGGCCGCCGCCGTGAGCGTCATCCATCATCGCAGCGCGCTGCAAGGCACGACCAAGGGCAACGGCGGCATGACCGCCGCCAACTTGAGCGAAGCGCACACACGCGAGCTGCTCAAGGAACTTACGCTGAGCGAAACGGTTGCCGTCGCCGGCGTCAACAGCTGCCGCAGCGTCACGCTCGCCGGGCCCAAATCCGATCTCGAGCGTCTCGAGCGCGCTTTCGCCAAACGCAATGTGGTGTACAAGCGCTTGGGTCTGGACTACGCCTTCCACAGTTCTGCCATGGATGGACTGTTCCCCGAACTGCGCCGCTCGCTCGGCCATCTCGAGCCTGAGGAAGCGACCATCCCGTTTCATTCCACGGTGACCGGCGCACGCCTCGAGGGCAAGGCGTTGAACGCCGAATACTGGTGGCGCAACATCCGTGAACCCGTGCTGTTCGAGCAGGCGATTCGCGGCATGGTCAACGAAGGCGTCAATATTTTCATCGAGATCGGTCCGCACGCGGTGCTGCACCGCTATATCCAGGACTGCCTCGCCGACGCCGGCATGACGGGGCGCGTCATGACCACCGGCGCACGCGGCGACGACTCGCCACAGCGCGTGTATTCCGGTGCGAATCAGGCCTTGATCGCCGGCGCCTCGATGGACTGGCAGCGCTTGCTGCCCTGGCGCGGCCGCTACATGCGGCTGCCGAATTATCCCTGGCAGCGCACCCCCCACTGGCACCCCAGCACCTCCGGTTCCATGGGATTGCTGGAGCGCCGCCTCGAGCATCCGCTGCTCGGTTACTCGATGACGCAGGCCGAATTCGCCTGGGAAAACACGCTCGATACCCTGGCACATCCGCAACTCGCCGATCACGTCGTCGGCGGCGCCACCGTGTTCCCGGCGGCGGGCTTCGCGGAAGTCGCCTTGGCCGCCGGTAGTCGATGGCAGCCGGGCGCGGTGACCGAGATCGAGGATCTCGAGATCCGTGCGCCGCTGCTCCTCGGCGATGAGCCCAGCCGGCTGATGCGCTGTGCCATCGATGCCCGCGACGGGCACTTCTCCATCAAATCGCGCGAGCAAATGAGTACGGAAGCCTGGACGCTGCACGTCGTGGGCCGCGTGCTGCGCGAGGCCACGCCGATCCGCCTCAATCGCGAACTCGGCACCCTGCCGCTGCGGCAGCCGGATTACACCGCGCAAAGCCATGGCCTGCTGACACACGCGGCGGGTCTCGACTACGGTCCCGCGTTTTCCGCCATCAGCCACGGCTGGATTGAAGCGGCGGGCGTACCCGGGGCGGCCACCCACGGTTCCAGCACCTTGGCCGTGTTCGACATCCCCGCGCAGGTGGGCGAAAACGTCGCCGACTACCACCTGCATCCCTGTCTCGTGGACTGCGCATTCCAGATGGTCATCCAACTGTTGCGCGATACGGCGCTCGATCACGCCGGCGTGACCTTCGTACCGACGCGCATCGGCCATTTGAGTTATCGCGCCGGGCTGGGCCGGCCGCACTTCGCGCGCGCGCGCCTCTTGACGCGCGGACCGCATTCCGTGTCCGCCGAGTTCGAGATCTTCAACGCCGAGCGTCAGCTGATCGCCCTGTTGGAAGAAGTGCGCTTCCGCGCCGTTCGTTTGCAGCGCTCCGTCGCCGATCAAATCCGTTACTTCGAATATGGCTCCGTGCCACGTCCGCTGCCTGACCGCCCGGCCGCGGTGGAAGCGCTGAGCATCGAACCGCTCGATGCCGCCTTGAGCCTGTGCTTCGCGGACGCCGACGTGCGCCGCGCGCATCGCCTCTACTCCACGGAAATCGACCCCTTGCTCGACGAGCTGTGCACCCGCTTCGACGCGGAAGCGTCGGACGCCGCTAAAACTGGCGCCGCCGCGCCGCAAGACGCCGCGCAGGACCCGCAGCCTTCAGCGCAAGATATCTGGAACAGCCTGATCGGCGATTACCCGGATTTCTTTTCCATCGTTCACGCGGTGGGACAGGTCGGCATGCATCTCCCGACGGGTCGTCCGCACGGCGCCCACATCTCCCTCCCCACCTTGATGCGTCAGGCGCTCGGACCCAAGCTCAAGCTGCAGATCGACGCGGCACTGCGTTCATCGCTGATCGCCGCCCAAAGTCTGCTGCCCGAAGGCCGGCGCCTCGGGGTGGTCGAGATCTGCGAAGGTCCGCCGCTGTTCACCGCGGAGATTTGCCGCGCGCTTGAATTCGAGCGCGCCGATTGTCGATTCGCCAGCACCGATGCGTCCAGCCTCGAGGAGGCGCGGCGTCTGCAAGAGCGGTATCCCGCGCTCGACGTCGCCATGCTCAAGGACTTGCCCGAGAGCGGCGACTGCCTGCTGGCGGTGGTCACGTTGGATTTCTTGAAGCTCGATGACGCAATGCGCGCGCTTGAAATCGCCCGGGCGCAATTGGCGCCGGGCGGCACGGTGCTGCTCGTTGGACAGCATGCCTCACGCTGGCTCGATTTCGTGTTCGGCCGGGATCCTGCCTGGTGGAGCATGTCCGCCGATGGCGCACCGCTCGGACGTCAGCAGCCGGCCGCGTTTTGGCAGGATCATGCCAAGATCGCCGGATTCCTCAATGTGCATATGCACCAGCACGTGGACGACCTCGCCTGCGGTGCGTACGTGTTGCTGGGCTCGCGCGCGCCTGCGGAGATCACGGCCGCCGCCACGCAGCCAAGGCATTGGTTGCTGTTGAGCGACGCCTCCGGCTACTCGGCACAGCTCGCGGATCAAGTAGCCGCACAATTGCAGGAGCGCGGCGAGCACGTCAGCCGCGGCGTGGCCAGCGAGGCGCTCGCCCTCGGCACCATTATCGAGGACAGCGTATCGATATCCGGACCCATCCATGGCATCGTCTCCCTGGGCGGACTGAATCGCCGCCGCAGCGACACCGATGCGAATGCGCTGCTGCACACCCAGGTGTCCCGCTGCAGTGACGTGGTCGCCCTGGTGCAGGCTTGCGAGGCGACGCAGTCGCGCGCGGAAGTGTGCTTCGTCACCGCCAATGCCGCCGTGCATCTCTTGCCGGCGCGTGCGGTGAGCGAGAAGGCGCGCCGTTCGGCGCTTGCGGATGCACCCTTGGCGGGACTGACGCGCACGCTCATGAACGAAGGGCTCGGCGGTACGGTGCGCTGGATCGATGTCGAAACGTCCGACGCCACGCTCGAGGTCACCGCCCGGGCGCTGGCGCAAGAGTTCACTGCGTCGGATGGGGAACAAGAAGTGATCCTGACGGCGGCGGGCGAGCGCTACGCGCAGCGGCTGCGCACGGCCAGCGCCCCGCGCGCGCCGCAGCCATTGGCGCTGCCGGCGGAGCCGCGCAACGCGCGCCTCGGGTTTACGCTGCCTGGCCAATTGCGCAACCTACAGTGGGACACCTACCCGCGTACGGCACCGCTCGCTGATCAGGTGGAAGTGGCCGTCAAAGCCACCGGCCTCAATTTCCGCGACATCATGTACGCGCTTGGCTTGCTGTCGGATGAGGCCGTGGAGAACGGTTTCGCCGGATCGAGCTTAGGTCTCGAATTCTCCGGCGTCGTGGTGCGCGTCGGTCCGGACGCCAAAGGCTTCGAACCCGGCGATGCCGTGGTCGGCTTCGCTCCCTACAGCTTCGGTGATCGGGTCACCACCAGCGCGGCCGCACTCTCAGCGGTACCGGAAGGGGTCTCCTTCGAGGCTGCGGCCACGATTCCGAGCACTTTCTTCACGGCCTACTATTCCTTGCATCATCTCGCGCGCCTGCAAGAGGGTGAAAAGGTGCTGATCCATGGGGCGGCGGGCGGCGTCGGCATCGCCGCCATCCAAGTCGCCAAGTGGTGCGGCGCCGAGATCTTTGTCACCGCAGGCTCGGACGAGAAGCGCGATTTCCTGCGCTTGCTCGGCGTGGATCATATTTTCGATTCCCGCAATCTGGACTTTGCGGACCAGATCCTGGAATTGACGGACGGCGCGGGCGTGGATGTGGTGTTGAATTCACTCGCCGGCGAGGCCATCAACCGAAACTTGCGCGTCTTGAAGCCTTTCGGCCGCTTCCTGGAACTGGGCAAGCGCGACTTCTATGAGAACACCCGGGTGGGCCTGCGGCCATTTCGCAACAATTTGAGTTACTTCGGCATCGACGCCGATCAGCTGATGTCCGAACGGCCCGATCTGACGCAACGCCTGTTCGCCGAAGTGCTGGCGTTGTTCGAGCAGGGCGTGTTGCATCCCCTGCCGTACCGGGCCTTTGACTCCACGGAAGTCGTGGACGCGTTCCGCCACATGCAGCAATCGAAGCATATCGGCAAGATCGTCGTGACCTACGGCAACGGCATTCAAGGCGCCTACACGGCGGCGAAGCCCGACAGCCGGCGGCTTGAGCTCAGGGCGGATGCGACCTACCTCGTGACCGGCGGATTGAGCGGCTTTGGTCTGCGCACGGCGGAATGGCTGGTCGATCGCGGCGCGCGCCACCTGGTGTTGCTCAGCCGGCGGGGCGCACCTGCCGGCGCGGATGAAGCCCATACGGTGCTGACGCGGCTCGAAAAGCGCGGTATCGACGTTCGTGCCATCGCCTGCGACATCACCGACCGGGCTGCCTTGAACACGGTACTGCAGCAAATCGCACAAAGCGCCGCACCGCTGCGCGGTATCGTGCATGCGGCCATGGTCATCGAGGATGGCCTGATCCGCGACATGACGTCGGCACAAATTCGCCGCGTGCTCGCGCCCAAGGTCTTGGGCGCGCAGCATCTGCACGACCTGACGCGCGGCGTGACGCTCGATTTCTTCGTGCTGTACTCCTCCGCGACGACGCTGTTCGGCAATCCCGGTCAGGGCAATTACGTCGCCGCCAATTTCGCGCTGGAAGCGCTTGCACGCCTGCGCCGCGCGCAGGGCCTGCCCGCCACCTGCGTCGGCTGGGGCGCCATCGACGATGTGGGGTATCTCGCGCGCAACAGCCAGGTCAAGGAAGCCTTGCAAAGCCGCATGGGCGGTGCAGCGCTGCAATCCGCCGCCGCACTCGACGCGCTCGAGGGCATGCTGGTCACCGACCGCTCGGACCTCGGGGTTTTGGATCTCGAGTGGCGTTCCTTGAGCCGCTTTCTGCCCACCGCAGCGAGCCCCAAATTCTCGCTGCTGGCGCGCGCCGGCGGCGAAGGCGAGTCCGAAGAGGAAGGCACACAGGACCTGCGGCGTCTCTTGATGGCGTTGCCGGAAGCGGAGCTGCAGAGCACCGTCATCGACCTACTGAAAGTGGAAATCGGCGAGATCCTGCGCATCGCGCCGGAAAAAATCGATCCCGACCTATCGATACAAAACATGGGTCTGGACTCCCTCATGGGCGTGGAATTGGCGGTGGCGGTGGAGAATCGCTTCGGCACGCGCCTGCCCGTGATGGCCTTGAGCGACAGCCCGACCGTGACCAAACTGGCCAACTGGATCATTTCGCATCTACGCGGCGAGGAAGCGGCGGCGGGCACCAATCATGACGACACGCGCATGCAGGTGGCCTTGATCGCGAGTCAGCACGCGGCCGACGTGCCGGCTGCCGACATTCAGCACCTTGCGGAAAACCTGCTCACGGGCAGCGCGCCGACGAATCGGCGCATGATCCACTAAAGCGTATAGTTAGCAGATGAATCGCAAGTCGCTGCCGGGCCTTACCGCGGCGCTCAAGGAAAAACTGATCCAGCAAGGTCTCGAGCGCCGCCTGCGCCAGGCCGGCGCGCCCGCCGTCCCCGTGCGTGCGCTGCGAGATGCGGAAAGCACCGCCGAGATCCCTGAGCAATTCACGCGCTTCGATCTGCATCCCGGCTATCAGCAGCTACGCATCATTTCCGATGGAGCGGCACGCGTCGGCATCGCCAGCCCCTTCTTCAAGAGTCACGAAGGCACCGCCGGCGGCCGCACCCATATCGGCGGGCGCGAATTCTTGAATTTCTCGAGTTACAACTATCTCGGCCTCTCCGGACACCCGGCCGTGTCGCAAGCCGCCAAGGACGCCATCGACCGCTACGGCACGTCGGTGTCGGCCAGCCGCGCAGTGTCCGGCGAGCGTCCGCTGCACCGCGAATTGGAGGCGGCGCTAGCGCAAGCCTATGGCGCCCAGGATGCCGTGGCGTTCGTCAGCGGGCATGCCACCAATGTCACCACCATCGGGTACCTGTTCGGTCCGCGCGATCTGGTGCTGCACGATGAACTCATCCACAACAGCACGCTGCAGGGCATTCAACTGGCCGGCGCGCGGCGGCTGCCGTTTCCGCACAACGATCTGGCGGCGCTCGACAGTCTGCTCACGCAGCAGAGGCGCGAGTTCGAGCGCGTGCTCATCGTGGTCGAAGGCATATACAGCATGGACGGCGATTTCCCGGACCTGCCGCGGCTCATCGAGATCAAGCGCCGCCACAAGACCTTCCTGATGGTCGATGAAGCCCATTCCTTCGGCGTCATGGGCGCGACCGGGTTGGGCCTGCGCCAGCATTTCGGCATCGACGGCGATGCGGTCGACATCTGGATGGGCACGCTCAGCAAGACCTTGTCGGGCTGCGGCGGCTACATCGCCGGCACGCACGCGCTGGTCGAGCATCTGAAGTTCCTCGCGCCCGGCTTTCTCTACAGCGTCGGCATGCCGCCGCCGGTGGCCGCCGCCTCGCTGGCTGCGCTCAAGCGCATGCAAGCGGAGCCCGAACGCGTGGCGACGCTGCAGGCACGCGGTGCGCTGTTTCTTAAATTGGCACGCGCCGCCGGCATCGACACCGGCACCAGCGCCGGCATTTCCGTGATTCCCGCCATCGTCGGTGGATCGATGCGCGCCGCCAAGCTGTCCGAAGCGCTGTTCACGCGCGGCATCAACGTGCAGCCCATTCTGTATCCCGCGGTTCCCGAGAAACTGGCGAGATTGCGGTTTTTCATGTGCTCGCAGCACAGCGAAGACGATATTCGATTCGCGGTGAGCACCCTCGCCGCCGAACTCGATCGTTGAGCCGCGCAGCCCCCAACCCCGCCGTGTTGAGCCGGCTGTACCTGGACGCGGTCTTGCCGTGCCTCGAGGACCTCGCGGCTCAAGACCCGAACGCGCGCGCCATCATGGGGAACACCCGGGCCAGCATCGCCTTGTCCATCCTGGGCGGTCCCAAGGCCGTCGTGAGTTTTGACCGGGGCCGGATCGCCTGCAGCGCGACGTCGAACGACATGCCCTCGCTTAACTTGCTGTTCTACACGCAAGGGCATTTGAATGCGTTTTTTGCCGGCGCCAAGTGGGCGCTGCCGCTGCCGATCTGGGGGGGATGGCGCATCGATCTCATGATTCGCTTTGCCAAACTGGCGGCGCGGCTCGAGGCGGTGCTCAATGGTCACGCAGAGGTGCTCGCCACCCCCGAAGGACGGCGTTTGTATGCGCGACTGTCGCTGATCGCGGCCGGTCTGGGCTTGGCGCCGCTGGCCCAGGGCGATGCCGAGGCGATCCGCACCCTGCGAACGCTGCCGCCCGGTCTCGCTGCCTTTCGCATCGAAGGCGAGCCAAACTCGACGGTATGGTTCGATTACGGCGCAAATCAGCACGCTTCGGGATGGAGCACCCCGCCGCGCCGGCCCGACGTCAGCATCGTTTTCGGCAGTTTAGGGCTCGCCTACGCGGCGATGCGCGATGAAGCCGATACCATGGCGGCCATTGGTGCGGGCGAGATGACGATCGAGGGTCTCATCCCGCTCGCCGATGGCCTCAACGTGGTGATGGAGCGTTTGCGAATCTATTTACAGCCGGCAGTGACCAAGTGAATACCACCGATAACCGATTCAAGCGCTCTCAGGAACTCTTTGCCCGCGCCGCGGAGGTCATCCCCTGGGGCATTTACGGCCATGCCAGCCCGGTGGCGTCGCTGCCGGGCGCCTTTCCGTATTACGCCGAGCGCGCCAAGGGCTGCCAGTATTGGGACGTCGATGGCAACGAATACATCGACTATCTGTGCGGCTACGGTCCCATGATACTCGGCCACCAGCACCCGGAAGTCGAGGAAGCGGCGGCGCGGCAGCAGCGCGATGCGCTGTGCCTGAATCATCCCGGACCGGTGATGGTGGAGCTGGCGGAGAAGCTCGTGTCCCTGGTCGAGTTCTCGGCGTGGGCGGTGTTCGGCAAGAACGGCTCGGACATGACCGCGTGGGCCATGCAGGTGGCACGCGAGCACACCAAGCGCCGCAAGATCTTGAAGGTGTCAGAGTCCTATCATGGCATCGCCCCCGCCTGGACGCCGGGCCATGGCGGCCTCATCGAGGAAGATCGCGTCCATATCCATGACTTCGATTGGAACGACCTCGAGTCTTTCGAGACGTGCCTCAAGCAACACCGTGGAGACGTCGCGGCCGTCATCATGACCCCCTTCCATCACCCGGCGTTCAAAGCCTCGCAGATGCCGGCTCCGGGCTTCTGGCAGCACATCGAAGCAGCCTGCCGCAAGGAAGGCATCGTGCTCATCCTGGATGACATCCGAGCTGGGTTCCGGCTGAATCTGCACGGCTCGCACAAGGTCTTTGGGTTCGAGCCCGATCTCATTTGCTTCTGCAAAGCGCTCGCCAACGGCCATGCACTGTCCGCCACGTTGGGGCGAAAGGAGCTCCGCGTCGCCGCGAGCAAAGTGTTCCTCACGGGAAGCTTCTGGAACAGCGCACCCGCGATGGCGGCTTCCATGGCATGCCTGAATATCATGGAACGCGAAGACGTCGTGACCGTGCTGCGTCATCGCGGCGACGCGCTCATGAATGGCCTGATCGCGCTCGGCCAAAAACACGGCTACGAGATGGTTGCCACGGGGCCACCCGCCTTACCGTTTCCGGTGTTCGTGCAAGATCCAGACCTACGGCGGCAACAGCGATTCTGCGGCGAGGTCACGCGGCGTGGCGCCTTGTTTCACCCACATCACAATTGGTTCTTGTCGATGGCGCACGAGGCGTCGCATATCAATGCCACGTTGGCGATGGCGGATGAGGCATTTGCTCTGATGAAGCGCGAAGGCGTGTAGGCTACAGAATCCAAAACACGCGTGCCGCTGCTAGAATTGGTTCGCTAGAGTGCCGTTGAACCACGGAAGGTGTATGACCTCAATCCTCCAGCCTATTCTTTTCCTCAGAGCCCTGCCGCTCGTTCTTCTTGCCTCCGCGCTGGCTACCTGCGGTGGCGACGGCGGCACCGGAACAACGGTCGCCGAACCACATACTTGGACTGCCGCGCAAAGTATGCTGAATCCGCGTACTGGGCACACAGCGACATTGCTTGCGGATGGCAAGGTCCTGGTTGCGGGCGGCCAATCGTCCTTCACTTCCGTTCTTGCCAGTGCCGAACTGTACGATCCCAGCACGGGCACTTGGACACAGACGGGGAGCATGAGCACAGCTCGGACAGGTCACACGGCGACCCTGCTCGCCAATGGCGATGTGCTGGTCGCTGGCGGCGCTGTAACGACGGACCTGACTCTCACCAAT
>Ga0116226_10004822_pt1 | contig 11976 bp, 8 predicted proteins | sample S1TSphfallax_FD_89692 | JGI IMG/M metagenome (GOLD analysis project Ga0116226, IMG submission 89692) | Host-associated microbial communities from peat moss isolated from Minnesota, USA - S1T2_Fa - Sphagnum fallax MG | ecosystem: Host-associated > Plants > Peat moss > Unclassified | place: USA... | reverse complement strand
TGGTTGTTCAAATTGATGTGCTAGTGTTGATCGTATTTTAATGGAATAGGAAGTTATGTGAATGCAAGAGGTGGTATTTGGTGAACAAAAAAGGATTGAAGCGACTTGATATGGAGTGAAAAAGAAAAAAGAAAAATACCCCCGTGATGGAAATTCCAATTTAACAAATGAAAGAATTAAACTTGCCAACAATAGCTTAATTTTTCCTCCATTATAAGGTGGGTATCAAACAAAGAAGGATTTTTTTTTTGAAAAAATCAGCCACTGGAGGCAAATTTAATCTTATGGTGCCTGCCACTAAAAACAATTATGCTACAATGTGTTAGACATCACAAATCTATAAATCAATTGTAAATAATTCTGTGAATGTAATGCACATTGAAGTTATTTTCCATTCACAATGAAAACATTATTCACGAGTTAGTATTGGCAAAAGCTTGATGGTAGTTTTATAATTGTTTTTTTATCTATTTTTTTTTTAGTCACTATTCCATTCATATTATAGTTGTAGAACATTTGCAGAATCGTGTTTACAACAATTGTTTTGCCATGTGCCACAATTAATTGAATTATTGTAATAGGTAGCTTATCAAAAAACTATGTTGCAATTTGTTATTTATCACATAATTGCAAATTGAAATTGGGATTTTGCTATTGTGTTTTCAATTGTGACATGTTCACATGTAGGTTTTTGGAGGTCCATCCCACAAAACCAGAATTTATAAATGCAGCATGCAACAAAGTAGGAGAACATGTGTGGCCTTGTATCTTGAAAATGAATATGAAAAACTTGCATTGGAAGCACATTTTGATTATAAACGGCCTAACAACCTTATTTGTAATCGACCTTCCTTCCAATGTAAGTTTTGCAAGGTTTGCATTAAAGATAAAAACATTTTTTCTTACCACATAATGATGAACTAATGCCCTTCTTACAAGGGGAAGGAGCTCTTAAAGATGTACCCAACTTGGAACAAGAGTGAAGCAAAGGAAATAGTCAAGTTAGGTGTTAAGTTTGGGAAAACCATACCTACCCAAAACAAGCATCTTGCTTCAAATGAAATAGATTTTCCTCCTAAGCGAGCACACCCAACCTAATATGTTTAGAAACATGGCTTATGCCACCTCCACAACCTATACATGCTAAAGAAGACATATGCATCATTAGTAATGATGATGACTTCTCGCTTACTGCACATTAAAAAAAAGGTGAACAACTAGGTGTCACTAAACTTTCCATTTTTAAAAATAACTTTTGTGTACAACATGCTCCCAAGGAGAAGGCAAAAATCCCTACCCAAACTAAAACTACCACATCATTCTTTGGTTCCCAATCTATTGCAAACTAGTATACTACAAATCCATAGTGAAATTTGACATATTTGAACAAAGTTGAAGTGGAGACAAGGGCATTGGCCACTTCATAGACATTCACAATAGAGGGTGTTTGTGAACTGCCTCCTCTTCCAAAAGAAATGTTAATAAATGGGTTGTTTGCATTGTTGTCAAGAATAGACACGATTTTGGACAAGACACTTCTGCAAGATCCCAAAGCTTGCATGGCAATCCTTATGAATAGGGAAACAATAGGAACCTTATGCAATAATCTTGATGTTACATTTGGGCAATGGTATTTATATCCTACTATAAGTGTACATCCACCATCCATTCATGATTAATCAATTTTTGGAACCAATTTTACAATGTCATGTTGCATATGGTTTTTTCATTTGTTAATTAACTTATGCTTTCTACTTTAAGAAAATGGAGGTATTGACAAAAGTCCTCAAACATAGGCTATTTTGAAAAGTTGTTTGGCTACTTAGACATCCAATGGGGTTGAAGAAAAGACAATGGAGAGATTTCAAGATATCAAAGGTCTTAAGGATTACCTAGAATACCTAACATTCAAGAAAGAGTATGAAGCAAAGAAAGCAAGTGCTTCATTGACCATCGAGAAGAAGAAAGTTGATTATGCTCTACAACAACTTCATGTTTTTTATGAAAAGGTAAATTTCACAATGCAACTGTTTTATTTGTTGGGTCTTATATTTATTGCCACTACATGTTTTGTTAATAGCCATCATGGATCACATATCCTAAAACACTCCAACCTGTAATAACATGTCATCTTTGCATTTAGCACATCAATGGTTTGTTGATTTGCATGCAGGTTTAGGTTAATGAAGAGAAGAAAATGTGGGGTTAGTCACCCTTGTATCGTGTCCTCAAGTGGCACCCAATGGCATCAAGTCCACAATGCTTATGGTACCACACTAATTAGGAGTCACAAGACATTTTATTTAAATTGGAAAATGACACATAATCTTTTTCCTTAGAATGTGAATGCCTTCATATTGTCCAAGCATTCAAAATCTTATGCAGACCACTTTATGGAAGGTGCCCACCATTGATACTTTATGTCCATGCTATATGTTATGTAACAAGAATGATTTCAACAACTTGTGTTGGAAAATGTTTTTGTAAATATCACATTCTTCGAAATTTTTGGGTCCACAAGTTACATCCTTTGGCTCATCCTATTTGTGGTTTAACCATATGCAACATCTTACATTTTCCCTATGATATGACTCACTATGTCCGCCTAATGATTGTAGTTTAAGATTTGGTTAATTACGAATTTGCATGGTTTCCCAAGATTCATCAAAGTCATGAAGATGTCTCTTCATCTTGGGATGATTTGTTAGGGCTTCTAGGTTTTGAACATGAATAGCAACATATTGTCATTCAAAAAATTCAAAATTTTATTTCCAAGATTGCCCATAGAACAATTGTTAAAATTCATCATGTTTGACAAATGAAGTTATTGGAAGACATGTGGTGCAATGACATATTGTCTCTTGACCAATGCCATCTCCTTAACCAAGTGACCACAATATTTTCTTATCTTTCCTCTTCCTATTCCTATAGGGTTTTTGATTATGTGTTTGTTATTGAGGTTTAGGGATTGGTAATGTGCTACTTGTTCTCCTTCTATGCAGGTTGTCAATGATGCTCTAGTGTTAAGGGAGGACACATACATTGGTTGGTTGTTTGTTGGGAAGCTTGACTTGGAGGAGGCTATACTGCATCTCATTTCCAGAAAATGTAGAAATAATCTTGTTGAACTTTATGATTGTTAGTTGCAAGGCATCGTGGTCAAATTGGGCAAGGCCAAAAACCCCAAGGGTATAAATGTGACAAAGACCTATGATTGAGTCCAAGTTTACCTTACTGAAGTTATTCATGATGATGGTCAACAAACAATTATTGGATGTTACTATTGGAATAGTAGTAGACACATTGATGTGTCTACTACTATCCCAATAGTTGACAACATCATTAACCTATGTATGATTCCATATGAAAGAAAAACTGTTATATTTTGTCCTTGTTGGTTTGGTCTACCTTCTTATTTGTTGTTTTTGTTTTGAGCCAACATATGTATGTGTTATTCGCTTGAATTTTGTCTTTAATATAATGTCCCAAAAGCTAGTTATTTGGGTGAAGTTAAAGAGCAAATATAAGGGCTATTGCCTATAGATTCAAGACTAATCACCAACATCTTCAACAACCCACTTCATCTTAGTGAAAGTGCACCTATTCCATCTAATCATGTGAAAAGAAAAACAAGGGAAATTGATTTATTGCAATGTTATGTGTCTAATCCAAGACTAACTATTCCAATTTATACAACCCACCTTCGTCCTTATTTGCAATTTTTCATTAAAACACCTTCCCTCTCTTTAAGGTTGCACCTTCGAGGACAAATTGAACATAGCCCCATGCATCCCATCCCCAACTTCAATACCATGGTTGAACTTCCCTTAGGAGTTACTACGAAATTCAAGGCAACTAACACAGGATAGGGGAGAAAACAAGAAGAAATGAAAGTTTTCAACTAGCCCATTAACAATTCTATGGTGTAAATGTTGCCACATGATGGTGGCATTGGAAATATTTATTTCCATGAAACTTTTTGCAACGTGGTCTTAGGGTTTTTATCAATTTCAAATTTAGGGTCTTAGATAGTAATAATGTTCTACAAGATGTTTTGTTACTTATAGGATGGCATCTTTTGTGTAAAGAGTTCGTTATTAGCAAAGGGGGTACCAAGGAGGTAGCACTTTCCTTTCAAATGTAGCAACATTATGTGAAATTGAAACTTGATGCGGATATTTCCCATCTGGACAACCCCACCGAGCATTTGAACATGCATTCCATGGATTTTTTCAAGTTGTGGTTCTCTCACTTTCATAGTGATTCTCAACAGATGTACATCACACATCCTCACCTTTGGGACATTGTCAAAAATTAGAACAAAAAAAAAGGGAATCAAAACAATTTATATTACAATTTATCAAAAAGAAACTAGAAATCCCACTCTATGTCAAGGACCTCATAATCCCACTACAATATGCCAACCATTGGAGTGTAATTGTAATTAGTAGAAGTGAAATTTGATTCCTACATAATTATTCCCACTACTATAATAATAGATTTGCACTTCACATGCATACATCCACTATTTCTGCTTTAATTCTCAACACCTTTAACACTACCATTCATTAAAACACCAAATTCAATGTTATTCCATATAACGAAAATTTGCACTTAAAAATACATTTTAAAAACTCCAAAAATAATATTATAATTCATTTCATCATATTTTAATACTACAAAATGTTCACACAATGATATAAACATAGAACTCATGTTGAAGTTTATGCTTATCTATATTACTGAAACTTGAATCAAAATTACAACAAAATTCCACATTTTGTTGAAAAAAATCAAAACAACAATCAAAATTTGTGGTCTATCAAAACAAAATCTATGGTTTTTTAACTGCAAATACCTACAACTCTTCTTATTCCTCCTAAAATTATGTGTCTAATAATTCTTTTTTGTTTTCCAAAACTCCTTCCCTTTGAATTGTCCCAAGTCACATCACCATGATTCAAAACCAACAAGAATTCAAAATTCAAACTAACAAAGTTCCTTGATTAGTTCCTATCCTAAATGCCTTGTTCATCCAAAATCATGTACTCATCCTATCCCCTTAACAATAATGATTGAAGACTAACTTTTACACTATGACCTTCTGAAGATTGAAAATATTTTTTCGTTGGCATTAATGCATTGGTTTTTTGCCAAACTATTGGTTGTTAGACAAGGTCCCATGTCTCAAAATGTTCTATAAGGCTATGTATTATTTAGTTCTATAAGGCCAAATGTTTCATGGGATTTTTGGCCAATGTATGGCATTGACACATTGCAAACAAAAGACCTAAGTTATTAATTATGCCCATTTTGTGGACTATTTCAATCGAAGGGTGGCAAGTTGTAGTTGTTGTTGCATTGTTGGTTTCCAAGTTACAAGCATGATGCCTAAAGCTCTACATTACATTGTTGTTGGGTTGACTATTTATTTTAATTTTTGGGTTTATTGCATGGTTTTGAAGTGTATGTACAAGTTATGTTCTAAATGAATTACACTGTGGCATTCATGGTGTAAAGCACATATTAATTAGGTGTATCATTGCAGGTTGTAAAATGGTACAATTGAACAATAATAACATGCATAAGATAGATGGATTGAAAGCATTGAACACAATTTGCTTACTGTAGTTACATCCACCCCACAATATACCCCTTTTAATCTACAACAATATATTCCAAGACAAAAAAATACATTTAAATCCCCAAGCAAAAGTCACATCACATTGATTTTGTTTACATTGTGTTATTCCATATTTTGTGATAATGATGTCTATCAAATGTTTTTATAATTCCTTGTATAATGTCCCAAATATAATGCAAAAATCCAATATTTGATTCCATAATCCTAATTATGGGACAAATGTTGAAAGCTAGATATGAAGCATTTAACTAAATCACACAAATATGCAAGTATTGTATTATATGTTCTCATATTCCAATAGACATTACTTGGTACACAAACAAACCCCAACAAATCACAAAATAAACTTAAAATTGACCCCACCATGGGGTACCACATTTAAAATGCACCTATGTCTTGTTGTTTTATTTTTTAGATGGTTGTGTTTATGAGAGGGGGTTCGAGAAATCTTCTATCATTAGTAGAAATTAGCTAAAATGTAACCAATCCATTTGCAACTTGTAGTTGTTTGCAATTACATTTGGGAATATTTGCAACTACAAGACCAAATTTCAACTATTTTGGTCATTCTCACAACTATGATGCAACTATTAGAAGTTTCATCCTATTGGTTGGGTCAATTTTACATTTATTTTCATCCATTAATAGGTTGATATGTCCCATTAGTCGCAATAATCACCAAATTAGTTGCATCCTAAAGGTATTTTACAATGACATATAGGTATGTTTTTATGTATGCATTAAAAATCATATATAAATAATATGCATACGTATGTCTATTGTTTATATAATGAATCTCAAAATTAATATTTGAACTTTGAATTTTTTATTCAAATCTGAAAACTCATATTTCAAATTTGAAAACTACTATTTTAATTTTTAAAAAATATATTTAGAATTTGAAACTTGATATTTGAATATGAAAATTTGTTATTTCAACTTTTTAAAACATTATTTGAATTTCGAGTTTTTGATTTGAATATGATATTTTTAATTTAAGTTCAAAAGGCTTATTTGATCTAAAAATTGATATTTGAGTTTTAAATTAATATTCTCGAATCCCAAAATTAGTATTTCAATTCAAGAAATTATTAATTGATTATAAAAATGGACTTTTTAATTTGGAATATTTTTATATGAATATGAAAATTCACATTTCAACTTTGAAAATTTTGCATTTAAAATTTAAATAATCATTTGATTTGAACCTGAAATTTCAATTCCAAATTATTATTTTGGATTCTCAAAATTAATACTTCAAGTCTGAAAATTATTATTTGAGTCTAAAAATGGACATTCCAATTTTGAATATTGTTACTTGAATTTGAAAATTGACATTTCAATTCTGTAATTTTTTATTTAAATTCAAAAAAATTATTTGATCTAAAATTTGATATTTGAATTTTAAGTTACTATTTTTGAATCTAAAAAATTATTGAATCTAAAAATTGACATTTTGATTTAAAATATTTTAATTTGAACTTGAAATTTGATATTTGAATTCTGAAGTTTTAAATAAAAAATTTAAGAAATTTTTTGACTTGAAAGTTGAAATTTGAATTCCAAATTATTATTTTGGATTCTGGAAATTAATATTTCAATTCAGAAAATTATTAATTGAGTCTTAAAATGGAGATTTTAATTTTGAATATTATTATTTGAATTTGAAAATTGACATTTTAAATCTGAATTTTTTAATTTAACTTCAAAAATATTATTTGATCTAAAAATTAATATGGTTTTTTCTACTAGAATCCATAATAATTCACTTTTATAAATTATTATGTTTATTAAGTATAAGTTACACTATATAATTATTATTACAACATAGATTTATATATTTTATAATTTATATTCTTACACTAAAAAAAGTTAATTGATGTGATTAATGTGACATTACTTTAAAATCATTATAATTACTTCATATAAGAATTAATTAGCATGTGCATAATTATTTTCTAATTGAACATAATTATTCACACTTTGTAATTTATAACTTCAAACCTGAATTAAAAATTTGAAAAAATTATAGTGTAATTAAAAGAGTTGTTTGACTGATTTTATATATTAATAATAATATTTTTAAATTATGTGATTAATCGTCAATGACAAATATTTTATAGTAATTTTACAGTAATTATGAAAATTAATGTTATGTTCAACAAATTATTGTATTTATAGTTAATAATTACCAAGAGAAAAAAATTACTTGATTTATAATAATTTATTTTATAATAACAATCATTAATTCATTACTCATACTTTTAATATAAATATTTAAAATAGCTCAAATTTAAATTATAATCATTAAATAATTTTAAATTAATTATATTATATATACTTCGATCAGATTCTAAAAATATATATTAAAAAATAACTATTTAATTATTTATGAGTTATGCATTAATAACTTGTGAGTAACTAGATATTTAGTTTGTTAAATATTAAGAAGTTATTGTTTATTTAAATAATTGATAATGAATACTAAATATTTGTAGTGTATAATTTAAAATTTAAAAATATGTATATTTAATCATTATTAATTAAATGATTATTTAATTATCTAGTCTTGGAATTGTTTGTAAATGTAAAAACTAAGAAAGTAAGGCATGAAGAAACTTTTAAAATTACAACTTAGTTTGTGAGGAAATTGCAACTTCAAAATTTATCCCATATTATTTGTTCTTCGTTTTTATTTTGAACACTATATAAACAAGGGGGTGTGGTAATCTAATTTCACATTAAGAAATTTGAGCACATGGGATGGGCTAATCAAAAGTCTTAACCCAAAACAAAAAACTAAATTATGCACATTTCTAAAGTACTTAGCTTCTCAACCTATTTATTTACCTACGTAGGTAGGTACCTAAGTCGACCTATGTACCTACCTACCTAAATACCTACTTATATGAGTAGGTATTTAACCTAGGAAGGTAGAACTTACCTACTTATTTTTTTACTTAAGTAGGTTGGTTGGTATGTAGCCTAGGTTTATAGGCTCCTATTTATGTACTTACCTAGGTACCTACCAACCTTTTTTTTAAATAAATGTCACTTGGCATATTTACATTGGACCACTTGTCATAATATAATATCATCTAAGTATTTGAATTGAATGTCTTAAATTATTTCAAAATAATAATTATTATTATATTTTAAATAATCAAATATTAAGCCACATGTGGCAGCACATCATTTGCCCTCAATTATGACCAGAATAGTTACATTTTAATCGAATGTGACAATACATATATAATGGAATCAAAGGATGAAATGTATTTATTGATTCTTTCTTTCATGTAATACCCTTTGTCATTTACAACTAGTTTATGACATGCGACTTGTCTTAGACAACTAAAGGGATTTTAGTTGCAAAATGTTTCTTACGACTAAAATTTAGTTGCAAAGACTAGTAAAAAATATATGGTTTTCTTCTAGTGTATGCCTTTTCAATGCATTATCAACTATTGCATATGGGAACAAAGTTGTGGTAGTTAAGTGTGCCAAGTTGGTAACACCCCATGCCAACATGTTATGTTGTTTGCTTCTCAAAACTCTCAATGCTGAAAGCAAATACATTTGCAAGGCTGGAAATTCCATGGTCATGGCTTTAAGGTCAAAAAGACCTTGTCAATGATTTCAATTACATCCTCATCTATTGTGAATTCAAGACGATCTTTTAGCTTTAGGCCAAATTTTTGGTCATGTTGTTTATCAATGGGATCATCTTGTTAAGAAAGCCAACTAATTCATTTGGTCTTTGGACCCATCTTTGACCCTCATCCCTCTAGCCAACATAGATTGAGTGATCATTATTAGACACGCTTGTCACAAGCCATGGCAATTGCAATTCTTTTTTGAATAGTCGTTGACAATCACTTCCACAACACCCATGGAACTTTTTGTGTTTTTTAAAAATAAAAATTCACCACATGGGAGGTCAAACAAAGGGAAATGAAATAAAGGGTAATGAAACAACAATGGTTTTCACCACCATGTATGGGTCATGTGAGTAAATTTTTAAAACTTTTTTTTTAAAGGTCCCATGTATGTTGTGGAAGGGTCCCTTAATTATTGGTGCAAGGACAATAGTTGGCATGGCTATTGTGCTCAACACATCTAATTGCAATCACCTCGACTATTTTCTCCTATCCCTCCCAAACTAAACCTCTTGTTTTTTCGCCTTAACATTGTGTAAACACATGGTTGTTTTTTGAAATGGATTTGGAGGGCGTTTTACAAGGTGTAATGTGGTGGTGGGCATTTCAAAAAACATCATACCCACAAAGCCAAACATTTTGTTTTCAAAATGTTTATCTCATCTTTTTTCTCCCACGATATTCAACATTTATCCAATGAGCACCCATCAATTTCATGGAAAAAAAAATGGCAATTTTTTCACCATGTAAAGCCCTCAAGACATGCATTACCAAATTCAAGCTCAAGTTTAACTCCACCTTGCAAGGCCTTTGTTTTAGCACAACCCAACCATTCAAGCTTTATCCTACATAAAACTTGGGTTTTACACTGCTATTATCTATTAATGATGATGAAATGATGAAAAAAATGAATTGATTTCATAAAAATTAAGTTTCATTCAAATGGAAATGTTGAACAACATTCCATGCAATTTAAATGGAATTCAAATTGAATTCAAATTCTTAGATTGAATTCACATTTATTGCATTGAATTGAAAAATTTAACATGAATTCAAATGCCATTGAATTGGAAAAAATAAGGGATGCAAATTGGTGCAAAAGGTAATGAATATTTATTTGTCATTTCCATCATTTGTGACTATGGTGTTGGAAAAAAAAATTATCAAAAAAACAAAAATCCAAAAAAACACATGGTCCTCAACATTTTGATTAGACTTGTTAAGGCAAATGACCCATGTGCTCCCTAATCATTGAATTACATATTAAAATTGAAACATGATCATAACATGTCCAAACATCATTGCACATGTCAACAAACAAATTGACGCCCATGTTCTAATCACATAATTACACATAACAAAAGATCCATAAGTTCATTAATCATACAATTGCACAATTGATTGAAACAAGACCATATAACAATCTCCAAAGACATTTGCACATTTCAATAAACAAAAATTGACCACCCATGCACTCTTCAAATGGCTTTGCACATTTTAACAAACAAAACATCCCCAATAATCACATTAATCATAAAATATATTCATATATTCACATTTCAACAAACAAAATACATTCATTAATCACACAAATACACATTATAATGAAATGATCATTTATTCATGTAAACATGTCAAGCACATGAAGAACCACAAGAACCAAGGCCAAAGGACAACGTCTAAATTTAACTTCCAAGCGAATAACAAGACGAGATTTTGTGATTAAAAAAAAAACACAAAAATTAAAAACAAGAATATGCGATGCAAGACCAACATGAAAGCAGATCTCTATTATGCTAACATATACAAACATGAATTTGAAAAGAACATGACAAGGTTATGGTGCAAGATCGTGCCTAAGCTTCCAAGGAGGCTTCTATGTGTGCATGAAATAAAAAAGTTTCTTAAGAACCTCCCATTACTATAATTCATAATTTTTTTTATTATAAATTTTGGACATGCATAAAAAAGACCTTTCAATCATTTTGGACAAGTTGTTTTGAACCTATCCATTATGAATGAACTATGTATTTTTTGACCAAGCCTAAGTTGGCATTTTTGACTAGTCATTTCAACTAGTATTTTTGACTAGTCAATACAATAGTCAAATGATTATTTAATTGATCAAACATAATTTTGACTAAACAAATGCCAGTGGCCACCCAAATTAAACCATGTGACATTTAAACATTGGCCACTAGGTTATGCCATGTTGATATAACAAAAGCAACCTAGGTTAAGCCTAAAATTGGATACCTATTCTTAAGGTATTTATGTTTAGCAACCTACAACCTAAAATCCTAAGCTTAGGTTTAGGAGCCTGTAACTAACAATTAGGTATAAAAACCTAAAGTAAGTTACGGCAACTTAAGCTATGACCTTTACTAAACTTAAATGTACACCACCTAGATTAAGCCTACACACCTAGATGACCTAGGTAGGGAAATCCTATTTCATTTTGAATTTGGTGTTTAAAGTTGAACCTTTTCAATTAGCTCATCCTAAATGGCCTTCCTTTTAAAAATATTTCTTATGTCTTGGATGCTTATGGTGCATTTGTCATCCTTTCAAAATGATGTATTTAATTTTACTTTTGGGAAGGAGAATCATTTTCATGTCCACACAACATTAGAGCCTTTTAATTCAAACAACATTATTCTTAAATAACTACAT
>Ga0116226_10004821_pt1 | contig 11977 bp, 6 predicted proteins | sample S1TSphfallax_FD_89692 | JGI IMG/M metagenome (GOLD analysis project Ga0116226, IMG submission 89692) | Host-associated microbial communities from peat moss isolated from Minnesota, USA - S1T2_Fa - Sphagnum fallax MG | ecosystem: Host-associated > Plants > Peat moss > Unclassified | place: USA... | reverse complement strand
CCTCAATCAGATCACTGAAAATTGCTTTGTTGCATAACAGCTTGCTGCCCTTTGGACCTCAACTTGTTTCCAAGGATTGAATGCACTACTTTTTTTGTAAGCATTTTCCCAAAAAGCTCAAAACCCATAAACCCATTCTTTGCCACATTGTTCTGAAGTTTCTGGCTAGCTTGAATGCAGTAGCTCAGTGTTTGTGAGAAGAAATTTCTGGACAAGATCCCTGGAGAATTGAAATCTTGGTCACATAAATGTACTGGATACCACCCCTCTTGAGGACAACAAGAACCCCTCTTGCTCTCTAGTCTGCATGCCTGGGTCTGTGGTCTGAGAGCTCCCAGAAGCATTGTACTCCTCAACTCTTGAGAAGTTTTATCTATCTGAGAATTCTGTTGTTGACTCTATCAGCTTCTCAGCACCCATGAAGACATTTTCACTGATGCAGCAGTAGCAGGCAGATAATCCACATGTGTAGAATGTGTTATGCATTTGAGCGAACAAATCTGGAGGTCAATTTCACTCATGCAATCTAACTTCCAATGTACACAAAATCCAGCTGGTAGAAGAAACTCTGAAAACAAAGATCTCCCCTCAAACCCCCAAAATCCAAACTAGGATTCAGATGTATAACGTTCAATGTCTCAAGTATGGAAAAAGTCTGAACACAGAGTTTTCTAACTCTGTGTCCAAACGTGAAGCTGCTGTATAATAAACACTGCATCATCACTTTTCTCCATATGCAGCTCCTGATGTTGCCACCTCAGGAATTTCCCTAATCATTGATGGTGGCATTGATGCTTCTTTACAATCTGCTCATCTGAATGGTGACATACTTTGCCTTACAGGCAAAGTATTGCACTGAGTGTGAGCTATGAATTGGGTTGTTGCATGTGTGTTCCTTTGGCAGAAGCTTTCAGCTTCTCCACCTGCTTCTTGAGAAATGCAAGGTGCAATTTCTCCCTGTTCTCTTCAGCTTGCATTTGCTGCCACTGCATGACAACTTTTCTCGAGCTTCAATTGTCTCTTCACTCACATCCCTGCAAAAGATCTAGCAGTATTAGGGTCCAGGGTTTCACAAGACCGAATGCATTTGAACAAAAACAAATCAGAGAAAACTCCACAACAGCACTTTGAAGGTAACCAATCAGCAAAAATAATAAGTAACATGGCGCGAAAGAGTGTGGTCATAACCTTGCAAATGTCTCTCAAAATCTGCAAAGTTAAGCATGCCCGAGTTCCTAAGTATGTGCACAAGATTGTCAAGCATGTTGTGCACTTTCTGTTTACGGAAGAAGATTCTGCATCAAAAAACCTGATGATCTGTTTTCGCTCCTAGGTAAGCCCCGTTGTGGTTCCTGGTCTCCAGGCAACACCTAGCCGCTGCTTTTCTACATCTGCACCTGCCGGGTTTGCTGTCTCTGGATCATCTTCTCTCAAATTGTCGACAGGTCCGCCTCGTCGTCGTTCCTTCTCCATCTCCTCGAATTCATCCTCCAAGTCGCCTTTCTTAAGAAAATCTACATTCTATTTCTCCTTTTCTTCTTCATCTGCCACCTCTCCTCTTACAAGGGCTTGTCGTAGTGTTTTGCTCTTATCGCCTCTTCGAAATTTCGAGCATGCTGCGGCGAGAAAACAGTGAAATCGGAGTTCTGCTGCCAGATTCAACATGCCCAAGAAGCTCTCTCGTTCTCGCAGTAAACCCTAACCCTAAAATAATTCGCCGCCCAAATCGGAGCGCGCGGCGATGGCTTGCCATACACTTGTTGGCTTCATTCCAATTCCAGTCTGTAGGTGTACTTACGCTGTTGTTGTCACATGTCCGTTGCAATGGTCTGCTGCATACCCTTCTGTGTTATTGCGATCTTTTCGTAAGCGTACTACTGGTGTGGTAGTCTATCCTCTTCGCGAAATCTTAGATAGAGACGTTTGTTTTTGAGCTGTTGATGAATGCAAACAGGAGGCATTGTTGCAAAGCGGAGGTATTACGAAAGTGTGATATTTCCTGTGCGACCGATGCCCAGATGGAACGTCATGCCACGAAAGAATGTGGTGCATGACAGCGGCCAGACAACCGTAGAGCTCCTTCCACGGTGCTTGCGACTTCTCCCATGCGCTTGCCCTACTATTCATGAGCTCACATGAATCTTTCCCGGACATAATAACATGCATCTTCATTTTGCTTGCTTCCCAACAACATAGAGTGAAACGGAGTACGGCGTCAGTTTTAGAACCAAAGACATTTCTAAAACTGACCTCTCACAACCCATCACTGAGTTCGAAAAACCAATGTAAACAACCTGGTCGAAAAACAAACAACTAAAGAGAACTCGAGTGGAAGGTCTCGAAAACAACTTCAAGACATAAAGTTGTGAAGAATAGTCGATGCAGAGTATCCACTAGCCACAGATTTGTGAACTCGTTTGTTCTCACGCGCGTGTCTCCTAGAGGCCCTCCACATAGAATTCAGACTTCAGGAATCAAACAAGAAGATGCATATCCCAAAGGTTCCACTTTTGGGCATACTTTGCACATGAAGAAATCTCGAATCTTATGACACATCAATACAATATGAAGTCATATCCCAAGGGTTGCACTTTTGAGCATACTTTGCAAATGAAGAAAGCTTGAATCTTATGACACATCCATGCACTATGAAGATAGTGTGGGTGTTACAAATGATGGGTGACTCAAAGACTTCGAAAATGCAATGGAGTAAGAAGATTGAGAACGTCTTGTTCTGTATTCAAAGAATGAATTCACAAAACGCACAATAAAAATGTTGCATCGATCAATGTTCTATAAAGTTGGCGGGCTGCAGCTATGGGAAAAGAAAGCACGTCTGTATGTATGTAGTTGTCAGCATCTCCAACACCATGTAATGAGAGACAACACTTGCACGTGGGAAGTGAATCAAAGAAGCTTTAATTGTCCATTAATAAAAACCTCTGGGGAATGCTTTCTAATTGTCCAGTAAGAGAATATCGCACTTGAATATGTCTTTATGTCGTTTCATCGTTGCCTTAGTTTCATTCATGTGGTGTATTAAATGCTTATGTTATCTACACATGGAAAATCACACATTTGGTGAAGCTATGGCATTTAGATTTACCTCGCAACCTTGGGCTATTCTTGACCTCTAGACAAGTGAGATTAAAACTCCCTATGGACTTCCCAAGTGATCCAAAAGCCTTATTTTTTGAGATTATCATTTTTTGTTTTTCGACCTAACCACAAACTTGTTTAGTTTGAGGACTTAATGTGCCAAAAACAACACCTCGAGCCTCCTTCCTCCAACCTTCATTCACCAAGACCTATGCAGCTTGTGAATTTATCAAATTGAGAGTTAACCTATGCAACTTGTGAATCTATCAAATTGGGAGTTAAACCAGCCCAACACTTAGACTCACAACCCAAGCCATCATGGGAGCCACCTTGCAGTGTCTAGACTTGAGCCCTAACTAAACAAATTTCCACACTTGAGGGTCCACTTAGAAAGGCATGTCACTCTCCCCCACTTTAGAAATGTCAATGACCTCGTTGACATTATTCCAGGATGACCACCTTTTGCATTTTTGCTAAAAATTTTTTTTACCTCCTGGTGGGATTAAATACTTCTCAACCAAAAAAGCCCACTCACATTATGTCTTTGTGTTCTCAATGCAAGAGGTTTTACCAAATGTGCTTTCTGTTTTCACCCAATGCATTCACTTGGCATCTTTTTCAAATCCCCTTTATTCGAGCATTTCTTCTTCATCTTCAAAGTCCACTTTGAATTTAGTTTAAGATCTCCACGTTATACGAGCGTTACAAACGCACCAATAGATAATGTTGAATCCGGCTTTACGATCCAAATCCTTTTTACCCAACTAAGACGTGATTCATGAGTTCATGTGCAAGAAACCTAATTTTTCCATTTAGGGATGTGCTATTTTATTCACATGCACCACCATCTCGATCTTACTTAATTGAGCCTTGGAGTTTTTCAAATCAAGTTCAACCCCAAGTCCATTTTTTATGGTTGTCATTCCTTTACCATTCCCAATCGTTTCTTTCATTGTGAATTGTTTAACCTTATTATAGTCGACTTCGTTCACGAGAATTCTTAACCTTCGTTTAATGAAAGTAATTAGTTTTGTTATTTTGTGGACAGTTTCCCCCACTTTAGAAGTTACTGTCTACATTAACACTTAGGTCACTTGTAAGTGGGTCCTTTTTTTTCTTCTAGGTTCTTTTTGTTCCAAGTTCATGACCCCTTTCATGCTTAAGCCTTTTTAGCAGTTCTAACAAGTGGTTTAGATGAGCAAGTTTCATTCACACTACTTCCTTATTATGTCAACCTTTATATTTTACTAGGTACTCTTTACTTCTAAAGAATGTTTACTTCACATAGAATATGCCTTGGATTTCGACAATGAATTTATGTTTAATGACATCAACTTCCAATCACATTCTTTGCTTCTAGTCTAACCTTTGTTCATCACACAGAAACAAGTTTGAAACATGAAAAGTTACATATACGGTAAAAATCTTGTTGTTTGTAATTTGTCACTATGCAACTACATGTAACGAAATGTCATTTGTAACTACATTGGTTGTGTGTGCAACTGCAAAATTGATACAATATAATTTTGGGCCATATAGTTGTGTGTGCAATTAACATGAAATTAGTAGTGTACAAAATGGACACGTGTCATAAAAATCATGACCTAAGGTAATGTATATCTACATTAATATACTAAATATATCTACTTGCCTATGTATAATAGTTTTATAGTTTTAATATTAATGTTAAAATCATATTAACTAATGTTACCTGAGGATAAACATTGGCTAAACCTAGGTTAAACTCATATTAATCAAGCTTACACTAACTTTGGTTAAATTAACTACGAAATTAACCTAATTTTGCTAAACTAATTTTGGTTAAACTACTTTTCATTAAACTAATTATGAGGTTAAACTAACCATGGCAAAACTAATTATGGGGCTAAACTAACCATGGCAAAACTAATTATGGGACTGAAATAACCATGGCAAAATTTAATTATGAAGCTAAACTAACCATGAAAAAACTAACTATCAAGCTAAACTAACTTTGGTTAAATTAACCATGGCAAAACTAATTATGAGGTTAAATTAACTTTGATAAATAACCATAACAAAATGAATTACGAGGCTAAATTAAATTTGGCTAAACTAACCATATTGGATAAATTAACTTTGGCTAAACCAATGTTGGTTAAACTAACTATGGCTAAACTAAACAAAAGATCAAATTAGTTAAAAGGTAAAATTATTTTAATAATGGCTAACTTAACATGACTAAAATTATACATGGCTAAATTAATTAGTAAATTTAATCTTGTAGTTAATCTAACTATGGTTAGTTGACCCAAAATGAATTTACTATTTTAAATTTAGCTTCTGAATTATTATTTTTAAAATAAGTTTATCCATCATTAATTTAGACTTGTAATTATTTTACCCATGGTTAATTTATTCAAAATATATTTATTCAAAAATAATTTAGCCATGTAATTAAGTTAATCAAAATTAGTTTAGCCCAAAATTTTAATTATATCATTATCATTATAGTTAACCACATATAATGATTAAAAATGGTTATAATTATATTTATAATTATTGATTTTATTACATACTAATGACTTGACTATTATTATTCAATATTTATAATAATAATAAGAAATAATAATATCATTTTATTCTTCAATAATTATTCTTCAATAATTATTATATTGTTATTAATTATGATAATATACCTATGTCTAATAGGTTACACATGCTAGCTTACAAATTCTTAACTTAAGTTATGTAATAATATTGTAATATTTATAAATATTTATAAATAGTAAAAAAATTAATATTGATTGTATTATTATTATTATTATCGTCTTGAGTTGTTCATAATAATAATATTATTATACAATAACCATAATTTTATTTTTCATTGTATTATTAATTATGGTAATATATTTATGGCTTATAGGTTACATTAATTTGCCTATAAGTACCTTAGCCTAGGCTAGTTACTAACTTAATTTATCTATTAATTTAAATGAAGTAATAATAATATAATATTATTGATCATTAATTATTGCAAGCAATCATAACTATCAAAATGTTATTATAATTATAAATATTAACATCAATATTTATTAACCAATTATTAATATTATCATTATATTATATTATTATTACCTATTAACTTTTAATATTTATATTATAATTCATTTATCTAGTAGGTAAACTAGGTTAATATGGTTATTTGCATGTAGGTTACAATTACATTGGTTGCACTTGTAATTAAATTTTTTATCCCATATTTTTTGCCATGGATTCCAAATGTGCACACTATATAAGTAAGTGCATTTGACTTGTTCACAAACCAAGTACCAAATGCCATTTGGGATTGGCTTATGAAAGAGGTTTAACTTTAAAAGTTAAACCCAAAAAAAAAATTGGATTAGCCTACCTACTTACCTACCTACCTCTTTACCTAAGTAATTAAATAATAATAATCAATGGGTTTTTAAATTGCCACGTGTCACCACATAATTGGTTTTCACAAATGGACACATATCGAAATTTGTTTCACATTTTATTGGATGGCCAAGATGACTCACTCCTAAGTCCCTTGTTGAACCCACTTGAGGGTTCAACTATGTAGAGTTGCGAAAAGTTGGGACTTGGAGGGCGCTCCCGACTTCCAACACTATAGAGGGGTAGAGGGGCATGCTAGAAGTCCCGAGATTAGACTAGGAAGAGGGACTAGAAGATCAAGCTTGAATTTGCATCCAAAACCAACCACACGGGGGTTAGTTCACATTCGGGACACCCTTGGGTGTTGGGACAAGCCACGGGCACTTTGACACATAAGACTCACCACGGCCCGGACTCGGGGGAAGCCACCACCTTCCCCCATATAGTATTCTCTCCAACGCTCCGCGGGGGCTACATCCAAATGGCTCTTTTTCCCGGGATTCTCAAGTTGGAGTCCCGAAATTGTCCCGAAACTGTCCCGGTTGGAGTCTCGGGACTTTGAGCGCTTATAACTCCCGACTGCAAAGTCTGATCGCAACGAGGTCTGAACCAAAGTTGTATCCCTTGTCGAGATCTTTTCAACGCCATGTCGCACTCTCAATTCAGGGGTCGAAAAAGGTCGATTCTTGATTTTTAGTGGTCGGGAGTCAAACTATCAGTTTGACTCCCGACCCTTCTTTTGCCCATAACTTGGGCTACAGATGTCCAAATGACCAATGCGAGGCCATTTTCGATATCTACGCTTCAAGACCTTTTCAATGACACCAAGAACATTTCAATGTGAGGTGCTTTGGGCTTTGTTGTCGAGCTCTAAACATTTGGGAGTCCCGGAGGACTCCAAATCCCTAACTTTGGGAGTGGGAATTTCATCCTCCCACTTCACCCAAAGTAGGGTTGCGACACAAGATGTTATTCATTTATTAATAATGATGAATATTGAAATAATGTTTAAGTGCCACATGTCACCATATAATTGAGCTTCACATATGAACACATGTCACCATGGATAACCCTTGTAGAATAATGTAAATGTATAAAATATAAATTAATACCATATGTATTATCCACATGCATATTGTCGTATACAATTGTTAGTTATGTGCAACTTATCTTATGCAACTATGGGATTTGGTAATTGCATGCGTTGCATGCAACTGAAAATTAATTGCATATAACAGTTGCAAAATGACAATTTTTCTTCTAGTGATATGCCACAAAATTAATCGACAACTTCAAGGTGTACACATCATGATGCGATTTATAAAAAAATTCATAATGCCCCACATACTTAGCGATGAAACTTAGGGCCAATTTATCGAACATTTTAAAATTTTTAATGTTCAGCTGCATGTGTTGCCCCACCTTAAATTCCACTTGCCTTCGTGTTTAATTGGCATGTTTTTCATACCACTTTTGAGCCTACTTTAAGAGCTTTTTGGCTCAAGCGTATTTCTTTTCTTACCTTTTGATCAATTTTGTCCCAACCCTAACCTTGGGCTTGCGACCAAGGCAAGGGCTTGCTAGATTGCAGGCCAAGAGAAGAAGCCCAAAAATGAAAGAAAGTGTGAGGGAATGAACCCTCACACTCCCAAGGGAGCTTCCACCTTGGGAATTGGAGTCCTAGTGGACTCCTAAATGTTCAAAGAGGGATTGCAAGGACCAAAACTCAATGGATTGAGGATTTATTTATATCATTGGAAAATTATTGAAACTTAAATGTCTAAAATGGGTTTTCATGACCCATTTGGGATCTGAAACACAAGTTATGGCCAAAAGAAGGGTTGGGAGTCAAATTGCCAATTTGATTCTCGACCATTAAAAGTCGAGCATCGACTCGATTTCCTTGCATGCAAGTGGAGTGTGACATATTGTTGGAAAGTTCTCAACGAAGCCTATAACTTTGCTTTAGATCTTATCTCAATCGGAGGTCTGCACACAAAGTTATGGGGGCCCCAAAGTTGCGGGAGTCCCAACTTTGAAAATTTTGGGACTCCCATTTCAGAGTCCCGGGACAAAAGGCCATTTGGATGTGGGCCTCGTGGAGATGCACATAGTATACTATAAGGGGGAAGGTGGTGGCTTCCCCTAAGTCCGAACCATGGTGAGTCTTGTGAGTCTGAGTTTGCCCATGGCTCGTCTTAACAGCAAAAGTGTTTTGACTATGCACTAACCAACTTGTTGTTTGGTTTTGTGTAGGTTCGTGTGAGTGAGTAAGTGTTTGTCAATCTTCCTAGTCCCATCTCGGAGCTCTAGCACGCCCCTCTACCCCTAAAGTGTTGCGAGCCAAGGAACGTGCCCCAACTCTTTGTTTTTCCGTTGTTTTCACTTTAGACTCATATTTTAATCTATCAAGGAGCTTGGGAGTGCGTCAATTTCCATAACTTTTTTGGAATGATCCTTCATCCCATGGGAATGGGTAAATGCATTAATTTTTTGGCTTCCTTTCCCAATGTTAATTCAAATAAAAACATTTTTCAAGGAGGTTAAGTGTCTCTTATTTTTGGGACATCCACCATTCCCATGCATGTTCTTTCAACAAGGTTTGAATGAAATAAATATGTTCTTTGTTAGTTGCAAGGTGTTGCATTTCCATGTACATATCCACATTCACTTATTTGGTCTTGGTTTCTTTCCCTACAATAAAGTCTGATAGCTTCATCTTGATGGTCACCTTGATGAAGCCCCCACTTGGAACACCACTAATAACATTCGACCCTCTTGTAATTTAGCCCATTAGTTTGGTCATTTCATGGTTTTGTGTTGTGGTCTCCCCCTGTTGCACCATGAATGATCGAAAGGCATCCAAAAATGCCAAAAATTCCTTAGATGTTTGGTCCACCTTTGGATTTGCCTCCTTTTCCATATTCAGAGACTCGTCCACTTTTAGACATTCTAAGGCATGCTTGCCCCCTTTTCTTCTTTTTAGCCCATTCAAAAGGTTAATCAAGGAATGCACATCCCCATTCAACTTAAAAGATAGGTGGAAATCAATGTGTTTGGACAATTTCTCCTTTGGTTTTAAAACTTTTTCCTTCCACTTATTTTTTTCGGGAGTTGTGGGTTTTTGTTGAAGAGCCCATGTTCCCCTCTTCTTCCTTCCTTTGAATGACGGGGGAAGGAATTATTTCATGGGCCTTTGTTTTGTTCAAACCTGTTTCATCCTTATCTTTTGTCTTCTTTTTAGTTTTTCATGGAGGGGTTTTCGTTGCCTCCTCCATGTTTGGATGTGATGAATGCAAACATTAGACACCATCTTCCAATAGATGGAATTCATCCATTATGTTCATCCATAACTCCTAGCTAAGTCTTAATTAACTTTTAGTTAAATTTTAATTAATTCTTAGTTAAGTCTGAGTTAATTCTAAATTGATTTTTAATTAACTTTGAATTAAGTTTGAGTTAATTTCAAGTTAACTTTTAATTAACTCCTAGTTGACTCCTAAGTAAGTCCAAATTAAGTTTCAGTTAATTCATCATCGACTCCCAGTTCGAAAGCTTCTTAAGAAGTTTCCTTACTTGATGCACACATAAAAGCCTCCTTGAAAGTTTCCTTGAGCTAGGTCCCCAAAGGGGTATAAATAGAAATAGGGTCCTTCATTTCCTTTAGTTTGTTCAACACCAATCTTAAGCAAGATTCTACACCATAACTTTGTCAAGTTATTTTCATGTTCATGTTTGTATACATTAACATAATAAAGATTCATCTTCACGTTTGTCGTGCACATCTTGTGTTTTTGATCTTAAATCTTGTGTCATTGTTTTTTGAATCACATAATCTTGTTTTGTTTCTTGTTTGAAAATTAAATTTAAACCTTTTTTTTAACCTTTGTTTTTGTGGTTTTTCATGTCCTTGACATAAGATGTTTTGAGCCTTTTCATCATGAAATTGTTCGCCTTAATCATGGTCTAACCCAAAGTGATTAGGTTTTCCACAACCACATCCTTTTCCTTCATTTTAATCTTGTATTTCTTCTTGGCCTTGAGTTCCACCATAGCCATTGTGCTGGGTACACATTCATTCGAAGCCATTTGTCTTGGATCATTTTTGCTTTCCCCAAATGTTTTAAAAGATTTTCCAATCAACCCTAGGAACCTGTTTTGATACCAAATATCACACCTGAATACACATGGGCATTGTTCCATTGTTGCCTTTGTTCAATTCACATGTTGTTGTAAACATCTACGCTACCTACACATGGAAAACCATGCATTTGATGAAGCTATGACATTCAAATTTACCTTGCAACCTTAGGTTTTTCCCAACCTTTAGATGGGTGGGACTTCAACTTGTTGTGGACTTCCCAAGTGCTCGATCCAAGGCCTTATCGCTCGGGATTACTGTCTCTTATCTTTTGGTCTAACCACAAACTTGTTTAGTTCAAAGACTTAGCGCACTGAGAACAACACCTTGGGCCCCCTTCCTCAAACCTACATTTGTCATCACTTATGCGGCTTGTGAGTATATCAAATTAAAAGTCAAACCCAACCCAACATTTAAACTCACAACCTAAACTGCCATAGCGGGTGCCCCACAGTGGTTTGGACTTGGGCTTTGACTAGGAAAATTTTCACACTTGAGGGTCCACTTAGAAAGGCATATTAAAGAACTTCAATCTCAGTCCCAATTTTGAGATTGGAAAATTTATTTGAAGGTTTTTTTAGTGGGAGTGGGGGGTGAAGGGGAAGAGGTAGGGGGTTCGAGCAAGATTCTTCCAATTTTTAAATCCTTGAGATTCAATTTTAATATTTTTTCTCAAATTCAAGAAACTAATTAGGACCTTGTTCAAAAACTGGGTTGTGTTTCTATACACATTACACACACCCCAATGTTAAAGATTATATGCATATAAAGTTTTCCAAAAAATTAAAAAAAGGATTAATTACAAAGTTTAACAACTAATTAGAATTTAATTACAATAAAGCCTATATATAATCACACTCATTTTAATCACATTTTTGTTTGTGTTATACTTTTTTTTTGGCAATAATCAATTTTGGTTAAAAACACCATTTTTTTCAATTATTATCACACTCGTCATTATAAATGTGATTATAATGGAAAAAAATCTAGGAAAAATATTAGGGTTTTATAAATTATAATTCCCTTTGGCAATGTTAGTATTGTTTTGTATTAATTTGTGCAAATTAATAACAATGAATCAAGTTGGGGGAAAAAAAAAATCAAACAAAAAAAAAAAGTGAACTTATCAAAAAAAATTCTTATTGACAAGATACATAGGATTTCAAACTCAATGTAAATTGTCACATTAAAACAAGCAAAAATCACAACCTTCTTCAAGTCTAATAATGCATAGCAAAACTTAACATAAACCACGTAGGAAATTTAAACAATTGGCATTTTTATTCTAGCATAAAAGGCTATTTTGCAAGATTTTATTGCCCATAATGACAATTTTGT
>Ga0116226_10004820_pt1 | contig 11977 bp, 12 predicted proteins | sample S1TSphfallax_FD_89692 | JGI IMG/M metagenome (GOLD analysis project Ga0116226, IMG submission 89692) | Host-associated microbial communities from peat moss isolated from Minnesota, USA - S1T2_Fa - Sphagnum fallax MG | ecosystem: Host-associated > Plants > Peat moss > Unclassified | place: USA... | reverse complement strand
CCGGCAGCACGCAGCCCATGTAAATCCGCTCTACCGCGCCTCCCGCCACCCCGGCCCGCTCAATGGCGGCCTTTACAGCGGCCGCGCCCAGCTCCGTCGCCTTCGCACCCGCCAGCGCGCCCTGAAACGCCCCCATGGGCGTACGAGCATAGGAAGATATAATGACTGATTCCATTGGTTACGGTTTCCCCTAAACTTTCCCGGAACCTGCCGCGCCTTTTCATAGGCTGTCAATTATCGTTTGCGCCGCCAGCACGCCTCGGACAATTCCAGCGCGCCGATATGCGCGCGAACAATATTTTTTGGTCTCGAAATGTCTTTTATAGAATTTAACACACTGTCGAGGAAAAAATTCTTAAGGCCGTAGGAATACCGGAAAAGGTTTAACTTCGGCCCCAGCGGCCAATAGCCGGGCTCTGCCCTGCTGCTATGATGCGGCATAGGGCGAGGACCTTGGCGAAAGCACGGTAGCACTTGGCCTCACCCGTGACGGGGTTGTCACCCTTCATGCGATACGCCGAACATGCTGATCGAAGGATAACGTCAGCTCGCGTCAGCGCCATGTTTTTCGCACGCGCAGGAATATCCGATAGCCCAGCTCGGCCAGGGCGCCGAAAGGTGGCATGGCAAGGAGCAGACCGAGCCATCGCAAGCCCGGCATAATTCGCCAGATTTCCGCGAAAGCAGCCGCGCCATCCACAATCACACCGTCCGCCCGCCGCACATGAATGCGGGCAAGCGCCGCCTCGCGTGAAAGGCCCGGTCCCAGCGCAGCTTCATCCGCCTGCGTCACATCCACCCAGTCCAACGACTGGCCATTAGCGCTTCGCTGGTAGAGGCCAATTTCGCGCGTACACACAGGGCAGCCGCCATCGTAATAAACAGTGGGGCGCTCTGCCATTAGACGCGTCTTGCCGCCTTTACCGCAAGCGCGCTGCCCGTGCCCACCAGCCACTGCCAGCTTTGTAGCAGCCTGCCGTGGGCCGCGGCACCGGCGGCGCGCGCCTCGTCGCGATGGTCAACCTCGTCGGCCTGGCAGGCCATGAGCAAAGCGCGCAGCGCGCCGCCCGGCCCGTCGGCGGGCAGCTTGCGGATCTGCTCCTCATAATGATGGTCGACGAAGGTCTCGACCGCGTCGATTGTGGCGTAGACCGCGCGCGCGCCGATAAGCGCCGGCAGAAACCCCGTTAGCCAGCCCGCAACGCGCCACACCGGAAGCAATACGCTGCGCTGGCCGGCCGGCAGCAATTCAGCCAGGCGCGCCAGATGCTCACGCTCGGTCGCCAGATGTTCGCGCGCGAAATGCCGGATTTTTGGATCGCGGGTGACCGCCAATATGCCAAGATAAATCGCCACGGCACCGGTCTCCCCCGCATGGTCGGAGCGCAGATCGCCGATCAGGCCAGGAACGCCGCCGGCCAGCCCGGCCAGGCTGCCGGTATCGAGATTGGATGCAGGGATGCCGGCGAGATGCGTGGTCATGACCAATAGATTGGGGCGCCGCGGCGTTGCGCAATCGCCGCCCCTCTCACCTCAGCATGCGCCTGACATCGCCGGTCCGACGATTAATAAAATGATGTTTCGGCACCGCGCCGAGATGGGCGAAGATGATGCGGTAAAATACCAGCGGCAGAGCGCGGTCATGCAGGATGGCGCGGCTGGCGCCGGAAGGGTCAGAACGCCATCATCAAGCCGCGCCGCGTTCAGCCGGACAGGGCGACGGTGGCGCGGGAATATTTTTCATCACCCGCCAATGAGGCCAGAAACGCCGCAACATCCGCGCGGCTCATTTGTTGGCGGCGGATGACGCCATTGGTGTCGGCCAGCCAATTATTCGTGGCCGGGCCGTCGGTCAGGCCGACGGGTTGCACCAATGTCCAGTCCAGGCCGGAGGCCTTCACCTCCGCCTCCTGCTTCTCCTTATCCGCCATGTGCTCACGCAGCACGGTCCGGTAAAACAGCTTGAAGGCGAAGGGCAGCCGGGCGCGCGTATCGCCAATGCCAAACGCGGTTACCACCAGCAGCCGGCCGATGCCCGATGCCTGCATGGCGGCGATGATGTGCCGCGTGCCGGTCTCGCACACATTCGCCGGCGTGGTGCGGCGCGCGCCCAGCATTTTTGCAAACGGGTTTTGGCTGTTGCCGAGACTGACGACCACCAGATCATGGCCAGGAATGGCGCCGTTAACATCCGCCGGGGTCATCACATCGCCACGGACCGGCGTGACGGCGGGCATGGCGGGGAGTTTCGAAGGATCGCGGGCAAAGGCAGTGACCTGATGCCCGGCCCCAACCAATGCCGCGGCGGTGGCAAGGCCAGTGCCGCCGGTGCTGCCGAAGAGGATAATTTTCATGCCGCCTCTCCTAACGCCAGAGCAAAGCGGCGAGAATTGCGGCCAGCATTGTATGGATCATGTGCAGTAATTGCTCATTTGTCTGCGCTTGGAAGGCTTGGGCGCGGGCCAGCGAGAGCGCCGGATCATCCGCCGGCGCCGCCGCGAACGAAGCCGCCAGCGCCTGGCGTTTCGCCTTGAATTCCCGCGCATTCACGGTCAGCAGAACCGCCAGGGCGGCAATAATCACGGCGGGACGGGCCCAGACGAATGTCATAATGCGCTCCGCCTGACACAAAGTGACGGTTGCTGATGCGGCTTATGGCTTCGAATCGAGTCTCCCATGCCAGCACTATGCGGGTGGATCGGAATAAAGCCAGTGGCGGCGGCCAGGTGTTTTATCGTCAGCGCCGCCGCGCGCATTGCCCCGCCGGCGCCATGGTCACTGCGCGCCGGCTGAGACGCAGCCATGCCGAGAACGCGATTTGACAGGCGAAATATCGGTACCTACTCTAATTTCAGTAATTCCTGAAAGTTCGTGAAAGTGAATCTCTCTCCGCTATCCGAAGCCTTCGTCGTCCATTTCGGCGAAATGGGCAGCCGCTGGGGTATAAACCGCACCATTGGGCAGATTTACGCGCTGCTCTATGTCTCCGGCCGGCCGCTCTGCGCCGATGAGATCGCCGAGGCGCTGGGGTTTTCCCGCTCGAATGTCTCAATGGGACTAAAGGAGCTGCAATCCTGGCGTTTGGTCCGGCTGCAGCATTTGCCGGGCGACCGGCGCGAGTATTTTTCCTCGCCGGACGATATCTGGCAGATCGTGCGCATCCTGGCCGAGGAACGCCGGCGGCGCGAAATCGACCCGACCCTGTCCGTGTTGCGCGATTTGCTGATGGAGAAGCCGGGCAATGAGGAAGACCGCAGGGCGCAGGCCCGGCTCAAGGAGATGCATGAGCTGATTGAGCTGCTGACCCGCTGGTCCGACGATGTGCAGAAACTAAATAATGAGGACCTGGTGCAGCTTCTGAAACTTGGCGGCCGCGTGGTGCGGCTGCTGGAACTCAAAAACCGCCTGCCCTTCCTGGGCCGTGGCGGCAAGACTGCCGCAACTGATGAGATTGATGAGGAGACCGCGTTATGATGCCCCATCCAGCCTTGGCGCAAGGCCTGGCATTAAGCCTGGCCCGCGCGCAATTCGGCTTCACGATCGCGTTCCACATTATGTTTCCGGCTTTCTCAATCGGCCTTGCAAGCTTTCTTGCCGTGCTCGAAGGGTTTTGGCTGGCCACCAAAAAGCCCGTCTTTCTGGATGCCTATAAATACTGGCTAAAAATCTTCTCCGTCGTCTTCGCCATGGGCGTCGTCTCCGGTTTAATGATGGCCTATGAGGTGGGTGCCAATTGGAGCGGCTATTCGGAGAAAGTCGGGCCTATTCTTGGGCCTTTGCTGGCCTATGAGACGATGACCGCGTTTTTCCTGGAGGCCGGATTCCTCGGAATCATGCTGTTCGGGCTGGAGCGCGTGGGGCCAAAACTGCATTTTTTGGCAACCGCTTTGGTCTCAATCGGCACGCTGATTTCCGCCTCCTGGATTCTGGCGGCGAATTCCTGGATGCAGACGCCGCAAGGCTATATCATCGACGCGAAGGGGGATTTCGAACCGGCCAATTGGTGGGCGATTATTTTCAACCCGTCCTTCCCTTATCGCGAAGTGCATATGGTCATCGCCGCCTATCTCGCGACCGCCTTCGCGGTCGGTGCCGTCAGCGCCTGGCATCTTCTGCGCGGTCATAAAAACGGCATCGTGCGTCTGACCTTCTCGATGGCGATGTGGATGGCCGCCATTGTCACGCCGATCCAGATTTTTGTGGGCGACGAGCAGGGCCGCAACACGCTGACCTATCAGCCCGCCAAGGTGGCCGCCATCGAGGGCGATTTTTCAACCGGCGTGCAGGGTTTGAATGTAATTGGCTGGCCGGATGTGCAGGCTGGCAAGATGGAGGATAATCTCGCGATTCCGCATATTGGTTCGCTGATCCTGACCCATGACTGGAACGGGACCATCAAGGGTCTCAACGATTTTCCGCGCAATGATTGGCCGGTTGTTGTTGTCACCTTCTTCGCCTTCCGGATCATGGTCGGGCTTGGCATGTTGATGTTCGCAACCGGATTGCTGAGCCTATGGCTGCGCCTGCGGAAAAAACTCTACACCGCGCGCTGGTTCCTTTGGCTCGCCACCGCCATGGCGCCCGCCGGCTTTATCGCCATCGTCGCCGGCTGGACCACGACCGAGACCGGCCGCCAGCCCTGGACGGTTACGGGCCTGCTGCGCACCGCGGATAGTGTCAGCCCGATCAGCGTCAGCGAGGTCGCAACGTCTTTCGTGGTGATTTTTCTGATCTATACGGTCGTGTTCGGCGCCGGCATCCGCTATTTGCTCGGCATGATGGCCAAGCCGCCATTGCCCGGTGAAGTGCCGCCTTCGCATGAAAAACCGCTGCGCACCGCCGGCAAAAACGTGCTGGCCGGCGCGCTGCCGGCGGCGGAGTAACATTGATGGCAGAGTTCTTCGGTGGCCCGCTATTACCGGTGGCCTGGGCGGGTATCATGGCCTTCGTGATCCTGGCCTATGTGGTGCTGGACGGGTTCGACCTTGGCGTCGGCATTCTGTTCGCCGTGGAGCGCGACAAGCCCAGCCGCGATGTTATGGTCAACACCATAGCGCCGCTGTGGGATGGCAATGAAACCTGGCTGGTTCTTGGCGGTTCCGGCCTGTATGGCGCCTTCCCTGTCGCCTATTCCGTCATCCTGCCGGCCTTCTACCCGCTGATCATGCTGATGGTCCTCGGCCTGATCTTTCGCGGAGTCGCCTTCGAATACCGCTTCCGCGCCCACACGGAATCACATCGCGAAGGATGGGATTACGCCTTCCTCGGCGGCAGCTTGGTCGCCGCGTTTTGCCAGGGTGCCATTCTTGGCGCGCTGCTGCATGGCATTCGCAGCGCGAATGGCCAGTTCGCCGGCGGCATTTTTGATTGGCTGGCGCCGTTCCCGCTATTTTGCGGCCTGGCCGTTGTGGTCGGCTACAGCATGCTCGGCGCCAGCTGGCTGTATTGGCGCACAGGCGGGGCATTGCAGGAACGCATGCGAGGCCACGCCAGACGCCTCGGCATCGCGATGATCGGGCTGATCGGGATCGTCTCGCTCTGGTCGCCGTTTCTGGATGCCAGCTTCTTCCATCGCTGGTTCGCGTGGCCGGGGATACTCGCGACCGCGCTTGCGCCAATCGCGGTGGCGATTCTGGCCTTCATCTATTTCCGTGACCTGGGCACCGGCCGCCCGCGCGCGCGCGACGAGTTGCCGTTCGCCTGCACGCTCGGCCTGTTCGTCGTCTGCTTTCTGGGGCTAGGCTACTCGATCTTTCCGCTGATCGTACCACCATCGATCACGATCTGGGCGGCGGCCTCGCCGGCGTCGAGCCAGATTTTTCTGATCGTCGGGACCGTGATCCTGATCCCGGTCATCCTGGCCTATAATCTATTTGCTTATTGGGTGTTTCGAGGAAAGGTGGAACCAGGTGCGCATTATCACTGAAGCCAAGCCGCGTCTTGGCAAGAGACTGCTTTGGTTCGTTGCGATCTACGCTGCTTCCGTGCTCGCCTTTGGCGCGATCTGCGGATTGCTCGAGCTTCTGCTGCCAAAGTAACCTGCCGGGTTTGACCTACCGCAAGCAAGGCCAGGGGGGCGTGCCGCTTGGCCTTGCTGGCGATGCCTCAGACCCAGCCTGCGGCTTCAGGGCCAAAAGCAATATTTAATGACGGCCGGAAGCGCTTCTCAACTATACAGCTCAAATGCTCGATTCCTCGCTCGCCTATCTCGCCTCCGATCAGGCCCTGGCGGATCTGGCCGCCAGCAACTACTGGCCGAAATGGCATTCCCCGTGGTGGCACATGCTGTTGCTGCACGAGATGGGCGAGACGAGCCGCATTCCGAAGGGTATCATCGAGCGCTTCATCACGACGATGAACGACCTGCCGATCAAATTTTTTCCGATCCAGGCGCATGAAATGCCCGCGGATGCGGACGCGGGCCGCGATACCGTTCCCTGCCACTGCCAGCTCGGCAATGTCTACCAGGTTCTGGCCGCATGGGGCGTTGACGTTGACGCTCGGATACCCTGGATCAGGCCATGGTTCCTGAAATACCAGATGGCGGACGGCGGCCTTAACTGCGATTCGGACGCCTATCTGGCCGGGGGCGAATGCCCCAGCTCCATGGTCGGCACGATCGCGGCGTTCGAGGCGATCCTGTTTTACACGCGGCGTTCGTGGACGGCGGCGGAAGTTGCGTTCCTTGAACGTGGCGCGGAATTCCTGATCAACCGCCAGCTGATGTACGGGTCCGATACCGCGCATAACGCCGCCGAGCGCGCAAGCGCGCCGGACTGGCTCAACCTCTGTTTTCCACGCTTCTACTTCTATGATGTGCTGCGCGGCCTGCACGCGTTATTGGCATGGTCCGAGGTCAGCAAGACCGCCGTGCCGCGCGCGGCGGTGGCGACTGTATTCCAGCATCTGGAAAGCCGGCACGCGGACGGCGTTGCGCGCATTGAAAGACAGGCTTTCGCCGGTGCGGGCACGATCGCGCAGCTTGCCGATGGACGTTGGAACCATGAGCGCATTCCGGCGACGCATTTTCCATTGTTGGATGCGGTGAGCGTTGTCGGCGATGTTTCGCCGCATCTATCGCGGCAATGGGCGGCCTGCAGGCAGAGCAAAGCGGTTCTTGTATGAGACAGGCTTAGGGCGGCATAAAAGGCGGCGGTAAGACGAGATGGTCGGTAGATGCCGGATTACCGGCGAAATCGCGCCGAGAGGGGTGGTTTCAGGAGCCGGGCCGGTTATGTTATGTTCCGGGAATGTTTTTGCGCGCCGCCGCTGTCATCCTGCTGTGCCTGCTGCCGGTTTACGGCAGCGCGCAGAGTTACGGCCAGATTACCGGCTATTCCGCGCTTGCCGGCCCGAAGGACCCTTATGCCGATAGCGCGGACCCGGCGGCCGGGTCTGGCCCGCTATGGGTCGCCTACGGATCTGGGAAGCGCGTTGTCGTCGCCGATGATCGACCGTTGGCGCTAGATGGCGCGGCGCAAGGCATGCAGACGGATTTCGACGACATACAATTGGCGCCCGACCGCCGCACGCTGGGGTGGCTGGCCGAGTCCATGGCCTGCGCGCAGTCCTACCCTTGCGCGCTGGAACTGGTGGTGTTCCGCGACGGCAGAATCATCCGCCGGTTCACGCCCGATCATGGGATCATCTGGTTCTGGGAGTTTCTGGGCGGCGGCCGCCAGGTCGCCATACAGTCCGGTTTTCCGCATGGCGACGCCACCGGCGCGTTCAACTTATACGATATCGCCAGCGGGAAATTGCTGGACAAATACATGGGCACCGGCGTTGCGCCGGGCTGGGTGCGGGATTTCAAAGACCCTCTGAACCCTTGAGCTGATTGGACTTTGACAGGCTGGACGCTCCCGATCCTGCTTGCTGATGGTCACCGCATCAATTGCAGACGATGCCTCGTCTGCCGCTCCAGCGACGGCCCTGGCGGCCGCGCAGTCGGCTCGGTATCTCGTCAAATCATGCCGCGACTTATTGGGGGGCAGGCGGCGGCTGACGACAAATGAGTAGTTTCCGAATCTTCCCGATGCGATTCTGTCGGCATACCATCGGTTTCGTTTGCATGTTGATCATTGGAAAAAGCCAATATGGCGGCTTCACCATTGACTTCACATGCATGCATTGGCGTTACAATTATCGAAAGCATCAGGCCTTGCCATTCCTTGACCGATCGCTTGCCGCGTTGCCGGGCGCCAAAACCGGTTTATTGAATCGCATCGGTGTGTCAGAGATTTCTGAGAACGGGCCAGACGCCATTAAGCGTATGCTTGCGGCTGTGCGCGAGCACATGGGCATGGAGATCGCTTATTTCAGCCAGTTCGTCTCCAAATCTGCTCGTCAGACCGTGGTTTTTCGCGGTGTCGATGCGCCGGGTTTCGAACAACTCTTGTCGGTTGGCGATTGCAAACTGCGGGACGACACGTATTGCCACCATGTCCTGAACGGCAACCTGCCTGGCGTGATGATGGATACGGCTTTGTATCCGCGCGCGCAGTCTCTGCTTGTGACCCAGTCGATGCCGATCCGCGCCTTTATCGGCGTGCCGATCTATCTGCGGGACGGATCGGTCTATGGTATGCTGTGTTGTAGCAGCCCGTACGCCAACCCTACGCTCACCAACCGCGATACACAGGTGATGAGGGTTTTCGCGGATATGGTGGGGCAGCAACTTAATCGTGATCTGAGTATCGAGAAGGACCTCTCCGAGGTGAGCGCGCGTATTGAGCGGGTCATCAAGCGCGATGAGTTCAAGTTCGCCTATCAACCGATTTTGACCTTGGCGCCGCTGCGCCTGGAGGGGGTCGAGGCGCTGTGCCGGTTTGCCCCGGTGCCATACCGGTCCCCGGACCAGTGGTTCGGCGAAGCGGCTCGGGTGGGCCTTGGGGTCGAACTTGAACTGGCCACCGTGCGCATGGCGTTGCGCGCCTTTGGCGCGATACCTGCCAATCTGTTCATGTCGGTGAACGTCTCGCCGGAAACGGCCCTGAATGGCGCGTTTATTCAACAATTTCGAGATTGTCCGAAAAGCCGGCTGGTTTTGGAAATCACCGAACACGCGAGGGTCGATGACTACGGTGCGCTGCTTGCGGCATTGGCGCCGCTTCGAGCGGAAGGTGTCCGGCTGTCGATCGATGATGCCGGCGCCGGCTTCGCCAGCCTCAAGCACATTCTGAACCTGAACCCCGATATCGTGAAGCTGGACATCGCCTTGACCAAAGCGATCGACATGGATCCGGCGCGCCGGGCCTTGGCCACCGCTCTTGTCTATTTTGCGAAGGAAACGCAGTCGCAGATCATCGCCGAAGGTGTCGAAACCGAATCCGAGCTTGCGACTCTCCGGGGGCTCGGTATCCCGATGGGACAAGGCTACCTGCTCGGCCGGCCGGCGGATCTCGCGTCCAACAAAATACTTTGCGAGATGGAGGCTAAGCGGCACGCCTTCGAGGTGAAGCTGGCGCCCAAGGCGACCCTGAATGGCGCAAGCCCATCCGGCCGCCTTGAAAGCTGCTCTTTGCAAGTGGATGGCGAGGGGCCAGCCATTGCCGAAGTTGAACTGGAACTGGCTGCGAAACCACAATCCGCAGATGAGCACCGGTCAGACGCGACAGACGTTCAAGTGCCGGATCATGGCTGCATGGTGCCATCCAGGACCGTTCTGCTTGGGATCATCGAGGCCCAGACCGAGGTGGTCAAACTCGCGCTTGATCTGATCGGCGTGATGAACTTGGTGGCCGAGCGCGTTCAGAAGCTAACCAACGCCAGCGGTGCCGTGGTGGAAATGGCCGAAGGTGAAGACATGGTCTACCGCGCTGCCTCCGGACATGCCGCCCCGCAACTGGGGCTGCGGCTGAAGCGCCGTGGCAGCCTTTCTGGCCTGTGCGTTGCCAGCGACACGATCCTCTGCTGCGTGGACTCCGAGAACGACCCGCGGGTCGACCGTGAGGCATGCCGCCGTGTTGGACTGCGTTCGATGGTGGTGGTGCCGCTCAGGCATCTGGATCACGCCGTCGGCGTCTTGAAAGTGATCGCTCCCGGCGCGGACGCTTTCAGCGGTGCGGACGTGCGCGTGCTGGCGCTGATGTCCGGGCTGATCGCCGCGGCCATGTTTCATGCCACGCAATACGAGATAAATGATCTCTACATTCGCGCGACGCGCGACGCATTAACCGGGCTGCCCAATCGCGCTTTGTTTTACGACCGCCTGCGGCAAGCGCTCTTCATCGCCCAGCGCGATGGCAGCCTGCTCGGCATTTTGAATCTTGATCTCGATCGATTTAAGCGGATCAACGACAAACTTGGCCACCGCGCCGGCGATGCGGCGATATCTGAAGCCGGGCGCCGGATGAGCCAGGCATCGCGCCGGTCGGATACGGTTGCCCGTGTTGGCGGCGACGAATTCGCGGTCATTCTGCCTGGGCTTCGCAGCCGGCGGGATGCGCTGATGATGAGTGAGCGCATTGAAGCGTCCGTTAGCAGGCCGTTCGATTTTGAGGGCCACCAGATTGATCTGAAAGTCAGCATCGGGATTGCGATATGTCCCGAGGACGGCCAGGACATGACGGCCTTGCTCGACCTTGCCGACCGATCCATGTACGCGGTTAGACAGGCTCGCAAGGCCGCGGTACCGGCTCTGGCGCCATCCTAGAGCGGCCAGCTTCAGACATTTCAACTAATTCCACCGCCAAAACATCCCCTCGGTGCGATCATTGGCAACAGCCGGGCCAAGGCCCGCATCAAAACGAAAGTTTTTTGCTTCTTTTTTTCAAAAAAGAAGCGCTTTCTTCCTACGCTGGCGCGGCCGCTGCCTGAAGGGACATCGGGGCGCCGATATAGGGCGCGCGGCTCAAACGGTAGTTGGCGGAGTCGGCGAACACAGCGCGGAGGAGTTGGTTGTTCAGCGCGTGGCCGGTGCGGTTGCCGATGAAGCGGCCGTTGATGGCGGCACCCGCCAAAGCCAGGTCGCCGATGACGTCCAGCATCTTGTGGCGGACGAATTCGTCCGGGAAGCGCAGGCCATCCGGGTTCAGGATTTTGGCGCCGTCCACCACAATGGCGTTGGCCAGGCTGCCGCCTTTGGCCAGGCCCGCCTCGCGCAGCGCCTCGATCTCCGCGGCCAAAGTGAATGTTCGGGCTGGGGCCAGTTGCGCGGCGAAGCCTTCCGGGGTCAGCCGCATCGTCAGCGCCTGGCGGCCGATGGCGGGGGCGGCGAAGTCGATGGCCACCGACAGGTCCAGCCCGGTGGCGTAGGGCATTTGATGCGGGCGCAGTTCCACGAACGCCTCGCCATTTTCGACCCGGACGGGGCGGATGATGTCGATCGTCTCGCGGGCGCCGCCATGATCGGCGATGCCGGCACTTTCGATCAGGAACAGATAGGGCGCGGCGGAGCCGTCCAGAATCGGCAGTTCGGGGCCGTTGACGTCGATGACCAGGTCATCGATGCGGCTGGCGGCCAGGGCGGCCATCAGATGCTCGATGGTGCCAATGCGGGCCTGGGGCTGGCCGGGCAGGCTGAGGACGGTGCATAGCCGCGTGTCCGACACCAGGTCGTATTGTGCGGGGATGCTGGCGTTCAGGTCGGTGCGGTGAAACACGATGCCGGCGCCGGCGGCGGCCGGGCGCAGGGTCAGGCGAACGTCTCGGCCGGAGTGCAGGCCGCGCCCGACGCAATCGATGGCCGCTTTCAAGGTTCGGCGCGGGGCCGCGATGTCCTGTCCCAAAATGCCCCCGCGCTCCCATAAAACAGACATCAACAACCCGTTAATTTTAATGCATTGCAATGTAAACGCCTGGGCGCGCCGGGGCGAGTCAATGATTATTTCTGATTATTTCCGTATAAATCATTGATTCTGAGGGATTATTACTTAAAGTTGCGGTCCGACTCGAACAGTTCCAGAAGCTCCTGCGCCGCTTCGTGCGTCGTCTGGATCAGCCGTCCTTCGTCATGGGCGATGTCATGGGTCTCCTG